>LSQX01154232.1_pt2 | contig 24878 bp, 20 predicted proteins | sample 654561 | NCBI WGS metagenome assembly LSQX01 (sample SAMN04489861, study PRJNA283612) | anaerobic digester metagenome | isolation source: 4 biogas reactors fed with cattle manure at either 37C or 55C with and... | place: Denmark: Kongens Lyngby | collected 2014 | reverse complement strand
ACATGCGGCCCTGTCAAGGCCGAGATCGCGGGTTCAAATCCCGTCGCTCCCGCCAAAAAATCCACCAGTAGATGGTGGATTTTTTTATTATCACTTATTCCAAACCTAATGAGGTTATTGACTCTCTGCACCATCTGAGATACCTAATTCAACAGCTCTCCTTGCCATCTCATCCCGGAGACGTTTTGAATCTTTGGGATAGGAGAAGTAGAAGCCTGAAAACAGAATACCGCAGATCAACCACGGAAATGGAACAGTCCATAACATTGCCGTTTGAATGTCAATTTTGTCTGCCAGGATACCAAAAATCAACGCAGCAATGGCGGCAAACCCGCTTTCAACAAAAGTAATAAATGAAAACGCAGATGAGCGCAGCTCTGGCGTGACCACGCCCTGGATCATCGGTTCTTTTGATCCCTTGCCTGGCCAGCTAATCAGTAATGCGGTCATAAAACATAAAATTGCTAGTTTGACCAGGCTCCAGTTTTCCGTTCTTGTGAAAAGGTAATACGTGAATGGAATACCAAAAAAGACCGACAATTGGCCAATAAATGCTCGGCCGTATTTAGGGCTGACTTTTTCAGCATAGTCGCCAATAATCCCCCCCAGAACATTGCTGATGGCTGTTCCAATAACAACACCGCCAAAAATCAAGGGGGCCTGGGTTGTATCGACATGACGAACTTCAACCAGCCACAGGATCAGGAATGCCCCCATCACCACCCAGGGCATGGAGCCTGCCAACCCCTGCCCGATAGCAACCCAGATGGTTGGAATTTTCATCAATTTTTTGATGTCCGAGAACTTTGCTTTATAGCGTTCTGCGTCCTCTTGTGTCAATTGACCCTGCATCTCTGGCTCTGCTTCGCCTCGAACCGGTTCATCTACAAGAAACCAGATAATAAAACCAGAGATAACGCTAGCGACACCCAGAATAAAGAAGCCATATCGCCAAAGCTCAGGGGTAGCCAATGCGCCCAGCCCAACCGTGAAAATAATAATTCCCAAAACACCAATAGCTTCCAGGATACCGAGCATTTTCCCCCGCATTCTGGGGGGGAACGTGTCGGCCATGATTGAGAAAGTCGCCGGCATAAGGCAGCCCAGCCCAAGCCCTGATATCACCCGGATTAGCAACAGCTGTTGATAGCTTTGTGTAAACCCAACAACAATCGTCCAAATGCCCCATAATCCAGTCCCAATCAGCAGGACTTTCTTTCGAGAGTACCGATCAGACAGATAGCCCCAAAAAGGCGAGCTGAGTGATTGAAGCAAACTGCGGGCAAAGGTAATCCACGCCAGGTGCATATTGGTTAATGACCAGAGTGTTTTCAGTACAGGCGAGAAAATCGACATCGCCTGCCCTTCACCCTGATCAACAAAATACCCAGCCGATAAAGCTAATAAAGTTTGGGTACGTTTACGTTGTTTAAGAGATTCAGTTTTTAAATCATCGCTGGCAGAAATAGTTTCGTTCATTGGTGAGTTCTCCTTGCGTGAAGTGATTTTAGCTGGGTTGTTTAGAATGAGTGAATTATAAACGAAAGTAAAGAAATTTGCCGATTTAACACATCATTTTTTTAAATGATATGCTCAGCCCAGGCGTAAAAAAAGAACCATCATTTGAAAAATGGTTCTTTTTGAATTCAGATTGTAAGCGTTGGAAAAAACTTTACCCTTTGACCGAGCCTGCCATCATGCCGCGCACAAAGTATTTCTGTAACGCCAGGAATACCACGAGGGGTAAAATCATACTGACGAAAGCAGCTGATGTCATCAGGTGCCAGTCCTGGCCTTTTTCACCCACCATCTGGGCGACCGCAATCGTTACCGTCTTGTTCCGCTCACCTAAGAAGATCAGGGCGACCAGGTAATCGTTCCACAGCCAAAGGAATTGGAAAATTGCAAAAGATGCCAGTGCGGGAACTGAAAGGGGAAGAATTAAACGAATGAAGATCGTGAAATTCGATGCCCCATCAATAAAGGCCGACTCTAGTAATTCACGCGGAATCGTGCTGATGTAGTTAAACAACAGGTAAGTCGCTAAAGGTAGCCCAAAACCTGAGTGCGCCAGCCAAATCCCCAAAAAAGTGCCATTCAAGCCCATTGCCACATAGTCCTTCAGGATTGGAACCAAGGCAATCTGTAACGGCACAACAAGCAACCCGACGATAATTGTAAACAAAAGATTTCGACCAGGAAATTCCAACCAGGCAAACCCAAATGCAGCAAAAGCAGCAATCAAAATTGGAATAATTGTTCCGGGGATCGCCACAGCCAACGAGTTCAGAAAGGCGCCACCGAGATTGTTCCCGGTGCGCGTGATTGTCCGGCCTTCAGCGTCCCGGTAGGAAATCGTTTTTCCGGTAATGACATCCTTGTAGTTTTTCATCGTCAGCTTGGTACTGAAACCAACCCACCGACGATCAAAAATCCTTAGTTCACGTGAGCGGCGATTGCCAGACCACTCAAGCGTCCGCCCATCGTCAAGTGTGATTCCATCTCGAAATTCCTCAAAACTTGCTGTCACACCTTCAACCGGATTTCCAGTGTACACGGTGGGTTCACCATCCGGGGTGCGACCTTCAAGGGTTGAATTATTTGATTGAATGGTGATTCTTGCATCTAGATCAACATCAGGGTTCAATTTGATCCGACCGACTTCCATCTCGACCTTATGCGGAAATACCGTCCACCACCCGGTTCTGAAAATATCTTCGCTTGGACGAAAGGAAGTAATTAAAATGCCAAAAATAGGTACCAACCACACAATACAAATAATAATCAGCACCAAGTTCACAATAAAACTCTGTGTACGTTTTTGAGATTTTGCACCCTTGGTCATTAGAACCCCTTTCTTTCTTTATTGAATTGACGCAAGTTATTGATGATCACAGGAGTGACCAACAAAAGGAGCACTATTGCAATTGCTGAAGCACGGCCAGCGTGGTTATACGTAAACATTTGTAAATAGAATTCATTTGCAATAACGTTGGTGTTGTTATTCCCGCCTGTCATCACCCGAACAACGTCAAATAGCTTCAAGCTAAAGATGACAACCGTGGTAATCACGGTAATCAGGGTACCTTTGATATAAGGAACAGTAATGCGAAAGAATGCCTTCACTTCATTGGCCCCATCAATTCGCGCTGCTTCTAACAGTTCAGCAGGCACACCTTTGATTGCTGAAGAAAGAATCACCATTGTATAGCCTGTCTGAAGCCACACCATGATGACAATTAAGAAAAAATTGTTCCAGGGCGCCATTGTTAACCAGGGATGCGGCGTACCACCTAACGCAATCACAATCGCATTCAATAGGCCAATTTCTTGAATCCCTACGCCGGTTCCTTTATAGGAATAAATAAACTTCCAAATCACGCTGGCGCCAACAAAAGAAATTGCCATTGGCGTGAAGATGATCGATTTATATAAAACCTCCAGCTTGCTCCTATCAGCCAACACCGCTACCAGAAGCCCAATCCCAACACTGAAGCCGGTACCAAAAACCAACCAGAGCAAGTTGTTTTTAAAGGTTTCTAGCATACGAGGATCAGTAAAGGCAAAGATGTAATTATCAAACCCCACCCATTTTGTGCCCAGATTATTCTTAAAACTGGCAATTAAGGAACGAACCACCGGAACTGCCAGAAACCAGCCCATGATGACCACTGCCGGGCCAATAAAAACAAAAGGTTGTAAACGTTTTGACCAGGGCTTCGGCAATTTCAAAACCAACCAGTTTGCCACGACATATAATAAAGCAACACCACCCACTCCCCAAATAATAGCAACAGTCACCAGCACAATCTGCGAAACCTGAGCTTTACTTAGAAAACGGTATCCTTGCCAGAGAACAAAAAAGGTCACAGCCGGAACAAACAGGGAGATCAAAATTTGCCCAATAGTTGAACTGAACCAATGAAAAATGTTTAGTTTTTCGTTATTGGGGTTCTTAGCGTTGAGCATGCACACCTCCATGTACTCGCATATTGATAATAAAGGGCAGGCAATTTCTTGCCTGCCTGCCCTTCTTATGTTGTTGATTGTCCAAGGATATCCTCAGGCTGGAGCCAACTCATTTTGAAGACACAAGCATGAGAAATTTGCTAACTTTCCTGTGGACTAATCCGGCCAGGAAGCATCAATTTGCTGTAAAGCCTCTTGGCGGGTTATCGTTCCGCTGACGTAATCGGTCATATACTTCCAGAAGGTGCCTGCACCAACAGCGCCAGGCATCAGGTCAGAACCGTCAAAGCGGAAGGTGGTAGCGTTTCGAATGGTCTCTGCAACCCCGCGAGTCACCGGATCGCCGTACCAATCCAAGCTGGCATCATTATGGACACCAATTGCACCGCCAACTTCAATCCATCGCCGCAGCGATTCACCCGTTGAGAAGAACTGGATCACTGCACGGACTTCCGGTCGATCGTTGAACACGGCGTAGATGTCGCCAGCACCAAGCACAGGTTTGCCATATTCTTCTTTAATAGGAGGCAGGTAGAAGAAGTCATAATCAACGCCTGCTTCCAGTTCTTCAGGGAAGAATGTGGTCACAAAGTTGCCCTGACGATTGAACCAGCATCCTGGTGGATCATCGAACATGGGTTTGGGGGCATCTCCAAAGCTAATGGTGGGGATGGCCGCACGACCGCCATACACATAATCGTCATTGAACCAAATCGCTTCGATATAGTCGAGGGCATCATTCACCTGAGGTGAGTCGAAGGGCAATTCACCCTCTACCCAGGCATCGTAATCCTCAGGGGCAGCCACACGCAATAAGGTATCTTCTATCCAGTCGGTCATCGTCCAACCAGTAGCGGCGCCAGATTCAATTCCAATACACCAGGGGGTATCACCATCAGCCGCAATTTGTTCTGTAAGGGCCATCATCTCATCCCATGTTTCGGGAATTTCATAGCCATATTCCTCAAATTTGGCTTTGGGATAAAACACAAAAGACTTGCCATTGGCGCGTGCCCAGATGCCAGCAACCATACCGTTCATGGTGCCTAAATCCTGCCAAGCCTGAGAGTAGTTTTGCTTAATCCAATCCGGGTTGATGAGCGTTTCGATATCAATTACATAACCCTTGTCAACTGCGGTCTGCAGCAGGCCGGGTTGCGGGAAGTCGGCGATATCGGGGCGATCACCCCCATCCAGGCGGATCATAATGTTGGCTTCAAATTCCTTTGAGCCTTCGTATTGAATATCAATTCCAGTGGCTTCGACAAATTCAGCAATCGAGTCATTGAAAACGACCGCGTCCTGGTCGGTAAAGGGTCCAGCCATGGTAACGACCGTACCAGCATACAGCCCCGCGTAGGCATTGGCCAGTTCCTGACCCTGTGGTAAGGGAGGGATGTCCTCTTCAACTGGTTCCTCAACAACAGGTTCCTCTACCACTGGTTCTTCGACAACCGGTTCTTCAACAACCGGCTCGTCTACTTCTGGTTCCTCAACGGCTGGCGGCTCAGCTTGGGGGGCGCAAGCAGCAAGGACCATTGAGAAGATGATCAAAAAGGCTACAAACATAAATTTCTTTTTCATTTTTAGATATTCTCCTCCATTTGAATTAGGATTTGGTGAATAAAATAAGGGTGGTTATCAACATTTTATTGTTTTAGGGTGCAACCTCCTTTTTCTGGTGAGTAAGTCAAATAAAAACACGCTCCATTCCATGCTTTTAAATCTTCTAGGTGAACAAAGCGTGCTTTTTGTAATTTATTTTTCCTCCAGTGACGTGTCAATGAGGGTCAATTTCTGAAATATCTGCCACTTTTCAAGTCTTTTTACCAAAGACAATTTTTGGGTTTATCTGTGCTTAGAAACTGCTTTTATGAAAGCACTTCCAGAAGTGGACATACTTATGAACGATATACTTCTATCGTTCTTTTTTATTATAAACACTTGCTCAAAATTTGTCAAATTAAAAAGTCACTAAACTCATAATGTTATAAGAATTTATTTATTTGAGCCTGCTCATCATTTTAACTTGAAATATAATTGTAAACTGTTCAAACAATTTTGCTGATGTTGAGTCGGCGTGAACAAAGAGGGTCTTATGCGAAGAAAACAAAACCAAAATATTTTGTTGAATCCCCAAAATAATAAGTTAAGTGACCGACGATTAAGTTCTCCTAAAATGATCTGGTTTTATTCCGCCTTCTTGTTGATTGTGTTTATACTTAGAAAGGGATTGATCCAGTTATTATTCAGCCTGAGGTGATATGTTGAAATCAATAAAACATGCCGTTAACTCCCGCGCACAAACAGAAGCCATCGTTCAAAAAGATACAGCACGTTTCACAATCTTAACCAGCCAATTGATTCGGATGGAATTCAGCCCATCCCAAACATTTGAAGACCGCCCTTCCCAGGTCTTCTGGTACCGCAAGCTGCCCATCCCTGAATTTGATTCATCTATTAAGCAAAACATAATCACCATTGAAACAGAAAAGATCATCTTAACCTACGAATTGTCAGAATTTGGGTTTCACCCAGATTTTTTATCAGTTTTTCTAAAAGACACTGGGAGAACATGGCATTATGGACAAGAAGATCATTCCAACCTCAAAGGAACACTCCGGACATTAGATCGACTGGATGGCGGAATTCTTAGGGAACCTGGCCTGGTTTCCCGTTCTGGCTGGTCGGTATACGATGATAGCCAGTCTTTAGTATTCAACAACGACGGCTGGCTGGAAAATCGTAACAGCCCGTCTGGAACAGTCGATTTGTATTTCTTTGGTTATGGCCGTGATTTTAACCAATGCATTATCGATTTCCAAACCATCTCCGGCAAGCCGCCCATTCTCCCCCGCTTTGCACTTGGGAACTGGTGGAGCAAGTACTGGGCCTACCATCAGGATGAACTTGTTGCCCTGATGAGGGAATTTCAAGAAAATGGCATCCCCTTATCGGTGTGTATTGTGGATATGGATTGGCATATTGTTGATACAGGCAATGAAAGCTCCGGCTGGACAGGCTACACCTGGAACGCCACGCTCTTTCCTGATCCAAAAGGTTTTATCGGTCAAATTCATGCAATGGGTTTAAAAACGGCGCTCAACCTTCACCCTGCCTCAGGGATTTATCCACACGAGGCACAATATGAGCAGATGGCAATTCAACTGGGCATTGACCCGCAAAGTAAGCAGCCAATCCCTTTCAACATTGCCGACCCCGATTTTGCTTCTGCCTACTTTTCTATCCTTCATCACCCGCTTGAAGAAATGGGAGTTGATTTCTGGTGGATTGATTGGCAGCAAGGCAAAGATTCCAGCCTCAAGGGTTTAGACCCTCTCTTTTGGCTCAACCATCTTCATTTTTTTGATCTTGCGAGAGATGGTATCAAACGGCCCTTTATTTTCTCGCGCTGGAGCGGTCTCGGAAATCAGCGCTATCCGATCGGATTCTCCGGGGATGCGCTCGTCACCTGGAAATCATTACAATTCCAGCCATATTTCACTGCTACCGCTGCGAATGTAGGCTATGGATGGTGGAGCCATGATATCGGTGGGCATATGGGCGGGGTTGAGGAACCTGAGCTGTATTTACGTTGGCTGCAGTATGGCGTCTTCAGCCCTGTTCTAAGGCTCCATTCTACGAACAGTGCTTACCATGAACGGCGTCCATGGGCCTACGATGCAGAAACTGAGCGTTTAGCAATCAAAGCGTTTCGGCTCCGGCACGCCCTGATCCCTTACTTGTACACAGCAGCATGGCGTAATCATCAAGAAGGGATTTTACCCATCCGACCCATGTATCACCTTTATCCAAATGAGGGAGATGCTTATCAGTGCCCAGGGCAGTACACGTTCGGTAGTGAATTGATCGCTGCCCCCATCACAACCCCTTGCCATCAAGATACTCGACTGAGCAGGCAACTGGTATGGCTGCCAGAAGGCGACTGGTTTGACTTCTTCACAGGCGAAGCTTATTCGGGAGGCGGTTGGTATGCCATCTACGGCGATTTAGAGCGCATTCCTGTCTTTGCCAAAGCCGGTGGAATCGTGCCATTGAGCCTCGAAACAGGTCAGGCCGGAGTCGATTTACCCGAGTCTTTAATCATCAAAGTTTTCTCGGCTGCCTCAAATCAATATTCTCTGTACGAAGATGATGGGGAAACCCAAAACTACCTTAGGGGCGATTTTGCGCTTACAAATATGCATTTAAAATGGTCGGGCAATAAACTCACTTTTGCAATAGACCCTGTTCAAGGAAAGCCTGAACTGCTTCCATCCGAAAGGGTTTACAGCCTGGTTTTTCATACGATTAATCCCCCCGAAAATATCCTTATACAGGTCAATGGTCTAGAAATAGAAGCTGATCATTTTTATGATCATGAGCAGCAGCAATTGAGCATCAACAACATCAGTTTATCAACGAAGGATAACTTATTTGTTGAGATTTCAGCCCAGGTAAATTTATGTTACCAACAACCTGATGTGAAAGCCTCTCTGCGCTACTTAATTAAACGCTTTAAGCTGAACACATACATCAAACAGAACTTGAGCGATAAAATCGACGAGTTGTTAACAGACCCCAGAATCTTACTTGCTTATACAGATCGAATGACAAATAACCAGCTTCTTGCTATTATCGAAACGTTGATGGGCGCCCAGGCAGAAAAACCGGCTTCTGATCCTGCTGATGCTTTTCAGAGCATCATTAACATGTTGTATTACGCATAACTATGCGAAAACAGTGTTGTAAAACGATAAACCAGCAGACGACGATTCTACTTACTTGTGGTGGGGTGCCAAATAATCAATATGCGTTCCCACAATATCACGCGGTTATAAAATAAATTTTATCGAGTATGATTTACATGTCAGAGCGTATTCCAGAGAGAAAAATGGGCCAACCAAGAAAAGCGCTGCTATTTTTCAATCCAAAATCAGGTCGCGTAAGAGCAGAACATCACCGCGACCTGATTCGAAATCACTTTGACGCCCACAAAATTGATCTTGAGATCATTGTTTTCCCGAAAGAATTTGAAACACTGGGAACAATTGTTGACACTGCAATTTCCCAGGGTGTGGATTTATTTATCGCAGCAGGCGGTGATGGAACAGTATCGTTGCTCAGCACCCACCTGGTTGGCAAAGAAAAATCTTTGGGGATCCTTCCACTGGGAACGGGCAACTTGTTAGCCAAGGCATTAGATATCCCCCAAAACATCAAAGAAGCGCTGGATTTGGTCACCTCTGCCAACCCCAATAAGGTTAACATAGATACCTTCAAGATGAATGAGCGCTACTTTGTTATGAATATCAGCGTAGGCCTCAGCCCTAAGTTGATGGAATCGGTTGATTCTGAGCAAAAACAACACCTGGGATTCTTTGCCTACCTGATTAACTTTATTAAGCAAATCCTAGGGTTGCAGCTTTACAGGGTACATATCGAACATGATCATAAAAAAACTACCGTCATGGCTTCCGAGATTCTAATTACAAACATCAGCACAGCTGGTGTTGACCCGCTCATCTGGTCGGAAGACATTTCTTTCACCGATGGCATCTTGGACCTCCTGATCTTTCGTGCAGCCAATATCTGGGATGTTCTCGGGGTGGTCAAATCGATAATCATTAAAAAAGACGAGACAAACTCGGTTGTTAAGTTCATGAAAGTTAAGGAATATTGCCGAATTGAAACCCGCTCCCCTTTGCACACACAAGCAGACGGCGACGTTATTGGCGAAACACCGTTCGAAATTGCAGTTTTTCCCAACTCATTATCAATCATTGCTGGAAAAAACCTCACATTAATACATAAGGAGTGAACTATGAAAAATTTTCAGTACATCATCATTGGCGCTGGTATGACCGGTGCCGCCGCAGCCAAAGGGATCAGGGAGAATGACCCAGATGGATCGATTGCGATGTTCTCCAAAGAGGAATTTCCTCCTTACGCTCGTCCTCCCCTTTCAAAGGGTCTCTGGGCGGGCATGGAGGAGGAAAAAATTTTTCGCCCTTTAGATGGCTTAGGGGTTAACCTGATCTTAGGAACAAGCGTCGAAAAGATAGCACCTGATAAAAAAACAATTATCACAACAAAAGGCGACACTTATTCCTATCAGAAATTACTGCTCGCCACCGGTGGCGATGCTCGTCATTTGCCCGGCGCACCCGAAGGTGTGATATTTTTCCGCACCTTAGCCGATTACCATAAATTAAAAGCGGAAACAGATAAGAAAGAAAGTTTTTGTATTATTGGCGGGGGTTTCATCGGTTCAGAGCTGGCAGCATCGCTCACTAATAATCACAAAAAAGTCACCATGATTTTCCCAGAAAAAGGGATATCTGGCGCATTTTTTCCAGATAATTTAGGGGAATTTGTGGTGAACTATTATCAAGAAAAAGGTGTGCAAGTATTAAATGAGCATCTGGTTGATTCAATCCAAAAAGAAGGCGACAAGTTTATTGTAAAATATCATGGTATTGACAATGATCAGTCGGGTGAAGCAGCTTTTGATGCTGTTATCGCTGGTCTTGGCATTACGCCCAATACAAGCCTGGCACAAGCATGTGGAATTACTGTCGATAACGGTATTATCGTGGATGAATACCTGCAAACCAATTTACCAGATATTTATGCGGCCGGTGATGTGGCCAACTTTATCAATGTTCACCTCAATAAACGGATGCGGGTTGAACATGCAAATAATGCTGTTCAAATGGGTCAGCTTGCTGGCCAAAATATGTCGGGTAAGCAGCAACAATATGACCACTTCCCCTTCTTCTACTCAGATCTTTTTGACCTGGGTTATGAAGCCACCGGTGATACCAATAAAAATTTGGAGATCTTCGAAGACTGGATTGAACCGTTTAAAAAAGGAACCATCTTTTTCCTGGATGAGGGGCACATACGAGGTTTGATATTCTGGAACCTGTGGGACAAGCTCGAGCAAGGTCAGTCAATTATCAATTCGGGCAAGAAATTCCAGCTGACAGACCTGCCTGGTATGTTTCAGTAAGTCACAATAACGATTTGATTGCAAGGCGAAAGATAAAAATAAAAAACATTAAACACCACGACCAATCCCAGCTCAACGTGTTTTTTAGTTGCTTTTAGTTAAGGTATGCCACTCTTTCCTGCATGAACTTTTTGTCATTTTTCAATGGAATTGCCAAATCTTAAAACTAATTAATTTCTTTGAGTAAAAAGCCAAAACTATAGGATCTTTCCCCCTATTTCCGACAGATAAATTATTATTTGCATTTTGTTTAAAATGCTCTTTATTTAACATTTTCAAACCTAGTCAGGCACATAGTTTTTCATAAAAAGATGTTCTAGATGCATTAAGTTCATATGATAAATGAATGTGTTCGATTTGTCAAGGCTTGTGCGTTAGCTAATTCCCATCAAGAATTCCCATATTCACAGACAAATCAGGGAACTCTTTTAGGATGAACAATATCCTTCAACACCTTCGCCCAAGCTCTTCCTGAATGGCATAAATAGAGAGCAGGAACATCTGCTTGTAACCATTCTCCATTAGTGACCCCTTTATACGCTTTTTCTGTTGATTGTCATTGCTACTTTTCATAGATAGTATGAAAGCGCCTTGCCTCAAATCTTCCTTGTGGTAACATGGCTTTGACAGTATCAAAGCGTCAACTGCGGCCATGGCTTTTCAGGCAGCCGACAAGCTTATCCGCGTCCCCACTGAGGCTGCCTAATTCTGGTCGCACATGGAACAGAAGTTTAGGTCCAACAGTCCGTCTCCGTTATTGATCTGCCACTTGATATAAGTCTCCATGGCATCAGCTTTCCTACGTCACGATTTGGGCAACCGCTATTGGTGCTTTACGGCTAGTGGTTGTTGAAATGCAATCATCAATCGACTATCATTAAAGCTGAACACAGACACGCAAACGGAGAATGGTATGCTGTACGACGCCTTACTGTATAAAAAACAAGAAAATAAGCAAGTCCAGTGCCTTCTTTGTGCACATCAATGCAAAATTAATGAAAGTGAGCGTGGCATTTGCCGGGTTCGAGAAAACCGTGAAGGCCGGTTATTTACACATGTCTATGGAAACTTAATCGCCAGAAATATTGATCCGATCGAAAAAAAGCCCTTATACCATTTCTACCCTGGCTCTCGCTCTTACTCAATTGCCACCCCAGGCTGTAATTTTCGTTGTGAGTGGTGTCAAAACTGGCAAATTTCACAGATGCCAAAACTTATGGCGTTGCCGCATGGCCAAAGAATGCTGCCCGATAAGGTTGTCGAACAAGCACTTGCTTCAGGGTGCCATTCAATTGCCTACACTTATACAGAACCGACTGTTTTCTTTGAATATAGTTTTGATACAGCAAAACTTGCTAAAGCTAAAGGGTTATCCAATATTTTCGTGACCAATGGATTTATGTCAACTGAGATGTTGGAAATGATCCATCCTTACCTGGATGCTGCCAATGTGGATATTAAAGCCTTTCGTGATGAATCCTATCGGAAATATATGGGAGGTCGCCTTAAACCAGTCCTGGAAAGTTGCCGAAAGATGAAATCGCTGGGGATTTGGCTGGAAATAACCACGTTAATTGTTCCAGGAATAAATGACGACCCAAAGGAATTAGAGGAAATTGCCAGGTTTATTTGTCTGGACCTGGGCCCTGAGACGCCCTGGCATGTGAGCCGCTTTTACCCACAATATAAATTTACAGGTACGGCCGCTACAGAGGAGAATATCCTTTTTAAAACCAGAGCAATGGCTGAAAAAATCGGCTTAAATTACACTTATATTGGGAATATTCTCGGCAGTGAAAATACGAAATGTAAAACTTGTGGGAACGAGTTGATCCACCGCAATGCTTTCTTAATTCAAATACGCGGTCTTGATCGAGCAGGACGCTGTAAGAAGTGCGGCACTTCCCTGGACGGAAAGGGGATCGGAAGAGGAATTTGAGCGTCCAAGAAATAAACAGCCGGCAACAAAACCCTAAAAATCTTCAAATATTCAATCCTTCACCAAAATTTAACTCGAAAAAGAAATGCGTTGTAAATTTGACTAAACGCCATAAAATTGTTTATAATTGCAATATATGTTTGAAATTGGCATTAATTACAGGATATTTTTAATTTGTTTATAGAATATTAACATATCAATACTACAATGTGGTTGAAAATCGGCTATAATAGGTGACAAAATAGCAGATAGATCTCTTAAAAACTTGTAAGTTGATTATAGCCCATTGACGCAATGGTTACTTGGTCAATGGCTTTTTTTCGCTTGAAACCCAAATTTTGGATAACAGAGAGAAAAGAAAGAAATTTGGGACGTAAAAAAGGAGTAAGTGATAAGATGACAAATCTTAATTATTCTGAGGATGCAGTGTTGGAAAATCAGTATGCTTCGTTCTATGATGAACATGCCGATGAAAACGAAATGGAATATGAAGAGTATATTTCAGATCATACGGGGATAACCTCTGATGACTCTGTCAGTCTATACCTGAACGAAATGAGCCGGGTGCCTTTGTTAACCCGCGAAGAGGAAATCACCCTGGCGAAGAAAATGGAAATTGGCCGTCAGGCTCGACAGACCATGATTGACGCTGATGGGGACCTCGATAATATCGAAGAAATCCAGGAGTTGATCCGTGAGGGCAAAGAAGCCCGCGAGTATCTTATCAAAGCAAATATTCGCTTGGTGGTCAGCATCGCTAAAAAGTATCGGCGTTACGGCTCATCATTCCTCGATTTGATCCAGGCAGGGAATGTCGGTTTGATTCGTGCTGTTGATAAATTCGATTACACCCGAGGGAATCGCTTTAGTACCTATGCTACCTGGTGGATTCGGCGATCTGTTTTGCGCTTTCTCAATCAAAAAGAGCGCACGATTCGCTTGCCTAATTATTTAAGTAATCGACTGCGAAAAGTTCGCACGGTTACACGAGATCTATCACAAGAATTAGGCCGTCAGCCAACCCTTGAGGAGATCTCAGAGCATGTGGAACAGGATGTCGATGAACTGCGGCAATTAATTCATTACGCTCGTTTGCCAATTTCACTTGATGAACCCGTTGGTGAAGACGGTGAGAGCGAACTGATCCACTTTGTTGAAAACGAAAACGCAGTTGTGCCCTTTAATTCCGTACAGCAGCGTCTTTTGGAGGAAGATATCACCAACGCGCTGGGTGAGCTCTCCGAGCGAGAAGCCAGCATCATCAAGTTACGGTTTGGGTTGGAGGGTAACCGCAGCCACACACTCAAGGAACTGGGCGAAATTTTCGGTGTAACACGCGAAAGAATCCGCCAGATCCAGCAAAAGGCACTTCGAAAGTTACGCAGTCCACAGAATCAAAGCAGACTGCGAAATTATCTGTAAAACCAGATACGACAAATATAAGGAAAAGGCATGGTTTTGAACTGCACCCCGTTTGTTGGACANNCAATAAATCCAACCGAGGAGGTGCACTACATTTCCAATGCCTTTTCTTTTTTACACCGTTCAGTTAATTGGACTTAACAAAGGTGTATGCCAACGGTGGTTAGCCGATAAAGAAGATGCCAATGCCTGGAATACGATTACAACCCGGGATCATCTATGGGCCGATCCTTTCTCGACGGTTAGGGCGTTCATTGGGGATCAATTTACTGCCCACAGACCGAAAGACATGTTCTTTCGATTGCCTTTACTGCCAATACGGACCGGCAAAGGTAATCGACCTTACAAAAACTCAAATTGTTTTCCCTTCAGTGAATGCTATTCTTCAGGCAGTTAAGCATGCATTAATGAAACCCCGCACGATTGAAATGCTTACGTTTTCAGGAAATGGTGAACCAACCTTGCACCCTGATTTTGTTGAGATTGTCCATGGGGTGTTCACACTGCGTAATGAACTGCGTCCAGAGGCTAAACTAGCGATCTTTTCCAATGCCTCGCGAGTGGTTGACCCAAACATCATTTCAACGTTAGGGATGTTTGATGTACCGATGATGAAACTTGATGCCGGGGATGTAACCACATTTCAAAGGCTCAATCGGCCATCTGAAGAGATTGATTTCAATAACCTGGTTTCAAGCCTGAGAAAATTGCCCAATTTGATGATCCAAAGCCTGTTGTTGGATGGAGAAATTTCAAACGTTCATGGTGACGCCTACACAGCGTGGGCAAGTTTGCTGGCTGAACTGAAACCAAAGCTAATACATATCTACTCAACCAGCCGACCAACGGCATATGCAGGCGTTAAATCTGTGAACGCTCATCGGCTGAAAGTAATTGCAGATGAGCTTGAAGAACGCTATCAGCTTAATGTGATGGCCTTTGATTAAGAAAAAACCACTGAGAACAAGTATGGAATGTTGGAATTACCTGTGTTTGGACTTGGCCTGATGACTTGGCTCTTGTGTACAATAGCGTTATCCCATCGTTGATAAAGAAAAAATAATTATTGTCATGCTCTGATAGAATTAGAAAATAGAGCATAAGTAAAACGTAGATTTAGAGAAACGAGGCTGAAAAAGAGACGATGAAACGGATAATCATCGATTGTGATCCTGGCATTGACGATGCTCAGGCGATAATGATGGCCTATCGACACCCAAATGTGAGCATAAAAGCGATAACCACTGTGACTGGCAATGTCCATGTGAAACAGACCACGGCTAACGCATTGAAGATTTTAGATGTTCTTGACGCTGACGGTATCCCTGTTTACCCAGGTGCACAAAGCGGACTTGTAACGCGAGGCAATACTGCGAGCTTTGTTCACGGTGAAGATGGTTTGGGTGATGCGGGTATTCCCGTGTCATTACGAAGCGCTGAAGCAGAGCCAGCCGCGATGGCATTAACCCGGCTTGCCCGAACAAATCCGGGCGAGTTAGAGCTTATTGCTATTGGCCCATTGACTAACCTGGCGCTAGCCTTGCATCACGATCCGCAATTCCCATCCTATATAAAACGATTGGTGATCATGGGGGGCGCGTATTTGGCACAGGGGAATACATCTAATTTCGCTGCAGAATTTAATATCTATGCTGACCCCGACGCAGCCAGGGTTGTGTTTGAACGATGGCCTGAATTTACAATGGTTTCATGGGAGACGACGCTTAAACATGGATTGCCGATTGATTTCTATCAAAGTTTATTGACTTATGATAATCAGCGCAGTGTTTTTATAAACCGAATATCAAAAAATATGCTGTCCGCGATCAAGGAAAAGTTGAACCGCGACAAGTTTTTTGCTGCAGATCCATTGGCAATGGCAATCATGATTGAACCTGAAATCGTTCAGGATTTGATTAATAAATCCGTTCAGGTTGAGACTATGGGCAGTTTAACCCGGGGCATGACCGTTGTGGATTGGCTTGGTTTATCAAAGCGTACGCCGAACGTGAACATTGTAAAAGCCGTTGATCATGATCGGTTTTTGGAGTTATATCAATCCACCTTTGATTAATCACTTGCCGGCACTGGTTTTACTTCAAGCTGAAAAATCTTACCTAACTTGCGAAAAAATCATGCTCCAGCATGGCACATAAACAATGATAAAGGGCAATATGAGCTTCCTGAACCAGGTGGGTTTTGGAACCCGGCGCGTGGATGGCAATATCAACAAATTTTGATAAATTGCTTTCATGTTCGCCAGTCAACAGGATTGTGATGCAGCCTTTCGCTCGTGCTGTAAAGCTGGCAAATTCGATGTTTTTGGCCTTTCCACTGGTGCTGATACCCAAAAATACGTCGCCAGTTCTGGCTAAAACCTGTAATTCCTGGGCAATACTCAGCCAACGCTCACCAAAGTCGTTGTCTATCGCTGAGTTCAACCCCGGATTTAGCCCCAAGGTGACGGCTGGCAAGCCTGCTTCCAGATTAGTTGATAGGGTTTTACCCGGTTCAAACTTGTTCAGGCGTAATTTAGTGCCATCATCCAGTGGACGTTTCAACAAAAAAGATTTCTGAAGCTCACCAGCAATATGTTGTGCATCCGCCATACTTCCGCCATTGCCGTACAGATAAAGGGTGCCCCCCCGGTCAATTGCCTGGGCAATGGTCAAAAAAGCCTGACAGAGCGCAGGAAGAGCAGGTTTGAGTTCGGGTTTACGATTAAGCAGACTGTTAACCTCATCTGCTGATTGCGGGTTGCGCTCTTCAACCGAAGATAAATGAAAGGAAAATGCATCAAGAATTTGCTCTTCTCGGGCAGGTGGCGTAGTTGTTGGCGCAGGCTGTGTGATGAGCTGTTGATGAAGTGTGGGAATCGTCAGGCGATGATCGCCCTGGATATGAAATCCCTGGCCATCCAGGGAAGTTGGGCGGTTTACAATGTTTTTTAACGGACGGTAATAATATACGGGTTGGTCTGCGCTGACGGGTTTGTGGTAATCACCGGGGACTGGAAACAGGTCAAAATTTGCTGTTGTGAAACCATCAACCTTGTGCCCCAAATTGCGGGCGATTGACAATGCTTTCAGGAACACTTCGGGCCCGGTAACTGCAGAACCAAAATTAAGAAAAACACCACGGCTCAGCTTTGAAACTGTACAACAAAAAATTTTAAAATCATGGCCGGATGAAGCGCCTAAAATCCCAAAATCGCAATCAGGGTGTTGATGGATAATGTCTGCACCCAGGGTCGCGTGAATTGTGAATGGGATTTTGAGCAAATAAGCGTGGTAAAGAACACTAACCTCGCGATGCAGAAAATTTAGGTTTGAGATCAATCGCCCCAGGGATTCACCATAACCCAGGCGGTCTTTTGCACCCTCCTTGAGGGCTTGATGGATGAGCGCACCGGTTTCTTCGGCCATGCCAAAGGTGCCGTCTTCAATGCTTGTTGCCACATCTTCACTGGTCTCGCCAATCAACGCTAGCTCAAAATCGTGAATACCGACGGCGCCATTACCGGCGATGTGAGAAACAAAGCCATGGCGCATTAGATCGATCAAGATTAATCCCAAACCACTTTTAATGACGTGGGCTCCCATCATCCAAATTATTGGGCGTTTTTCATGCTGGGCTTTTGCAACCAACTCGGTGACCTTGCTGAGTTCCGGTGAATCAAAGGTGGAGGTGGTCTTATCCGGGTGGATGAGCNNTGTGTATAAGAGACAGTTATCCGGGTGGATGAGATCATTTGCATTCACCAGATTTTTCCGCTGGGCGAGGGGATAGGTTCGGACTTTGCGGAGATCAATATAATGATAGGGCATAAAAAACAACTCTCATTTCAAATGTTAATTGCCGCAATATAATCGGGCATTGTTATTGTCGTGATCAATATGGCTATGTTGCTCACCAGCAGTAATCGCTTGATAAGGATCAACCCTTTAACGATCCTGCGATTAAGCCGCGTAAAAAGAAACGACTGAGAAAGATGAAAATCAGGATGGTTGGAATGGCTGCGATCAGCGACCCGGCCATTTGAACGTTCCACTCAACAATGTATGATCCTGCCAGATTGTTCAATGCTACTGTCACTGGCTGTACCTTAGGGTTGGGCGTGATGATGACCCCAAACAAGAAGTCGTTCCAAATGGATGTAAATTGCCAGATCAACACGACAACGAACCCCGGCACCGATATGGGGAAGAGGATGTGTCGGTATATACCCAAAATACCCGCTCCGTCCATCATGCCGGCTTCGACTAAATCGGTGGGGATTTCCGTGTAGTAATTTTTAAATACCAGGGTTGCTATGGGAAGGCCATAAATGACGTGGACTAAAATCAATCCACCAATGGTGCCGTAAGCAGGGACAAAATTAGCCAACCAGGCTGAAAGGTTAGTAAGAATACCCGGCAATTTAATACCGTTAATTGCCGCAATAATCGGCCCGGTGAAACGTGACAACCATTGGAGGGATTGTACCAGTGGGATTAAAATGCTTTGATAAGGGATGAACATGCCGAATAAGAGCAGGGCAAACAGAAGGTTTGAGCCGCGGAATTTCCACTTTGAAAAGATGTACCCGTTGATCGACCCGATAAAAGCTGAGAGAAGAGAGGCAGGTACTGCCAGCCAGAGGCTGTTCATAAAGTTTTCGTGCAATCCCCGGTACCCCCCTGTTACACTGCCTTCCCAGGCTTGCTTAAAAGATTCAAATCCAATTTCTTTTGGAAGGTTCCACATGGTTGAAAGTGACACATCTGCGTAAGATTTTAAGCCAGTGTTCAACAACAAAAAGATCGGCAACAAGAAAAAAGCTGATGCAACAACCAAAAAGAAGTAAATAAAAAAATAGGTAAATTTGGATGATTTTAAATTTGTTTTCACCGTTGAACCTCGCGCCGATTGCTCATGATTAGATAGGGAACCACCAGAACCGCCACCAGGGTTAACAACACCATGGCAATAGATGAACCCTGAGCGAACCGGTTACCGCGGAAGGTGGTGTCAAACATAAATAAAGCCGGCACGTCGGTGCTGAAACCAGTGCCCGGCCCCGTCATCGACCACACCAGGTCAAAAATCTTTAAACTAATATGACCGAGAATAATGACCGCACTCAGGGTGATTGGGCTTAAAAGTGGAACAATGATCCTGAGGTAAACCTGCAATTCAGATGCACCGTCCACACGGGCTGCCTCGCGCAATTCAATGGGGATTGCGCGAATCCCAGCCAGGTAGAGCGCCATAATGTATCCTGCCGTTTGCCAGGTGGCGGCAATTACAACAGCTTTGATGCCAATTTTAGGGTCGGTAAACCACCCACTTTTAAGAAATCCCACGCCAAGAATGTCAAATAACATATTAACCCCCAACGGGCCCGTGATTTGTGTGCCTGGTGATAGAAGCCAGCGCCAGACCACGCCGGTAACAATGTAACTTAGGGCCATTGGGAAAAGATAGATATTCCGAAATATTTTTTCACCTTTGATGTTTTGGTCTAATAAAACTGCCAAAAAGAACCCCAGTAAAATAGATGAGATAAGAAAAAGTACGGTGAACGTTAACGTGTTACGCATGCCAATAAGGAAGCGTTGATTTTTGAACAGGGTGATGTAGTTATCAAGCCCAACAAAGGATAAGTCGATTTTTAGGGCGTTCCAATTTGAAAGGGATGCATACCCGGTGAAACCGATAAACCCGTAGATGAAAATCATCATTGCGATTAGCGTTGGGGAGATCAGCAGTATGGCGATTCTCCGATCTTTTTTTGAATGACGCATACGTTCTGTTGACTCCTTTTTGGTAAGGATAAATGATGCAAAGGCAGCTCCCTTACGGAGCTGCCTTTGAAAGTACTGTTGGTCTAATTACAAATGCCAGCTGCAACACATAAATCAGCTAACCCGCTTTGCGCCGCGGCAACATCCCCACTGCTAACAAACAGGGTAAGAACGTCTTTGAAATCTGTTGCCCAGCTTTCATAGGCGGCTGCACCATGTACGACGCTGGGAACAATTGAATCGACTGCCCAATCCTCAGCTGCGGAAATGAGATAGGCATAGGTTTCAGGGACGACTTCAAACGCTGCCGGGTCACAGTCCGTGCGAGCACAGATGGAACCCTTGGCAGGGTTGAAAGCTTCCTGGCCTGCTTTGGAACCACAAATCTCCAGCCACTGAACGGCTTGTTCATGATTGGGAGCGTTCTTTGGAAGTGCAAAAGCATCGGAAAGGCCCACAAAAATGCCCTGCGTGCCCGGTGGGGGAGCCCAACCAAAGTCACCATAACCCTTTGAGGCAAACCATCCGGCAGCCCAATCACCCATGATCATGAAAACTGCTTTGTCCGCAATGATGTATTCACCAGCGCTGTCCCAGGTCAGGGCAGCATGATCCGAATTGACATATTGCATCATGGTGTGGAAGTCTTCTAAAGCCTGGGTTACACCCGGGTCATTCCACGAGGTGGCACCTGTCCAGAGGCCGCGATAGGCATCTGCGCCCAGTGCTGAAGGCAAGAAGCTCTCAAACACATGAGCAGCCTCCCAACCATCCTTAGTGCCCATTGCAATTGGAATCAGGCCGGCAGCCTCAAGCGCTTCACAAACCTCGAAAAATTCTTTCATGGTTGTTGGAACAGCGAGGTTGTTTTCTTCCAGAAGTTTTGGGTTGTACCAGAGTACATTAGATCGATGGATGTTGACGGGCATCGTCCAATAGTGGCCTTCATAGAGCAAAAGATCAAGCAGATCCTGTGGGAAGACCTTTGGATCAAACATGTGATCGATTGGTTCAAGATAGGTCGTCGGCTCATATTTTTCTACTTCGAGCCCGGCATGAACCTGGAAGGAATCGGGTGGATCGCCGCCCTGGAGCCTGGTCGCCAGAACTGCTTTGGCGTTTGTACCTGCACCCCCAGCAACGGTGGCATTGATGATCTCAACGTCCGGATAAAGTTCATTGTAAACGTCAAACATTCCATAGAGACCTTCAGCTTCGCCTCCTGCAGTCCACCACGAGAAAATTTCTAACTTTTTCTCTGCCGGTTCTTCAACGGCGGGTTCTTCCGGTGCCACGTCAGCTTCTTCAGGAGCTTCTGCTGCCGGTTGGCAGGAAGCAAGCAATAGTGACATGGTGAGCAGAAGCAGTACGAATACATACCAAAATCGTTTCATTACTATCTCTCCTTTTGTTTGTTGGTGATTACTTGACTCATTTTTGGAACGACACACACAATTCTTAATGACCGATTAAGCCTCCTTCCATTGCAATATCTGGTACCAATAATCTGGTCGAGTTATCAAAAATACAATGTAAGTAAATACACTGAATGTTGAAAATTGTCCTAATGTCAAATAGATTGTTAATCGGCAGTGTTTTTAGTAATTATTGAGGTGAGTTACTGAACATCTTCGATTTTTATGTGTGCTACATAATTATAAACGTATTATGAAATAAATCAAGAAATTGTTAGCAGATCAAAAAAATAGCCCGCCCTATAAATAAGATGAATTTAATCTCCGGTGTTTTTGCAGCCTTTCCTTTCGATGAGCCCTTTAATTAAATATGTTTAGAGCAAAATACCGGTTGCCATAATAACCGGTATTTTGAATTATTGACAGGTTTAGATAAATTTTCACACTGCAGTAAACTGTTAATTAATAGTGAATGACACGCGGTAAGGTCTTGGCTTGTTCAATCCAATTGGTGACCATCGACAGCGAGGGGGGGCGTCGCACCAGACGTTTTTCTGCATTGGTTTCAAGCATCTTCCGGTGCAAGTTTTCCGGGTTTCGTTGCGCCAGCTCTACGACAGTATCGACGCCTGAAGCTTCCAGGAGCTCAGAATACTGACGTTCAACACCTTTGATTCGCTTTAGATCGGCATGGTTGACCCATGTCAGAATTTGTTTTCCACTGATCCCTGATTTATCAGCGATTTCCTGACGTCCTTTGGGGGTACTGCCAACTTCTAATAGCATTCCAATGGTTTTAATGCCAGCTTCACGCAATTTCCCAGCGTAAACTTCTCCAATGCCTTCAATGTTCTCTAATTTAGCCATGTTACTCCTTTCTAAGAAAATTAATTGATAACAAGGATTTGTCTTAAGCATTTAGATTATATCATAATTTTCCTTGGAACAATGCCTAAAATGCTTTGGATTTATGAAGAATTGATTTCTTTTCTATGATATTCTATGAAAGAAAAATGTTTCCTTTCAGTTTTTGTTGCCGCTTTGTTTTAAAGACAAAATAATGTGAGATGGGTTTTGTTATTTTCTACTAGGCAATATTTTATTCTGATCAGATTCGTTTTGATGTGTTTTGTTGCCTTTTTGCCCCGGCAAGAAACTGCGCTGACCAAACAAAGTGCTTGGAAGGGGTTGAAAGTCCATGAGCCTTCATGCAATGATCAGGCCGAGCACGTAGATCGCAAGAGCTGTGGTGAATATCAGCAGGAGTCTTACGCTTTTATTCTTGTAAGCGGGGTCTTTCCAGGTGTGTTTTTTATTAAACACAACGATCAGCAGGCTGATGATGTGGAAGAGGGGAGCGGCAATGCTAATCAGGATCAGAATGATGACGTCAGGAGATCCTATTTGCGCCAGGACAAAGTAGAAAAGCACACCCAGCACCCAAAACACCGCACCGGCATACCCAGCCTGAGTTTTGATACCCTTCATACGTACAATTCGGGCAGTAAAAACACCCAGCAGAACCAGCAGGACCAGGTACCCTGTCATCAACCAAAACGCGCTGAACGCTGGACTGAACACCGAAAACCTCCTGAATCGCTTTTCTGATTTTTGATTATAGCATGGAGGCTGTGAACGGTTTTTTAAAGACAATTAATAAATGATAGAGACCGAACGATTTGCAGATTCAGTTTTCCGGTTGCCGGGAGGTAAAAGAACACCTAAATAGTACGGGCTTAAAAGTTTCAACGATTGTTGATTATCGCAAATGCCTTTCTACTGGGCTGCAGGAGTGGTTAACAAAAAAAGACTACCTTCCGTAGTCTCTTTCTTATGTGTTTTTGATTGCCTCTTTATTTCAATCCAATTGATAGTTATATTGGTTGAGAATCGAGATCGGAAATTCAAAGCGCACTGTTTTTTCCGGGTCGACGATCTGGCAGACCCTGAGGTTGCCCGCGAGGCTCATCAGCATGCCAGCGTCATTGAGCGGGATTTTCACAAAATCTGTCAGAAAGGATGACATTGCCTGGATAGCCCCGTCCGCCGCTTCGTCAATCGTTGGTGCAGAATAAACAGTAGCAACGACATTTGCATTGCGGATGAATGGTGTCGGTAAGCCTTTTAACGAGTCAACCACCTGCGCGGAAAAGCGAATTTCACCCGGTGTTTCAGCACCACAAATTACAATTTCACCATCGCCCATTGCTGAATGGAGATCCCCAGCACCGAAGAGTGCCCCTTCTACGCCAACGGTAAAATAAATACTGGCATTCTCACTGACCAAGGTGCAATCCATATTTCCGCCATGAGGGCCCGGCGTACCATTGGGAACCTCTCTATTACTGGGGGCAACACCAATTACGCCGATCATAGGATTTTTCTGAATTTTGATTTTGTCCTTAAAGGTAACGGTACNNACGGTACCGTCTTCAACTTTTAAGAAGGTTGTCTCCATTTCTGAAATTAAACTCCCCAGAGCGCCTTCGCCCGGAAGCGTAACCATGATTGAATGGTTGGCCGTGTTCACTTTTAATATATCGATTTTCAATGTATCGCCTGGTTTGGCTCCTTCGATGTAGACTGGCCCGGTGGCGGGGTTGATGTGCTCCCAATCTAATTTATCAAGCAGGTCTTGCTCACTTTCCAACTGACCCTCGAAACAGTCATGGGTTTCCATAATAACTTCTTCCCCCTGCTGAACATGTAAAACGGGTGTCAAATTGGGGTGAAAGGCAAAGAATACATGATCTCGACTGATGACTTTATTCATATCTCCTCTTGGGTAATGATTGTTTCAAATGATACGTATGATAAATTCCAAGAATTTAGTTTAATAAAGAGAAAATAAATTTCTCTGTAAAATTACCGATTCCATACTGATTTAGAAGCATGCCTCCGATGATTACAATAAGAAAGACAGCCATGACAAGGTAATCATTCTTTTGAAATTGGAATTGTCTACGAAAGGTGCGTTTTTTAATGTTGTAATCGAAGCCGCGGGACAAAATAGATACAGAGATGTCTTGCGACCGCTCCATGGTTGTCAGAAATATCGGTATTAACATAGCGGTGAGGTTTTGTACCCTTTTAAAAATATTTTTAGGCTTAACGTCATAACCGCGTGCTTTTTGTGCATCGGTGATCTTTTGAGTTTGCTTGGTTAAAATACCAACCGTGGAAAACCCGAGCATCAAGGCAATACCCATTTCCGGGGGCAAGCCTCGAGACAGTGCTTTTTGGATAAGAAATGAAATCACAAGTGCTACAACGGCCATGATTAAATTACGGTAAATCGGGGCTGTATCCCGTAGAAAAGAAATTGGCGGACG
>LSQX01287499.1_pt1 | contig 24880 bp, 17 predicted proteins | sample 654561 | NCBI WGS metagenome assembly LSQX01 (sample SAMN04489861, study PRJNA283612) | anaerobic digester metagenome | isolation source: 4 biogas reactors fed with cattle manure at either 37C or 55C with and... | place: Denmark: Kongens Lyngby | collected 2014 | reverse complement strand
AAGAGACAGAAGTAGAGCTCTCTTCATCGTTGGACTTGAAAGACACCGTTTCCCTTGAAGCCTGGATTAAGCCCGAAAAGCAATCTCCGGGCGGAGGGCGAATCATAGATAAACTTATTGCCGGTCAGAGCGTTGGTTACATGCTGGATACGTATCCGAACAACTCGCTGCGGATGATCACGGCTCATGCAACCCTTACTTATGATGCCAAGCTGCCGGTCGGGGAGTGGAGCCACGTTGCAGGTGTCTTTAGCGCATCACGCGGACTCTTTAAACTTTATTTAAACGGAAAAGAAGTAGCCGATGCATCTGCGCCCGAGCTCAAGCCTTTGATTCTTTCCAAGGTGCCGTTGCGCTTTGGTGCAGACAGCGACGGGCAAAATCGGTTTTTGGGAGAGATTGCTAGAGCTTCGGTTTATAACGACATATTATCCCCGGAATATATCAAGTCTGCCGCAGAGGAAAAGGATATGTTTAAGATGAGGGCAACCGGGTGTGTCGGCTCATGGCTTTTTTCTGAAGTAAAAGGAAGAAAGCTGTTTGAAAATTTAATGGTTGGGGGACCGAAAATCGATACTGAAACTCCTCTTACTTTTGCAGGAAAAGCAGAACCTCCGGCCAATCCTCGTATGACTCTTTGGTATAGACAGCCGGCAGCTGATTGGAACCAAGCCTTACCCTTGGGCAATGGTCGTTTGGGAGCAATGGTTTTTGGCGGGGTCAAAAAGGATTTATTTCAGCTAAATGAAGATACCCTTTGGTCAGGCAGGCCTCATAACTATAACAAGAAAAACGCCTATCAATATTTGCCCGAAATTCAGAAACTTCTTTTTGAAGGCAAAACATCTGAAGCTACAAAATTAGCCGATAGAGAGTTTATGAGTGATCCTCTTTATCAGCGGGCCTATCAGCCTTTGGGTGACTTGCTGCTGAGTTTTCCGGATCATGCTGAGGTGAAAAACTACCGCCGTGAGTTGGACATTGAAAACGGAGTAGCCCGAGTGGTGTATACAATTGGGGAAGTCTCTTATACTCGTGAAAGCTTCATTTCCGCAGTCGATCAGGTTTTAGTGGTTCGTGTGACCGGGAGTAAACCCGGCTCTGTTACTATGAGCGCAGGCCTCAGTTCGCCTCTCCAGCATAAATTGATGTACGAAGGTGGCAATCGTCTCTTAATGGCCGGGCACTGGGAAGGAGATGGAAAGGTTCGTGGAATACAAACAGATTTGAAAGGCATGGGTTTGAGCTTTGAAGGGTGTCTGGAAGCTCAACTGGATGGGGGACAGTTAGAGTGCAGCGATAATAAACTAAAGGTGCATAATGCCGACTGTATCACGTTCTTTTTTGCAGCAGCAACCAGCTATGTGAATTACATGGATATCAGTGCTGACCCTGCAGCCCGCTGGCGTTCTCACTTGAATACTGCTGTTAAAAAGACCTATTCAGCCATTTTAGCGGATCACAAAGTGGATCATGCCGGTTATATGAACCGTGTTGCGCTTCATCTTGAAGGCAGTGCGCCTCAAATTGAGGCTGGCGATGCAAAAGATAATAAACGTCAATCATATATTGCGCCCGAAGAGGCTATGAAGTTGCCCTCTGATGAAAGGGTGGAGGCTATTAAAAAGAGTCAAGGTTCTTTGAATGATCCTCATTTTGCCGAACTGTACACGCAGTTTGGCCGCTATTTGCTGCTCGCTGCCAGCCGTCCCGGCACTCAACCTGCGAATCTGCAAGGCATTTGGAATAAAGATGTGGTTCCTGCGTGGGGGAGTAAATATACCATTAATATCAATATAGAAATGAACTATTGGCCGGCTGAGGTTGGAAATCTGGCCGAGTGCCACTATCCGCTTTTCGATTTGCTTGATGACTTGCGTGTCACAGGCGCCGACACTGCTCGTCAATATTACAATGCTCGTGGATTCGTCGCCCATCATAATACCGATCTTTGGCGTGGAGCGGCACCCGTCGATGGAGTTTGGGGCGTTTGGCCAATGGCGGCAGCTTGGATGGCACGCCATCCCTATGAGCATTATCTTTACAGCCTCGACACAGAGTTTCTAAAAACCAGAGCTTGGCCGATTATGAAAGAAGCTACGCTATTTGTATTGGATTTCCTGGTTCCTGCTCCAGAGGGCTCACCTGTTGCCGGTGCCCTAGTTACCAATCCCAGTCATTCTCCTGAGAATACATTTATTCGCTCAGACGGAACCCGAGGGCAGTTTACTTATGCAGCAACGATGGATTTGATGATTATCCGGGATTTATTTGAGAATTGCTTGGATGCGGCAAAGGTTTTGGATGCTGGAGACGGGGCGTTTGAAAAAGAGTTTGTTTCTGAAGTTAAAAAGGCACTCCAGCAGCTAGCACCGCTTCAAATCAGCCCTAAAGATGGTCGTCTGCAGGAGTGGGTAGAGGACTACAATGACGCTGAGCCCGGACATCGTCATATGTCGCATTTTTACGGACTGCATCCGGGGCATCAAATTTCTTTGAGGGGGACACCTGAACTCGCGACAGCGTTAAGAAAAAGTCTTGATACCCGCTTAAATAATGGCGGTGGTGGAACCGGTTGGAGTCGAGCCTGGGTCGTTAATTTCGCAGCCCGGTTTGAGGATTCCGATTTAGCCTGGAAGAATTTACAGCAGCTCTTTGCACGTTGCACTCTGCCCAATATGTTTGATAATCATCCTCCTTTCCAGATTGATGGGAACTTTGGAGGTTCTGCCGCAGTCATGGAGATGCTTCTTCAGAGTCACGCAGAAGAGCAAATAGTCCTCTTGCCGACATTGCCTGCTGCCTGGAGTTCCGGTTCCGTGGGTGGACTTCGTGCTCGTGGTGGTTTTGAAGTAAATCTTTCATGGTCAAATGGGCTCTTGAATGAGGTCAGCATCCTTTCTCATGCGGGGCAAACCTGCCACTTGCGTTATCACGATAAGGTGATTAGCTTCCCGACTGAATCTCGAAAAGTATACGTTCTGGATGCCGATTTGAATCTAAAAGATTGAGAAAAATATCACTCATATATAACCCGGCAGCTAAGGGGCAAAAAGCATCCCGCCAGATCGATCGCTTGAGTGTCCTTAAAGGGAAATGTGATTTCCTCATGACCCAACGGGCGGGGCATGCTATGAAGTTGGCAGCTCAGGCTGCTCTCAATGAAGTTGACTGCGTTGTTGCTGTAGGAGGCGATGGGACCATTTATGAAGTAGTGAATGGCCTGATGAGATCAAAAGTTGAGAAATTACCTTCACTGGCGGTAATTCCTTCTGGCACGGCGAATGTGTTTGCACTTGAACATAAGTTACCGTGGCAAGTGTCTGATGCCTGGAATGCAATCGAAGAAGGAAAAACTCGACTGATTGATTTAATTGAGGTTAAAGAAGGTGCTGGCCCATGGGAGGGTGAAGAGAATATTCGCTACGTTGTCCAGTTAGCAGGTGCCGGTTTTGATGCGGCTAGCCTGAAGCTGGTGAGTTGGGAATTAAAAAAGAAAGTGGGAAAATTAGCCTATTGGATTGCCGGTTTTCGAGCGCTAATTGGAAGACATCCGCACTTGACTTGTGAATGGGAAGGGAAAAAACTTTCTTGTGAATGTGCGCTGGTAGGCAACGGCCGTTATTACGGAGGTAAGCATATTCTCTTTCCCCATGCGAATACTGAGGATGGCCTTTTAGACGTGACATATTTCCCAAAACTGAATTTCCCCACGCTTTTCCGCATTTTATTGAGATTTTGTAAGAGCGGAAATTTTTGTCTTAAAGATAGATATACTTTTCAGACTCGACATGTGAGTCTGCAAGGGGCGGGTTGCAGTTTTCAGCTCGAAGGTGAATGGGCAGGAAACCTTCCTGTAAGTTTCAGGATAGCTTCAAGAAGGCTCCCTATAATAGTCCCAAGTTAACCCGGGAAGGGCTAAATACCCAAGAGAGAACGTTATTTAATAGATTTTTCTACTCCGGAAAGAGACTCTTCATTTCAGCAATCTTCGTTCCCAAAACTCGCTGCAGACCCAGCACGTTTCCCTTTCCATCGGGATGGACCCTATTGGAGAGGAAGATATAAAAAATGCCTTCTTTAGGAAAAATCCACATACTGGTTCCGGTAAAGCCCGTATGTCCAAAAGATTCACCCGGAGGAAAAATATCTCCGCGAGGACTGCTGTAGCCTGTGGCTACATCCCAGCCCAGACTTCGCTGGGCCTCCAAGCCGGCCGGAGATTGAGTGCTAGCCATAAGGCGAATCGTTTCAGGTTTAAAAAGATGTCTCTTCAGGTTTTTACCATATCGCCCTTCATGCAGCAGCATATTGTTGTAGAGAGCTAAATCAGCGATAGTGCTGAAAATTCCGGCATGTCCGGCAACCCCATCCATCGTACGTGCTGTGGGGTCATGTACCACGCCTCGAAGTATTGCTCCATCAGTTAGCTGAGTGGGGGCAATTCGATCTGTTTTTTCCAAAGGCGGGTTGTAACAAGTATCCACCATGCCGAGCGGTTTATAAATATTCTCAAGCGCGAATTGATCAATCCGTTTATTGCTGACAGTTCTGACGATTTCACCCAGCAGGATGAAATTAATGTCGCTATATACAAACTGGGTGCCGGGTTCTTGCTTGGGTAATTCCTTGCAGGCAGTGGCGATTCCAGCATTGTAGCCGCTCCACCCTTTGTAGCCGATACCGGGCCTGAGACCGGAAGTGTGAGTGAGCAAATGGCGAACGGTGATCGATTTTTGAGCGCTGTTTGTAAAAGACGGCAAGTATTGCGATGCAGGAGCATCGACATCAATGAGCCCTCTTTCTTGCAAAAGCATGATACTGGGAGCGGTAGCAACGACTTTAGTGAGAGAGGCTAAATCATAAATAGTATCTTCAGAGTTAGGTTCCACATTAGGTTGCAAAGCTTTATCCCCAAAAACGACGGTGCGTTCATATACACGGGCTTTACTATAGCGATCAGTAGTACGGGAAGATTCCATATGAATCCGCAGTACGCCACCTGGTATATCTCCATTATTGATGCGATCTTGAACAGATGTTTCAATCTCTGCCATTTTTTCCTTATCCCAGCAGGGGCAAGCTGCAGTTGTTTTTTGATTCCAGCCGTTATCGCTCAAACGGCATCCTTGCGTTAGTGAAGCAAAAAGAGCTGCAGCCAATACAACCTTCAATGACCATTGCCTAAACATTGGGAAAGTCTGATACCAGGGAGCCCGGCTGTCAATAGTGAATCTGCTTGTCACTAAGAATATGCTGTGAGAATATGTCGCCGGATTTTACTTATATATGAACATGAAAACAAAGGTAGCTGTTTCCGAAAGGTTGGAGTCTTTGGATGTGCTTCGCGGGATTGATCTTTTTCTACTGGTCTTTTTTCAGCCGATTTTAGGGGATATTGTCCGTGCGTTGCCCCCAAATAATGTTTGTCATGTTGTCTGGGAAAAACTTTTTACACATGTCGGATGGGAAGGATTACGCCTCTGGGACATGATTATGCCACTGTTTCTTTTTATGGCCGGAGTTTCCATCCCTTTTGCCCTAGCTAAATACAAGCGAGGAGAAGTTTCGCTGCAAAAGATGGGTGTGAGAATAGGGAAGCGTGTGCTGCTGCTTTTCGTTTTTGGGGCTATCGTCCAGGGGAATCTCCTGGATTCCGATTTGAACCGTCTTTCGTTCTATAGCAATACTTTGCAATCTATCGCGTCAGGCTATCTATTCGCTGTATTAATTTATATGTTCGCAGGGATTAGAGGTGTATCTATCGCTGTTATCATTTTACCGGCCTTATACACATTCGGAATGCTGGCTTATGGAAAAGGGTATGCACCTGATGTTAATTTGGCTATGGTGGTCGATCGCGCCATAATGGGAAGGTTTGCACCGGGGGCAAGTGTTAACGATTTGGGAGTAGTGCAGTATGCCGGTTGGTATCAGTACACCTGGATTTACAGCACCTTGAATTTCACCACGACTGTTCTAACAGGGTTCATAACAGGTTGGTGTTTGAAAAGTGGATGGTCTCCTCTGCAGAAACTTTATCGGTTGCTTCTACTGGGAGGCGTTTCCTTACTGCTGGCTTGGTTTATTTCATTCTTCGAGCCTGTCAATAAACACCTCTGGACAAGTTCAATGACTTTTCTCACCAGCGGAATTTCTATTGTTTTGATGGCCTGTACCTATTATTTAGTCGATGGCCTGAAATGGCGTTTCGGACTGATGTGGCTGAAAATTTACGGGATGAATTCTATTCTCGCCTATATGCTTTACAATACGCTGGAGGTCAGTTCGCTAACGCATTACTGGCTTCATGGTTTGAAACAATACACCGGCGACTACTATCCGTTTTTCACTGAATTAGCCAAGGTGCTTATAATTTTCGGAATTCTGAGATATTGCTATAAGCGCTCTATTTTTCTCCGTGCTTAAAATCGACGAAGTGGATAGTACGGATTAAATCTCGGTTATTTTATCTCTATGGATGCAGTCCCTTTTAAGTTGGGGACGGCGAGATAGATGCACTTTTTCTCCCTATTGTAGTGCCAGCTTGGCTGTCTTGCGATGGTATCCTCACTGTAAGCGAGTACAGTCCCGTCAACTTTAACTTCTTCCGGCCTTTGCGCTACATTCGTAATCATGGCGTAAATAGTGCATCCGGCATAGTATTTTAACACCAACTCATACTTCTGCGAAGTTGAGGCTGCTTGTAATATGGTGGCTGCGGTACTTAACACCGTGTACTCTGGTTGATCTTTTTTCAGGATTACAGAGTGAATATCCGGGTCAAACCCTTCAAGAGCCAATTGGTTGAGTAGGATATCCTCTGGATTAATAAATGCACCATTGCGCTTCTCAAAGTTGCTGATGCTGTCGGGATATGTCCCGATCAGTTTTCCCTCAATGCATTGCTGGTGTGTGGCACTCGCCAGAATATGCGCCTGAATGCTGCGCCAGTCATTCGGTGTAAACTCCAATATTCCTTGAGGGAGTGTCGTTCCGCCAGAAGCTATTTTCTCCATAGTCTCAGCCAGATGAATCAAGTGATAGGAGTAAACCAATCCATTCCATTGAACCGGCACCGCCAGCCAGGTGTGAGTATAAAAAGTACTCCCGAAAACAGGAATGGTTGATCCTAACATCATCGGTTTATTTGGAAGAGACCAGAGGTAAATGAAAGGGATTCCGCTATCTGCCCACCTCACAGCATGATCGATATGGTCAAGATTTCCCGTCAAACGCCAGGCATCCACACATGCGCCTATTGTGTAGGCTGCTGGCAGAATATCCGGCTGGTATAAAGGGCACTCCCAGACCTGTCCGCCACGAGGAACATTGAATTGGCCGATAAAACTCAAAGCTTTTAATCCGGCTTCGCGACTTGAAGAACTACCGGTTATCCTTGCATGTCGGAGAAGTTTCATAGCGTTATAGGCTGTTGTGCCCATGGTTGCATCTCCGCTTTGCCCCAGCGTTTTTTGTTGCGTCTGGACTGGTTTGAATAGCCAGCTTCCATTAGTTTCCTGTGCCGCGATCAAGCTTTGAATTTGCTGTTCAACAGCATTCCAAGCTTCTTCCAGGTAGCCGTAGTGAAAAGGAAATTCCCAGAGCATAATGTGGCATTGGCTGGAGCTGGAAAGAGAGCTCCCTGTTTTATCAGTTGCAAGAATTCCATCGACCATAGGCTGAATTCGCTCCTGAATTATTTCTGCAACTTTGCCCTCAAACGGTTTACCCGGCAGCCGCTCTGACTCCAGTGAAGAATCGCTAAAAACATCGTTCCAAAGCAAAGTGGCAAAGCCCGGTGCGGGTGCGTATGGCCAGTCAATACAGTGAGCCCATTTATTGGTACCATCCCAAACGCTATCAAAACCTATTCGGCAGAGCTCTCTTTGTTGCGATGGGGAGCGTGGCCAAGCATTGACGGAGGGCAGTCCGTTGTTTTTTTTCAGGTAGTGCCGCACTGAGCTCAGCACCGGGCCATCAGTGATGGCAATTTGTGCATTGAGGCTATACACCTTATAGGGCTCTAGAGTCCAAGAGTACGAATAATCCTGGTTTTCCGGAAAGTAATCCGGAATAGAAGGGAGAAAAAGTGCCAAGCGGTGATTATTCATTCCCTGATCAAAATTGGGAGATGAAAAGCGAGGTGTCGGCATCCCGTGAACACCATCCCATTTTTGAAAAATGTCCCAATAAAGCGAAAGCGTTTTTTGGGGCTGATTACCTACGCTCCAGTAATCCTTGGTGGAATCCGGACAGAAGAAACGCTCTGGGTTAAGAACAGGTGATTGATTCGTTTCCCCCCAGGAGATGGCCATAAGAGGAATCGTAATTTTAGTCGAATCCGGTGAACGTCGATCTGCGATTTTTGCTGCAAAATCGCGCGTAGAGGAGGATGCTTCGGCTCCGTAAAGATATTCCAAACCGGGGAAAAGTCCGGAAATTTTGCCTGCGCCAAATGTCCCTTCACCAACATAGATATTGGGTCCCAAGAGCGAATGAACAGAAGGAGAGCCTGTGGAACTCCAAGTATACGTGATATCCAATTCAGGTTTTTCGTTATCTAAAGTAACATTAAGTCCGATATTCCAGAGGTTATTCGCAGAATCTCGCAGTGGGGAGCTGAATTGCCAGGAATTGGTGTAGCGCTCAGAAGAATCTGAATTACGGCCTCGAAATACTTGCGTGAATGAAGGCTCCCATGTTACAGGACCTTGCGGTGTATTGAGGTTTACCTGAATGAGCGGCTTCCAGAGAGCAACCTGTTCCCAATCTTCTCCCTTTTTACTATATATTTTGGCGTAATGAATGCCTGTTTGATGACGTAAAAAAACGATTTTTACCTTTCCGTTATCCAGCCAGCGGGATCCTTGGGAAGACGTCATATCATCTGGGATAATGTCTACGGACGCAGTGCGAGTTTGTTCGGTCGTGTTACTGATTCGGATTGCTGAGGAATTGGAGCTTAAAGCCGATCGAGAGTCGCCCACCAAAAGTTTTCCGGTGACAAAAGTAGGTCCAGTCCGAGCTGGGGTAGTCCACATAATATCCCCGATCCAGGAATCATCAGTTCTAAGTTCGGGGATTGAACCTGCTCCAATGGGATTCTTAGAAGCATCATATGCGACCACCTGGGCGGTTCCTTTAGTCAGTTTGCCTTTACCTTTATTGGTAACCTTGAAACGTAGGGGAAGGATGGAGTTGGGGGTGACGAGGGCTTGAGCGGGTGTAATGTAATCAAGAGAAAGGTCAGGGTTATAATATCCGATGAGCGTGGAGCGAACGGAGGTTGGCGGATCGAACTGAAGAGATGTTGAGAGAGCATCATCGAAATCATACTCTAAAACATCCCAACGGTTTCCTGATGTCGCATTATTCCCCGGAGGGTAATTCCAATTTTTGACTTGGATGCCATCGTCAGAAGCTAATTTGATTGATAGAGCCTGTGTGCTGTCATGTTGAAAGGCAATTACGCCGGCATTGAGAGGAATTTTATTGTTCTGGAGGGGGATAGAATTGTTGAACAAAAGGATTCGAGGCTCTCCCCAATTGGCCCAGTCATAAACGGTGTTCCGCCCCGGTAATGTGATGAAATCGATTTTAATTTTACGGTTTTGGAAAGGGTTCAAATCTATGCAATGGTGTATCCACTTGCATTCAGTGAGGGTTTGATCCAGAACTACTTGATTGTTGATTCGGATGAGGAATCGAACTCCATCGGCGTCTAACTGTCCCCACTGAATTCCGTCAGCCAACCCCGTATCTGTTACCAAAAAGAGTTTTTGTGAACCTGTACTCCGGGGCAGTTCCAATTGATAAGAAACGGTAGAAGGCTGGGTGGCGACAACCGGATGCTGAAAAAGAGATGGGGATGTAATTCCGCCACAGGTGCTCTGTCTTAAGGAGACATCAATGATTGGTTTTGATAGTGTTGCTGAGCCAAAGCCGTTTAGAAAATCCATTATGACTTTAACCTCAGCACCTCCCTGAGCCAGGAGTGAAGAGGGGAAAAGAAAAGGAATTAGCAATAGAATTGGCCCCCAAAAGCAACGTTTAAACCGTTTCATAATAGCTCTATTCTAGAAGAGCTACGGGGTATTGTCGAGCAGGTTTTGGTTGAATGCCACAAGGTCGGCGTATTTCACATGTCCTCCAAAAATATCCAATGCGGACCCCATGGTCATATCGAGTTTACCTCCGCTGAGCCGGGTGACGAGTTTCAGATCGTCCAGTGAACTTGCCCCACCAGCATAGGTGGTTGGAATTTGTACACATTCCCCCAAAAGCCGTACCAGGGATAAGTCTATTCCCTGGCAGAGCCCCTCAACATCGGCTGCATGAACAAGATATTCCGAGCAATACTGGCTGAGCAAATCCAAAGTCTCACGCGTGATTTTCAAAGTAGTGAATTTTTGCCAACGATCCGTCACTACGTAGTAATCCCCATCTTTAATGCGGCAGCTCAAGTCTAAGACCAGTCGTTCCCGACCAACAACGCGAACTAAAGCTTCAAGTCGCTTCCAGTCCAAGATTCCATCCCGAAAAACGTAACTTGTGACAATGACATGACTGGCACCGGCGTCAAGCCACTCCAGCGCATTCTGTTCATTAATTCCGCCGCCAATATGGAAACCGCCCGGAAAGGCTCTCAAGGCCTCGCGGGCAGCATCGTCATTTCCGGGGCCCAGCTTGATAATGTGACCACCTTTAAGATCATCTTTTTGGTAACGTTTTGCATACCAGGAAGGTGAGTGCTTTGCGACAAAGTTTGTCTTCAAACCTTGACCGGAATCAGTCAGCGTTCCGCCAACGATCTGTTTGACGTGGCCTTCGTGCAAATCTATACATGGCCTGAACATTTAAAAAGGGATAGCAATCAGGAGCGAGTGCTGGGGGGGCGGATAATGACGGTGCTTTTTTGGCTAAGTTCGGGGACGGGGAGCGGGTAGTCCAGCGTGTAGTGGAGCCCGCGGCTTTCAGGGCGTTGTAATGCCGACTCTATGATGATCCAAGCAACTCGAGCTATATTGCGAAGCTCCAAAATATCTTTGGTCACCTTAAAATCCCAATAGTATTCTCGAATTTCTTCTATGATATTTTCAATTCTTGCCTTTGCGCGTTGCAACCTTCTTGTGCTGCGAACAATGCCGACGTAATCCCACATCAATCTGCGGATTTCGTCCCAATTATGATTCAGAACAACCAACTCATCTGCGTTTTGAGCTTTGCCCGATTCCCAAGCTGGAATTTCATATTCTGTTACCTGCGTATTTTCGAGGCAGGAACAATCTGCCGCGCGTTGTGCAAGCACAATAGCTTCCAAAAGAGAATTACTCGCTAAACGGTTTGCTCCATGGAGGCCTGTACAAGCAACTTCACCAATGGCATAAAGTCCAGGAATCGAAGTTCTCCCGTTAATATCTGTTTGAACACCGCCGCACTGATAATGTGCTGCTGGAACTACGGGGATGGGTTCTTTGGTTAAATCGACACCTCTTTCAAAACAATGCTGGTAGATGTTGGGAAAGCGCTCCATGAGGAATCGGGCAGGCTTGTGAGTGATATCCAAAAGAACGTGATCGGAGCCATTTTTCTTCATTTCATTATCAATGGCGCGCGCAACGATATCACGGGGTGCCAGCGACAGACGAGGATCGTATTGTTCCATAAACTCCTGCCCATCGAGATTTTTCAGAATAGCCCCTTCACCACGGACAGCTTCGCTTATGAGAAACGATCCGCCTTTTGGGTCGTAGAAGCAAGTAGGGTGGAATTGGATAAATTCCATATTCGCTATTCTAGCACCTGCACGCCATGCCATCGCTACTCCGTCTCCCGTGGCGATATAGGGATTAGTCGTATAAAGATAAACTTTCCCACATCCCCCCGTAGCAAGGATTACGTGCTTGCCCTGAAAGGTTACTATTTCCTTGGTTTCGGCATCCAGCGCATAGACGCCTATGCACTGTTTCTGACCTTTCCCGTCGTCTGATAGAATTAGATCAATCGCAAAAAAGTGCTCAAAGAAAGTGATATTGGTTTCTTTGGAGGCAGCACTGAGCAAGGCCGTTTCCACTTCGCGACCGGTAATATCACCTGCGTGTAAAACTCTTCGCTTGGAATGACCACCCTCACGCCCCAAATCTAATTCTTTGCACCCACGACGGTTGGGTATATCCCGTTCTGAGAATTGGGTGCCGTATGTGATGAGATCAGCAATCCGGTCTGGCCCCTCGCTGACAATGGTGCGCACCACTTGTTCATCACAGAGTCCGGCGCCTGCATTTAATGTGTCTTGAATGTGCATCTCGAAAGAATCTTCTTTCGAGGTAACAGATGCTATCCCCCCCTGTGCCTGGTTAGTATTGGATTCAGCGCGTTCTTTCTTTGTAATGACTGCGACACTTCCATTTTTCGCGGCTTTAAGTGCGAAGAATATTCCGGCAATTCCGCTGCCCAAAACAAGATAATCAAACTTTAATGGTTCGGACTTCATCGAAATTATAAGGTATCGTTGTCAATCAGTCTTGTTTTTCCCACAAACACAGCCAGTGCTATTTGGGTTCCTGTAGAAACTAAAGACACAGGGGAAAGTGTTTCCGGGTTAAAAAATTCGATGTAGTCAACTTTGGTATTTGGATTATTTTCAATGAAAGTTTTCAATTCCAGCTTCAGCTCTTCCGCAGGCAGACCGTCTTTGGATGTTTTTTCTTTTGCCTTTTTGATTGCCAGGTTTAAACAAAGGGCGCTTTTGCGTTCTTCTGTTGAAAGATAAATATTTCGAGAACTTAGGGCAAGGCCGTCATCTTCCCGGATGATGGGGGCTCTTATGATTTGCACTGGGAAGTTCAGATCTCTCACCATGCGTTGAATCACGGCTGCCTGTTGGAAATCTTTGTTTCCGAAGGCAGCATAATCAGGCAGGACTATGTTAAAAAGCTTAGCGACTATCGTAGTGACTCCTTTGAAATGAGTGGGGCGAGCCACCCCCTCCATGGACTGAGTCAGGGTCTCTTCGACTGCGTAAGTGCTGTGCTTCAATCTGGGGTCACCTGACTTCTCCTCAAAGGGGTACATGAGCGAATCCGTGGGAGTGAATACAGCATCTGCCCCTGCTTCCTGGCAAATTCTGATATCCTTCTGTAAGTCACGTGGATATTTTGTAAGATCTTCATTAGGAGAAAATTGAAGTGGATTTACATAAATACTCACAACCACTTTCCCACTAAGTTGGACAGATTGGCAGGCGCATTTTATTAAACTTACATGACCTGCGTGGAGAGCCCCCATGGTGGGTACTAGTGCAATGCTCAGCCCCGATCTCTTCCAGCCCAGGGCTAGGCTCTGCATCTCCCTGATAGTTTCAATATGTTTCATAGTGCTAGCAGCAGTTCTAGTTGGGAAATGGCTCTGATGGGTCACTCCCCTCGGTTACCTCTTCATTATACTTCAAAAAATCGAAGAATAACGATAAAAAACTGAAGTTTCGTTTTTTGGCAGAGAACGTGGTCTGGTCGGCCCTTTCTATTCATTAGCTGCAGAGACAGGTATCAGATTATTTGAATCTTCCGAAGATAGTCATAACTGTAGATGCCGGATGCATGCCCGTCGCCCCAAGTAAGTTGGAGAGCATACCCGCCCACAGGGACTATAGAATGAATTTGGTAAGACTCCTTGTTGTACGGTGGCTTATGTGAATCTTTCTGAGCTTGGGCTGCCGCAATCGTGTTTTTCTCACACCATGCGCAGGGACACTTTTTTCTCAAATCCTCCAGCGAAATAAACTGCTCAGTCCCATCACTCCAGCGTATGGCCAACTCTTCGGCTACTAAATCCAGCTGCAAAGGAGTGATCATTCTAGCGGTCTTTCGTTTTTAAAGTTAGCCTTATGAAGGGTTTCCGCATCACAAGGCATGGCACGATTGGAAGATTTTACAAACTCTATCATTTTACGGGATGGAGGCAGATGAAAAAGTTGCTCAGCCTGATGAACGGCGTCATTTCGCTTAAGCTGGGTGCGGAAAAGAAAATTATAAACTCTCTTTAATTCCATCCGTTCTTGAGCGGAAAAACCAGCCCGGCGCAGACCTACACTATTTAATCCGGCAATAAGATTTTTATCAAATGCTGTGGTATAGGGGGGGACATCACAGCTCATAGCGGAAACACCTTGAATCATAGCCAGTTCTCCGATTCGAACAAACTGGTGGATAGCGGTGTTGCCCGAAATAAAAGCACGATCGCCAACAATGACGTGTCCTGCCACCAGAGCTGAATTTGCCAAGATGACCTGATTGCCGACTACTGCGTTGTGTCCCACGTGGCTATTGGCCATGAAAAAACACTCATTTCCGATCACCGTGTCTTCTGCATCAGTGTTGGAGCAGTGAATTGTGACCATCTCTCGGAAGATATTGCCATTACCAATCCTGAGACTTGTAGCAGCGCCTTTATATTTGGTGTCTTGCGGAGGAGTGCCAATAACAGAGCCGACACCGAAGAAATTGTTTTCTCCGGCCGTCATGTGGCCTGTTAAATAAACATGATGATGAACTTTGCATCCGGCTCCTAATTCTACATATTCGTCAATAATAGAATAAGCACCAACCTGCACGGAGGGGTGAATACGAGCCCGTGGGTGAATAATAGCAGTGGGATGAATCATGCTTCCGTATCTCTATCAATTAATACTATTTAAATGGATTATTCTTGTTCCCATTAAAAGTGTCTGTAGCCTTGGCTGGCTGACTTGAAAAAGGGTTCTTTTTCCTACCCAGCCGGGCAGCACCCGTTTCGTTTTGGCTAGTAGGGACAGGGTTGCTTGAAAAAACAGGTTTTGGTTTAACCCCGGGAGGAAGAAAAAAGGGAGTTGTAAATAGAAAAAACCAAGCTACAAAGAAATGGATTGCAACGGCAATAAGCAGGCCTTCCAGCTTGTAGAGGTTGGATTCGTACCCTAACAGAGCCAATCCCAGTAAAAGGGCCCCCGGCATTTGAACTGCCCCTGCAAGAGAGTAACAGGCAACCCAGTCCCTTTTTCTATTGAATATCCAGCCGATTAACTTTATAGGGAACATGTAAAGAAAGCTTAAAACTTGCCAGCAAAGCATCTGAACAAACATGGCAATAAACCAGACCCAGAAAATGACGGGCCCCATCCAAGCCTGCCACCATGGGATGGCCTGTTTGCGGTTAAGGAAGAACACGCTGCTCCCATAAGGTATTTCGGTATAATAGCCAAAGCTATGAATCTTCAACTGATGCTCGGTTAGCTCAAGAGTTACGTCAGACTCACGACCAGAGCGGGCATCACCGTAGGTATTAATAACCATAGCCAATTTGGATGATTGGGCTAAAGCTCCTTCTCTATCATCCCAGTGCAATCGGCCATCACTGATTTTGGCGGGCGATTCAGGCAAAGCTTGGACAAAGGAAGTAACAACCGGAAAGTAGGATCCGCAGAATAGCCAAAGAGCGCAGAGAGAGCAAATAAACGCAACAATGGTTTCTACACTGAAAAGGAAAACACGATCAGCATAGCCAAACCGAGCAATTCCTTTCCAACTGAATGGGAGAAATGCTGTCGATCTCCTTTTTTGAAAATCCTTTTCCTTTTCTCTGTGCGACTCCATCGTACCTGCCTATTGAAAACCAAACCCTTACATTTTGTCAATCTCAGCCGTAATAATCACTCAATATAGAAGGGGATAAATGGTATTAAATGTATGAGCCATCAAACTTGTTTTTCAAGACGATTGAGTAATCTAAGGAGTCCATCCAGAATTGTAAGAGGGTGTGGCGGGCATCCGGGAATATAAAGATCCACCGGTAGAATGGTGTCCACGCCCGAATTGACTTGCTCGTGGTTGGCAAAAGGGCCGCCGGATATAGCACAAGCTCCAATAGCGATCACAATTTTCGGTTCAGAGACAGCATCGTATGTCTTTTTAAGAGCCAGTTCCATGTTTTTGGAAACGGGGCCAGTAACCAAAAGGCCATCGGCATGTCGGGGTGAGGCAACGTATTGTATGCCAAAACGTCCTAAATCCCAGCCTATAGTCCCCAATACGTTGATATCCGCTTCACAAGCATTGCATCCCCCGGCGCTAACTTGCCTCAGTTTTAAAGAGCGCCCGAACATTTTCAGCATTTTAGATTCCAGGGCAGAAGCTAAGCGAATTTCCTCTTTACCAGGTGAACTCAATAGAAGGTCTTCACGCTGGCGGGCGGACATTCGATAATCACCTGTTCTGAGAATAGCTTGAGATGGACACGCTTTAGCACATTCTCCACAAAAAAGGCATTTTCCAAGATCCAAAACAGGAGGTTTCTCACATGTCCTGGAAACAGCTTGGGTAGGACATAGTTGTGTGCATACTAGACAAGCGCTTGGACATTTTGAACTCTCCAGCCGTAGTGAACCACCATGGCGGTCGGGCAAGGGAGGAGGTGCCTCGTGTGGAAAGCGGATGGTTTGGCAGCCTCGCTTAAGTCGATTAAAAAGAGTATCGTGTATAAACATAGGAGGAAAAACTAGAGGTCAAAGCCGCAGTAGCTCAGGTTAAAGCTCTTATTACAAATCGGGAAATCCGAGATTGCTTGATTGCGTAGAGCCAAGGCTAACCCCATCCAATTGTGGAAAGAAGGATCGGTAACTTTGTATCGGCGAAAACGCCCTTCCGAGTCGGTTAGGGCTACATGGCATATTTCTCCACGCCAGCCCTCGATTAGAGAGACGGCCAATTTATCAGGGGCCAAACGGGTGATTCTATCTGCGTCTTCGGTTTCAGGCGGCGAATTAAATTGTTCTTTTAAAAATTCGCCCGAATGCTGCATTTCCAGCCAGCGAACCTTTGCCCGGGAAAAAACATCCCCGTCAGGCCAGACGGCAAGGGGCACCTGAGCGAAGCGGTACCAACCAGTCGGATGATCAAAACGGACGTCTCGGACCAGTCCACAGGAGCGCGCAGCCAAACCTACTAGCCCGATTTTTGCTGCCATGGGAGTGTTTAAGGACCCTACCTGTTCAAATCTTGCACGAGAAGAGGCCGAATCCCAAAGCCAGCCAACAGCCTGAAGAGCATCTTGCAATGTTTGTACGAAGCGTTCACTCAAGAGAGCCAGGCGTTTTGTGTCGCAGTCAATGGGGGAAAAACCGGGACGAACCATCCCTCGGCCAAAACGGTTACCGCATAAAAGCGCTGTAAGATTCAAGAAATCTCCACGAATTTTGCCGCAAGCCGAAGATGTGGGAATGAAGGCTACGTCATTAGCCAGAGCGCCCAGATCGCCCGTGTGATTAGCCAGGCGTTCGAGCTCCAGTGCAATCGCCCTCACCCATAGTGCGTATAAAGGGGCCTGAACTCCAGCCAAGGCCTCAAGAGCTTGCGCATAGGCAGTGGCATGGCCAATTGACGTGTCACCGGCTATTGTCTCTATCTGATGAATACTTAAACGATGAGGCCCCCCGAGTAAGGCTTCTTCAATTCCTCTATGTTGGTAGCCCAAAGCAATTTCCAGGTGCAAGACTTCTTCGCCATCACATTGAAAACGAAAATGTCCCGGTTCGATCACACCCGCGTGAACTGGTCCTACGGAAACTTCATGGATTTCGGAACCCTCCACTGAGAAGAAGTTTTTTGGGTTATGTATTACATCGAGATTTTTACGTACGGGTTTCAGCCAGGGGTGCCCCAGAGGAAGAAGCCCATATTGTTCGTATATTTCTCTTTCAAAAAGATGGGCTTCAGGATACTTGGGCGTTAGTGAGGGAAAGGAACCGGAAAAAGGCTGGCTGCGGGATGCACAGAGCACGCTGCTGGAGTCCAAAGCCAAGACTGCAACCAATCTCTTTTCAGAACCCTCCGGGAGTGCGAAGAAACTGGCCATGCGTGCTCCCAGCTCCAACTCTTCACTTAGATTCCGAATGAAGTCTGAAAGGGAATACTCGGGGATTTGATTCCAATCCAAAGCTTCACCGTTGGCTAATAGTGCAAAAGAATTTAATACGTTCATAGGTTTGGAATGAGTTGTTGTACTGCTTCAGACCAGATTTGGCGAAGTGGATTTGGAATGCAGAGACCTAAAAACAGAACAGCTCCGATCAGTATTAATGAGGGAAGTAAAGTGGCCGGTTTTTCGCAGTATTTTTCGCAAAGCTGTTTTGAATTTATTTTTGGGCGTCCGTATACAACGGAGAAGACAATCCGGGTGAGTCCAAAAAAAGCCAGCATTAAGGCAAACAAAAAGAGCACAGCAACCCATGGGTATCCTGTAAAGAAGGCATTTTTAATAATCATCAGCTCACTGAAAAAAAGACCGAAAGGAGGACAGGCTGTGATCGCAAAGAGTCCTGCCATAAAAAGCAGAGATGAGTGCGGCATGATAAGAAAAAGGCCCTTGGCGTCGGTTGTAGTGTAACTGCCTGATCCGCGTTGAAGATTTCCGGCACTGAGAAAAATGGCACCTTTCGCCATGCAATTATTCCAAAGATGGAAAAACGCAGCCCAAAGCCCCACAGCACCGAGAGAAGCTCCAATACAGAGAATTCCCATTTGCTCGATGCTGGAGTAGGCTAACATTCTCTTAAAATTATTTGTGGAAAGGAGAAAAAACGCAGCCAATAACATGGAAAGAAGTCCCAGGAATAAAAGAGTGCGGTCGGCGATCAAACCGGCACCCGCCGCAGCGACGACACTGCGCACGCGAAGCAATGCCAAAAATGCTACAGAACTGACACCGCCTGCCAGCAATGCACCCGCCATGCTGGGAGCCTCCCCGTATGCATCGGGTTTCCAGGCATGCATCGGTACAAGGCCCATTTTAGTGCCATATCCAACTAAGATCAGGACCCAGGCAATAAGAACCCATGGACGGGAGAGAGAGGCGGCTTGGGCGATTAAAGCCGTAAAGGTGAGGTCTCCCTGTCCGCCCCCATGCAAGGATGCATAACCTAGACAAAAGGAGCCCAAAAGGGAGAGAGCAATTCCGGTAGCGCTGACAAGCAGGTATTTCCAAGTGGCTTCAATAGCTCTGGGTTTGCTGCTGAAATGGATGAGCGGCACAAAACAAAGGGTGAGACCCTCAGTAGCAATCCAAAGCAATCCCAAGTGGCGAGACATGTGTGCCGCGCTTATTAACCCCAAGCTGGCGAGGATTACCGAAACAAAAACGCGATTTCGCCGCTCTCCATGTGCCCTTAAATAAGGGATGCCATAGATGGAACAGACCAAATAGAGCAAAGAAATAACCGGCAGTATTGCGCGTGCCAGAGGATCAAACCCCATCCAGGAATGGAAAAGGATTTCAGGCGGGTTTATCAGAAGCCAGGACATTAGCAGTGTGTGGATTGCTGAAATGGCGGGCAAAAACCATGGACGAGTTCGTTCGCTGGGCCATAACGCGGCGAAGCAGGCTCCTGCAAGTGGAAACAGGACTAAAAACAATTCTCTCATTCTTTTAAAATATTTAGCTTTCGAGTGTCTAAGGAATCAAAAGTGCGCTGGATGCGATCCAGTACTATTCCCGCAACAAATATCCCTACAATAAGATCCAAAAGGATACCGGCTTCAACTAAGAGGGGGATAGAATGCACAAGTAACAAACCAAAAAGGTAGATACCATTTTCCAAAACCAGATACCCGCATATTTGTGCAATGGCTTTAGACCTGCCGACCAAAAGCAAAAAACCGGCTATAATGGTAGCCATAGAGCCACCCACTAATAAGGAGCCGTGATGCTCTGGAAGTAAGGGGAGTTGAAATGAGAGCATCAGGGCGGCAATCATTCCCGCAGACCCCAGAAGGAGTGAGGGGACAAAACCGATCATAGGAGCAACATCTCGATCTACATTGGCGGCACGTGAAGCCCACCGCAAAAGGGACGGGATTACAAACCCTTTCATCAAGACAGTTATCAGAGTGAAGCCCCATATTATGATGTGAAAATCGGGTTTAATAAGAAGCGGTACGCACCCTAAAATTACTCCTTGGAGAGCCACAATGCGTATGAGTGCTTGCAGACGCCCTGTCCCCAGGGCAACAAGATTGAGGCCTATAGCCAATCCAATTAATACATTTAAAAAGCTGTTCATTGTGCAAAACCTTTCCACGCAGTTAAGAGAGCAAAGAAGCAGAAAAGAAACGCCGTAGTTAAAAAGAGAGGTACTTTTCTAAAAGCATACCGAGCCAAGAAAGATTCAACCAGCCCGACAGAGATGCTGACCAGTACAATTCCTGCGATTAAATAAACAGTTGCCTCTATGCCTGAGAGTTCCCCTAGCGGCAAAACTATTTTCACCAGGAGGACTGAGAAAAGAAGGAGTTTCATTGCCGCTCCGTGCAAAGAAGCCGCCAGGAGTGGACCACTATGGTCCAGAATCATCGCTTCGTGAATCATCGTAAGCTCCAGATGGGTGTTGGGATCATCGACCGGGACCCGGCAGCTTTCTGCCAGGAGGGCTGCAAAAAGCCCAAATAATAAGAGCAACGTTCCTGCTCCCGGCGTCGGTGCTAACATGAAGCTCAAGGTAAGACTGGAGCTTTTTATTGCCAGGGTAAGCACTGCGGTGATGAGTGCCGTTTCGGTTAAGATGGCAAAAGAAACCTCACGCGCAGCCCCCATTCCCTCAAAAGCGGATCCAGTTTCTAAAGCTGCCCATGAAGTACAGAAACGGGATAGAGCCAGAAGATAGATGAGCCAAAGGGCGTCTGCGGAAAAGCTCATTAAGGAACTAATCGGCCCTAAAGGAACCAACAGCGCAGCGGCCAGGATAGCAATCCAGGAGACTGCAGTTGCTGCGATAAAACCGGGAGATGCAAGATCGCTGAGGACAACACCGCGTTTCCAGAGCTTGGCCAAATCATAGTAAAGCTGAAATAAGCGGGGCCCTTTTCTGCCAGCGACCCAGGCTTTAACTTTATTGACGATCCCGGGTAGAAGGGGGGCCAATAAAAGCCAAACGACTAGGCTGATCAAAAATTCAAAAACCGACGATAAAATATGGAATAATTGCATCTGCTCCAAAAAATCGATAACAAAACTCATAATTCAGTGCCTCTGGTTTTGGGTGATTTTTTCTCTTCCTGCAACTTATTGGAATCAAATCGAGAAAAAATATCCAGCCACTCTTCATCTGACGTTTCTTTTTCGTTTGGGCGGCNNNNGCAATCAGCCGGCTGAGTCGTGCGAGAATCCCAAAGTGTGAACGAGGGGAGGGGGGAACGAAAAAGATAAGTCGTTCAATCGGTTTTCCATCCGGAGAAGTTTCCCGGAAGGAAGAAGACTCTTTAAGAAAAATCAAAGCTAAAAAACCCTTGTCGTTTCCCAAGGAAATGCGGGTGCTGAAGTGCGGCAAAGCATAGCCTCCACCAATAGGAGCCCAGACGATACCCTCTTTCAAATGAATGCGTTGAGAGAGAAGCTTCTGTTCATTAGGCGAAAGCATTGGGAGAGAGAGGATAATTTTCTCAAAAACGGAAATGATTTCTGTAGATGAGATTTCGCGCCATACCCCTCCCCTTATCAGCAGAGGAGCCAGAGCCAGCTCATCCGTCAAAACTCCCCCTTCCGGGGCTAGAAAACCAGTGCGCGCCGTGAGCCCATGAGAGCCTGCCCAGTCAGCCACGCGAGCCCGGTCGAATAAGAGGCGCCCCCGATCGGAAACACAGGGGAGTCCGTTGTGCTGAATCCATCCTTCAACCACTTTTTCAGAAACGCCGAAAGACTCGGCTACTTCTATTAAGTTCAAATACACGTCAAAATAGGGTGTTGAGTTATAAATCTGTTTCGTCAGTTCCAGCAAATTGTTATGCAGGCAAGGGCAATTAATCCCAGAATAATGTATAAAATGTAGACGTGGGTGCGTCCGTTTTGAAATTGCCGGATAATCCTCGAAATCCAGAGAATCCATTGAGCGCAGGGCTCAATGATTTTCTCAAGAACGGTTTCGGGGGTATGTTTGTCAAGGTGGGCATGCTGTGGAAAGATTCCGCAAAGAGGCTTTTCATGACGTTTGATCCGAAGTATCCAACTGAACCATTCGGTAATTATGCCAGCAAAAGAGCCAGCTGTGTATTGCATTCTGGGTGTGGGGGCTGTGTAGCCGCAATCCCAGGTTAAGCGTCGTTGAATTCCCTTTTGGCGAGCATGTCGAAAGAGCAGCAAAAACCCACCAGTGGCTGCTACGGTTAAGAGAATATGTGCCAGGCTCAGAAACTTCAGGGACGCAGGCATGGGAGTCAATTCCCATGTTCCATGCCAGGAAGCTACAGCAGAAATGAGAAGTTTCCAAAACAGGAAAGGAGCTAAACCGATCATCACGCATCCACCTGCCAGAATGAGCATTGGAATTCGCATCCAAAAACCGCACTCATGAGCATGGCTGGCAGCAGGCGTACGAGGAGCACCCAGAAAAACTACTCCGCAGACTTTTACGAAACATGCAAGTGCGAGTGCTCCGGTGAGAGCCAATAGAATGATAGAAGGAATAGCAATAAGCAGGGCTGAGGAGGGCTGAATAACTGATGAAAACATGCCCAGGTAAATTAACCATTCGCTCACAAAACCGTTCAAAGGGGGAAGTCCTGCGATGGCGGCAGAACCCAAGGCGAATAGGGCAGTCGTCCAAGGCATCTTTTTCCACAATCCACCCAGATCGCTCATTCTCCGTGTTCCGGTGGAATGGAGCACGGAGCCGGCTCCCAAGAAGAGTAGAGACTTAAACATTCCGTGGTTCCACACGTGGAGGAGGGCGCCAGCCATCGCTAAAGCTCCCCAAGTTGCCTTTCCATGGTTTATCGCAACCATGGCAAAACCAATTCCTAAGAGAATAATTCCGATGTTCTCAACACTGTGGTAAGCCAATAGGCGCTTCAGATCATGTTGGCCCAAGGCAAAAACCACTCCAAGAACGGCGCTCACTATGCCCAGAATGATTATAACCCAACCAGCGCTGCCGGGCATAGGAAGCCAGCCGCTAAACCGGACAATACCATTAATCCCCATTTTTATGGCGACCCCGGACATTAGTGCGGAGACGTGGCTCGGGGCATTGGCATGAGCAGACGGAAGCCAGATATGGAGCGGAAATATACCGGCTTTAACGCCAAAACCCAGCAGTGCCAGCCAGAAAAGTATGCTCAGGTCTGTACGTTCAAGCATTGGCCCCAGTTCCCAACTTCCGGTTCTCTGTGCTAATAAAGCAAAAAATGCAAACAATAGGAGTGAGCCGGCGTGTGAAACTGCCAGATAAAGCCAGCCTGCACTTCGAACCTCTTTTTTCTGAGGCTGTAACGTAATCAGAAAATAAGCACTTAGAGCGAAGAGCTCCCAGCTGATTAAAAAGTGCAAACCGTTGGATGATGTGAGTACCAAAGCCATACAGAGCGACAGAAGGCTCCAGAATAATCGGCCCCATTTGGCAGAAAGAGGATGTTTTTGAATAGACCAGTATTCCCACGCATAAACAGCTCCCAAACCACCTATTAGAGAAAGGAGAGAGAGAAAAATGGAACTCAACCCATCCAAACGCAGATGAACCTGCTCGCTTGCCACGGTGAATGTGCTTTTCCATTCCCATTCGGTGGCTGTACACAAAACACCGATTGAAGTAGCTAGTAGAAGCCCGTTGGCTATCGAATTACTGTAAAGCCAAACTCGCGGAGCTCGCATCGAGCAGGCCAGACTCAAAAGATGAAGCAGAGCGGCAGTTGCTAAAATTAACCCAATTGTCATAGAAGATTTATAATGAGGGTATTAAGCGAAGCAGACTTTCGATCAATAACGGTTGACCTGTTTCGTTTGTAGTGGGCTCATGTGGCCCTAAACACAATAGTCAGCAACAGGCAATAGAGCTCCTGCTTCACAATGTGCGAAAAACGTCTTTTCACTTCTGTAGTATAAAAAAGAAAATGCCAGTTTGATTCCGTAGAACAAACTACCCGTCGAAAGCCTAACACTTTTCAAATTCGCTTCAAGAAGATTATAATGGATTCACTTGTTATTCGCGACTTCGTAAGCCTATGCCTCCGGTAAATTTAAACTGATACGATAGAGGTTGTTAATATGATTTTATAAGCTGCTGAGCTATTCTTTTTGACTAAAGAGTCTCTAGCCGATAAACTTTATCTCCATGAGAATGCGCCTTTCACCATGGCACTGGACAGGCCTGATTGGGATCCTGTTCGTTTTTTTGTTTAGCTGTTCAGCCGTTTCTGCCGGCGAAACCTTTTCGAACCCAATAATTCCTTCTCCCTCAGCGGATCCTTTTGTGGTTCAACACGAGGGTTACTATTACCATATTCACAGGATCGGGTCGGAAAGAGCCCCGGGAATTGCCATTCGAAAAACGGAAGATCTGAGTCAGTTGGGAAATGCCAAGCCGCAATGGGTTTGGTCAGCACCATCATCCGGTCCCTACAGTCGGGAGATATGGGCACCGGAGCTGTCTCTTATAAAAGGAAAATGGTATATATATGTAGCAGCCGATGCGGGGCGAAATGAAGATCATCAAATGTGGGTGATCGAATCAGAAGGCAGCGACCCTATGGGGCCTTATAATCAAACCCCTTACCATTTGGAAACAGGCGGATGGGCTATAGATGGAACCCTGCTAGTCGATTCGGAAAACAGACCTTACTTTATCTGGTCCGGTTGGCCGGGCAAAGTAGATGGAGTTCAGAATCTATACATCGCTCCCATGGAAAGCCCAACGAAGATTGTAGCTCAGCGGACCCTCCTGAGTGAACCTGATCAAGCTTGGGAGCAACGGTCGGATCATTTACGTGGCCTTCTGGAGGGGCCTCAGATTTTATATCGAAAGGACAAGATATTCATTATTTACTCCGCTAGTGGTAGTTGGTCAGAACACTATTGTCTTGGG
>LSQX01027708.1_pt1 | contig 24887 bp, 25 predicted proteins | sample 654561 | NCBI WGS metagenome assembly LSQX01 (sample SAMN04489861, study PRJNA283612) | anaerobic digester metagenome | isolation source: 4 biogas reactors fed with cattle manure at either 37C or 55C with and... | place: Denmark: Kongens Lyngby | collected 2014 | reverse complement strand
CTTCCCTGGTGGAGTCAAAAGGTCCAGGAGGTTGCAGACATATTGATTGCCCCGGCCAGTGAAGCAGAAGTCAAGGACGGTAATGAAGAAGCCGGGAGAACTCTTCCTCCGGTGAAATCGCAGTTGGTGGCCCCCATGTTTTTAGAGGAGAAAATCGTCGGTTTCCTTGGTTTTGAAACCATCAGCTCTCCGAAAACCTGGTCCCGGGAAAACACCGTAATGCTGGAATCAGCCGCCCAGATTATTGCCAAAGCCCTGCAGCGCAAGCAATATGTAGTGGCCCTCCAGTCTTCGGAGGACTATTACCGCACCCTCTTTGAGACCACCGGTGCGGCTACCATGATCATAGAGAAGGATAGGTCCATCTCCATGGTCAATGAAAACTGCTGCCAAATGCTGGGTTACCAAAGCGAAGAGATGATTGGAAAACCTCTTTTCGACTTGATTCCCGCCAGCCGGACTGCGGCCTTGCAAAACTATCTGGATAGCTTCGGGGGGCAGCCGGTCGAAGAAAAGTTCCAGTACATGACTCAAATCATCGACAAGAATGAGAGACATCGAAAAGGCGCCATGCACATCGATACCATCCCGGGAACCGGCAAATCTGTTTTGACTTTTACCGATTTGACTGAATTCAACCGCATCGACCGCGCCTTGAAGACGGCCAGCAGCATTAACCGGGCCATGATCAATGCCGAAAAGGAAACCGACCTGCTGCGCTCGGTGTGCGGCCTGATAGTAGAGTTGGGTGGTTATGCCCTGGCCTGGGTGGGATACCTGCGCCCGGACCAGCAGTATAAGGTGCAGCCCATTGCTAACGCGGGGACCGATGGAGGCTACTTGGCTAAACTCAACATCCGGCTCACGGACGAAAGGCGCGGTAGGGGACCAACTGCCCGAGCCATCCTTACCAGCCAGCCGGTGGTGACCCCGGATTTCAAGCAGGATAGCTCATTTCGCCCCTGGTTAAAAGATGCCCTGCGGCGGGGGTTTAAATCCAGCATGGACATCCCGCTGGTCGAAAATGACAAGGTTTTCGGTGTGATCGGCATCTGTGCCAGTGAAGTTGACGCCTTCGATGACCAGGAGCAAGAGCTGCTGGTCAACATCGCCCACAATCTGGCCTATGCAGTCATGGCCTTGCGCACCCGCGGGGAACGGAACCAAACCGCCCGGGATCTTGAGAAAAGCCTGGCAAAGATGCAGCGCATCCTCATGCAATCAGTGTCCGCCCTGGCCGCCGCTTTAAGTACCAGGGATCCATATACCGCCGAACACCAGAAGAAGGTGGTTCAATTGGCCTCTGCTATCGCCGCCGAAATGGGACTGTCCCGCGACCAGATAGAAGGGATCCAGGTAGCCGGCAACCTTCACGATATTGGCAAGATCCATGTGCCCCTGGAAATACTCAGCAAACCGGACCAATTGACTGATATCGAGTTCTCCTATGTTAAGACCCATTCCCAATCCGGCTACGATATAATCAAACATATAGAATTCCCCTGGCCGGTAGCCGATATAATCCTCCAACATCACGAGAGACTGGATGGTTCGGGGTACCCACTGGGAATCAGCGGAGATGAGATCCGGTTGGAAGCGCGCATAATCGCGGTAGCCGATGTGGTCGAGGCCATGGCCGCCCACCGGCCCTACCGCCCCGCCCTGGGAATCGAACCCGGGTTGGAGGAAATCACCCAACACAAGGGGATTTTGTATGACCCCGCCGTGGTTGAGGCCTGCTGCCGGCTATTCCGGGAACTTGGCTTTGACTGGGAGGATTGACCGGGAGCAGCTTGTGGGTCCAGAGCCGGCGCCAGTCGCCCGGACCATAAGTGCCGCCGATCCATATCCCGGGTTGGGGCGTATCTTATGGGCAGAGCTATAGGTTCTGGCACTAATCGCTTACAAATCAGGCTATACTGATTACAGGGCGACAGAAGCCGACCCTAAGGAGGAATCGATTATGTCCCATTGGTTGTTAAAGACGGAACCCGGTGAATACTCATGGGCCGATCTTGCCCAGGAAAAGGCCACGGTTTGGGACGGGGTAAAAGCCGGGGCCGCGGTCAAGAACATTAAACGAATGCAGCCGGGTGATCAGGCTTTCATTTACCACACCGGTAAAGAGCGCCGTATTGTCGGGATTGCAGAGATTAGCAGCCTCCCCTATTGGGACTCCGCTCACCGCGAATGGCGGATAAAAGTATCAGCCCGGGAAGAACTGCCGGCCACGGTCAGCCTTAAGATGATCAAAGCAAGTGGTCAGTTTGAGGATTGGGAGCTGGTGAGGCTGCCCCGGCTGTCCGTTGTGCCGGTCAACCAGACCCAGTGGAAATATGTATTGGAGGAGTCCCGCGGTCAGCAGTAGGCGGCTTCCCCCTTCCGCCAGCCAGTGTCAAACCCGGCGGAAACATCGATGCCCGGCGACCGCAAGGGATCCTGATTGGAATGAACCGCCGGTGGCAGCATGGTTGCAACATTTAGCCAAATTCTGAAAAAAAAAGAGTGCTCTCAATTTTAACGAGAGTCCTGTTTTTCGGCCTTTTAACTGGTCGGGATGACAGGATTTGAACCNNCCTTCTGGTCCCGAACCAGACGCGCTACCAAACTGCGCTACATCCCGACGCAAAAGATATTGTACCGCAATGCTCAATTATATTCAAGCCCCAACCGTTCATAGTGCTTCGCGGTGCATGGTGCCCAGCAGATAGAAATAGATGATGCCCGTGTAGAATATTATAATTCCACTCAGCAGGCCCAGGATCGGCAGGGCCAGGAAAAGTGCCCAGGAGGCGGAAACGATTATAAGCAGCAGCAGGAATGCAGCCGCGTATACGCCGGCAACGGCAGCGATCATGCGGATTACGGTTATTACCATCAGTGCATCCGGGAAAACATAATGCAGAGCATAGTTGGCCAAGGCCATGGGGATTACAAGGATTATGGCCAGGAACAGCAGGGTGGCAAATATGGTGCCGGCGATGGGGATGTTCAGAGCCAGTCCGACGATGAGAGCGGCAGCCACCACATAAATCAAGATGATCAACAGCATGATGCAGCCTTCACGGGCGTAGTCCCTCCAATCCCACCACTCCGGCAGGCATCGGTGACCCCGCTGACCACAGTTGATGCAATGGGCAAAATAGCCCAGACACATTATATTGACTACCGGTATGAGGATGATGACACCGCCCGCCAGCAGTTTCAACAGCCACTGCGGCCCTCTGAACGGCATGGTCAGCAGACCTTTCAGTTCCGGCATAGCGATCACTCCTTTTAGACATGTATACTGTGCCATGATCGCTTGTATGCCGCCAGGCAAATAAAAAGGGGGCTCATCAGCCCCCGGGTGGTCAATTTCCGGTAAGGCTTCCCAGGCATATTATTGGGGGAAGCCCCGTGTATCAGTGCTGCAACGAAAGGTACCTATTTGACATAATTACCGGAGTTGTCCTTGACGTTGTACTGCCTTTGGATGGACTGGATCTGCGGTACCCAAGTCTCCAATTTCTGATGTATATCATGGTCTGTGGCTTGATCCACAAACAAAACCTGGTCTTCGGCCAGCTGCACGCCCAGATTGTAGCAGCCCTCCTTTTCGTCGGAGCTGACCAGCAGCCCTTCATACTCTTCCTTGGCATATAATCCGTCCTGGATGAATTCCTGCTTGCTTACCACTGAACCTCTTCTTGCCTGCATGTGCCTGCCTCCCTTTATGTTTTGGAATCTGTTGCTTGTGTCTATTTTCCCCTTACAGGCAGTTATTATGTAACTGCTGACCAGGCCGACCGGCTTGCTTTCATGAAAAACTTGCAGTTCCATTGAAATCCGAAAAAACTCCCCTGGGCCTAGCGCCTGTTTTTCAAGCAACTATCCCAAGGGGAGTTTTTCAGCTTACCGGAAGCCCGGTTTTTGTTTATTTATTTTGGGCTTTGCCGGCGGTGGCGATGATCTTTTGCTTAGCCGCCCTGGTCAGGGATTTCAATTGCAATTCCCGCTGCATCGCGGCGCTCTTGGTCGGCAGTTCTTCCCGGTAAACCAGTTCCACCGGGATGCGGCCCCGCGTATATTTACTGGCCAATCCGTTCTGGTGCTCCTGCAGGCGGCGGTCAACATCAACCGTGTACCCGGTGTAGTAGGTATTGTCCCGGCATCTTAAAATGTATACATATGGCAAGTGACTGAACCCTTTCGTTTGTCAGGCTGCGGCCGGTTGGCACCGCGGCCAGCCGGTTATTTCATTCTGACATGGCTGAATTTCAATGGCAGCCGGTATTTGTGGGTTATCGAACTGGCTATTTCTTCAATATTGGCCATGGTTACATCGATTACCAGGCATTTCAGTTTCGCAAATATCCGGTAGGCGTTGTCCAATTCCTCCGCTACCAGGTCATCAAGGGAGTCCATATCATGGGGCAGATCAAAGCTGCGGGCCCTCTCCCGGCGTAATTCCAATAGGGTGTCGGTATCTATGGTCAGTCCGACCATGGGAACCTTGTCCTTGATATTAAGGATCTCTTCCGGCACTTGGGTATCCAGGGTAATCGGGAAATTGGCCACCTTGATACCCATGTTGGCCATGTGCATCGACAACGGAGTCTTGGAAGTCCGGGGCAGTCCCAGAATTATGAGATCAGCCTGGTCGATGGTATCCAGGTTGGTCCCATTGTCATGGTCGATGGAATACTCAATGGCCTGTACCCGGTTGAAGTAGTCATTATCGGTCTGATGAGACAGTCCGATGGTTTGGGACGACTCTATTCCAGTCTTTTCGGTGATGACTTTCATCAGGGGGGTCAGCAAATCAAAAGCGGTTATACCCATTTCCTCGGCCTTGGCGGCGAGAAAACTACCTAGTTTCATCTTGACCAGGGTGTATATGACGATAGCATCATCCTTAAGGGCCCGGTCCAAGATTTCCAGGATCTGTTCTTCTCTGGTGACCCGGGAAAAGCGTGTGATACTCCTATCGATATCAAACTGTAATGATGTAGCCGCCGCAATTTTTTCAGCAGTCTCCCCAACCGAGTCTGATACGGCAAAAATGTGCAACTTTGTAGACATCGTTCTTCCCCCTTCATCTCAATTATGATCTGCTACTACGGCCCGCTAACTGCTTCTTCAATGATGTATTCGACAACGGTATGGCTTATTCCTTTACGGTTGGCAAGAAAAGTATCGCCTGAACGCCGCTTCAGCACCAGATCTCCATGGCGCCCTGTCCTTTTCGCAGCAGGTTCCCCTCCAGGGTGGTGCGGCTGTCGCACCCAAGCACATCGCAGAGTTCCTTCAGAGCTCCTTGAAGGGTGGATTGGTTGAGTACCGGGGCGTGCTGCCACTCGTGTTCCCGGCCGTTGATACTGTATTTCTTGGTGTCGGAGGCCAGTTGGATAGCCTTGCCCCCATCTATATTAAAGCTAAATATTCCGTGTCCATATAAGTTGTCGAATCCTGTCTTGCCGAGGTCAACACTCATGTATTGCAGCAGGAGGCCAACCATGCCGGCACTTGGAAAGGCGCCAAAACGCTTCTTATACCTGGAATAGATCAGGGCGGCCGCGCCGCTTATGTGGGGAGCAGCCATAGAGGTGCCGGATAGTTTTACATATTTACCCCCAGGATAGGTGGAGTAAGTCTCCACCCCCGGGGCTACCAAATCTATGCGATCGTTGGAGTTGCTGAAATTGGCCGCCCGGGTCTGCAGGTTTACGGCCCCCACGGCAATGGTTTGGTCGTAATAGGCTGGGAAGGCGATTTCTTTGGTCTCCTAGCTGCCATCGCCTTCGTTGCCGGCAGCGCACACTATCAGTATGCCCGAATTTATCGTCCGGATAATCTCATCGTACATTCCTTTATCGGGCTCCGGACCACCCAGACTCATGTTTACCACATTGACTCTCTGGCCTTGGGGTCCCTTCCATTCCCGCACATATTTGAGCCCGGCCGTGATGCCCTGATATGTTCCGCTGCCATGACGGTCCAATACCTTGACCACCAGCATCCGGGCCGATGGGGCCACTCCCAGGATCCTTCCATGGGCGGCTATGGTCCCGGCCACATGTGTACCATGTCCGTTTCTGTCCATATAATCCGGTTCTTCATCTATGAAGCTGGCCCCATCCAGTATATTGGATTTCAAATCGGGATGATTATAATCGATTCCGGTATCAAGTATGCCCACCACCGCTTCGGCACCGCGAGTGGAGGCCCACATCCGGCGCGCGGCCAGCAGGGAAACCCCAGGCGGACTCCACGGGATGGGGTAGGCCAGGCTATGGAATATACCCATGATCTGGTGGTCAAATGCTCTCAAAACGAACACCCCCTTGCTCTATACTAAGCAGGAGGGATCAATGTGTTACAGCCTCGTCAGGAGATGTGTGTCCCGACCGCGGATGGTTCCCGCTGTCCGTATTGCCGCCCTCAGGATTTCCCCCGGTCTGGTCGGGCGGGGCCGGGATTGTCTCCCCATCATCGGGACCAGTTGGCTCCGTTGGCAAGTCGGAGTCTGATCCGCTCGGGGGGTCAGCGCCATTAATCTCATCGTCCTCAGCCGGGTTGGTTGGCTCGGTTTCGTCCGGCTGCTCCTCTTCATCCGGTGGCTGGATCTCAGTTTCATCCGGTTGGCCGATTTCATCCAGAGTTGTCTCTTCCTCGTCATCATCTTCTGATACGCGAGTCTCTTTAAATACACCTTGGCCAATCAACCGGTTCATATAATCCTTCCAGATCGGTCCGGATACGGAGCCGCCATAGGTTCCAAACCCTTTTATCTCTGAATTGTCGCTGTTGCCCACCCATACCGCCGTAACCAATTCCGAAGTGTACCCTACATACCATAGGTCACGGGAGGTGTTCTGCCCGGCCGCCCCTTCAGTCGTTCCGGTTTTGCCCCCGCTGGCGATGGCTATTCGGGCATTGGAACCGGTGCCGGAGCTGACTACCTTCTTGAGGATGCCGTCCATGGTTTTGGCATTGCCGGTATTCATCACCCGCTGGGAGACGGTCTCATCCTTAAACAGGACCTTGTCTTTGCTGTCCACCACCTTGATTACAGTGTGGATACCCGGCCGTTTACCCTGGTTGGGAAAAATAGTATAAGCGGCCGCCATCTCCAGCGGAGATATTCCCTTGCTCATACCTCCCAGGCCCAGGGCCAGGTTATGGTCCTCCTTCTGGATGGAGGTGATCCCGCAGGCGGACAGAAAGTCGATGGCCTGCTCGACCCCCAGCTTATTAAGTACCTCCACCGAGGCCACGTTATATGAATGGATGAGGGCCTCGCTGACGGTGGCCTTTTCCGGACTGGCGGAGTAGTTATCCGGACTGTATCCGTTAAAGTCGCGTTTCTTATTGTTCAGGACGGTGTCCGGTTTGATGATTCCATCATTAATAGCGGCCGCATAATATAAGGGCTTTATCACAGAACCAGGTTGCCGGGGCATCACCGCCATGTTGACCTGGTTGTTGCTCCAGCTGGAACCTCCCACCATGGCCTTTAAGCCCCCTGACGAGGGGTCGATGGAGATCAGGGCGATGTCCCGGGCCGATATGCCCCGCCGGCTGAATGAACTGGCGTTGGCGGCCACCGCCGCCTCCGCCGCCAACTGCATCCGGCTGTCGATGGTAGTATAGATTTTCAGCCCCCCGCCATAAAGCCTTTCCGCCCCAATCTCATTTTCCAGTATGTTACTGAGGTAACCCATGTAATAGGGGTGTTTGGCCGGGTTAGCCTGAAAAGCTTTGAAATTTAGTTTTTCCTTCATTATCGACTGGGCTTCGGCTTCCGATAGTATCCCTTGGTCGGCCAGGACGTTGACTACCGTCTGCTGGCGGCTTTTCAGTCCTTCCAGGTTGGTATCGGGAGAATACCACCCGGGCGACTGAATAATTCCCACCAAAATAGTCATTTCGGCCTTATTCAACTTGGAAACACTCTTGCCGAAGTAGGTATTGGCACCGGCCGCCATGCCGGAACATCCTCTGCCAATAAATATTTCGTTGAGGTACATATTGAGGATCGCGTCTTTGGTGTATTTGTCTTCGATGGATACAGCGATGAACAGCTCTTTGATTTTGCGGCTGAAGTTCTTTTCATTGGTTAAAAAGATAGTGCGGGCCAACTGCTGGGTTATGGTGCTGCCTCCTTCAGCCTTCGAGCCGGCCTTCAGGTCATTATAGATGGCCCGCCCGATGCTTTTGGCATCAAAACCCTGATGCTGGTAAAAACGGACGTCTTCCACCGCTACTACCGCCTGCTTCAAAAACTCCGGAAAATCTTCGCTGTACTGACGCCGATAGCCCAGTTTTCCCATTTCCGAGCCATCCGCATAATAAACCACGGTCTGGTCCTGGATCTGGTATTCCCAACTGCTGATACCGGTGAAAAAATTGGCTACCTTCGGAGTAGTCTGGGTCAGGGACACCCCTAGATAGAAGCAGAACGTGAATAAAAACACGGCTGCCACCAAAACACCCAACTTGTATAATAGTTTCATTTTGCCTGCCTTTCGAATCGTAACTGACAACAACAACTTTCTCTTATATATAATCTATATACGCCTGTAGCTCAAGATTATTATACTGCCTGCCATAATTTTCTGGTCCCGGAAAAATTCCGGATTGGCTGGAAAAAGGATACATAGCCACCGTATAATATGTAAAATTCAGTTTATTACGACATGATTATGCTTTACAATTAGGTAGATGTGTCTGCTTATGTAAATTTTCGTAAGGGTTGTGGAGGTAATCCAGGTGGATTACCCCAAGCAAGGGACAAGCATTTGGAGGAGGATCACAACAATGGCCAAGAAAAACCCTGATAGTCAGGTGATCGTAGTCACTTCCGGCAAAGGCGGAGTCGGTAAAACCACCGCCGTAGCCAACCTCAGCACCGGCCTGGCCAAATTGGGATATAGCGTAGTAGTAATGGACCTGGACATCGGGTTGAAAAAACTGGACTTGATTCTGGGCCTGGAAAACCGGGTCATATACGATATCGTACAGGTGGTCGAAGGGGAATGTACCCTGCGCCAGGCTTTGGTCAAGGACAAGCGTTTTCCTGAATTGTATATGCTGCCGGCTGCCCAAACCCGCAACAAGGATGATATAACCGCCGAACAGGTGGTAGAGGTATGCAAGGAACTCCGTCCGGATTTCGACTTCATATTCATCGACTGCCCGGCCGGCATAGAAAAAGGATTCCAAAACGCCATAGCCGCCGCCGACAAGGCCATTGTGGTCACCAATCCTGAGGTCTCCGCGGTCCGCGATGCCGACCGGATCATCGGAATGTTGGAATCGGCTGAGTTCAGGGACATAAAACTGATGGTCAACCGCATCCGCCCCGACATGGTGCGCCGGGGCGACATGCTCAGCATCGAAGACCTTATCGAACACCTATGTATCGAGCTGCTGGGAGTGGTACCGGAAGATAGTGGGGTGGTAATATCCACCAACCGGGGCGAGCCGATAATTCTCAACGATAAATCCGCGGCCGGACAAGCTTTTAATAACGTTGTCGCACGTATTGCGGGCCAGGAAGTACCATTCATGGTCCTGCAGGAGGAGAGTTTTTGGGGTAAACTAAAACGGAACTTCGGTTTCGGCAGATAGGGGGAAGGTTGAGATGTTTGGTTTCTTAAAAAGACTATTCTCGGACGGGCAGCCATCCAGCCGCTCCCGCGCCAACGACCGTCTGCGGGTGGTCCTGACTCATGACCGGGTGGGTTCTTCAGCCCAGTTGATGGAGGCCCTGCAGGATGAGATCATAGCGTTGATCGCCAGGCACATGGAGATCGACGGCACCCCGGAGGTGCGCCTAATTACGGAAGGCCGGCATTCGGCCCTCGACATCAGCATCCCTCTTAAAGGCAGGTAGATTATTTTGGCCAAGGTTGATATAAAGGGTATAAACGAAAATCTGGTCTTTGTTTTTACCCAGGGTAAGGGTGACGAATACGCAGCCATATTGAAAAAGAAATTCGAAGCCACGCCCCAGATCTTCAATGGTTCACCGGTATTGTTTCAGGGTGAAGGGCTTAAGTCCCTCACCCAGGAAGAGATCGCAGCCCTGCAGCGGCTGTGCCTGGAATACGGTATGATCATGCATAACGTCCATACCCCGGCCCGACGGAGCAGGACAGCCGGCGAGGACGTGTTCATTTACCGCAATCTGCGCAGTGGGCAGAAGTTGCATAGCGAAGGATCCATGATCATATGGGGAAACGCTCATGAGAGTTCCGAGATTACTGCAGCCCGGGACATCATCGTGCTGGGCCGATTGGAAGGGATTGCTCATGCTGGGTGTTACGGGGATATAACCAGAACCATTTTTGCAGTCAATCTGGCCCCCAAACAGATTCGGATTGGGGACAAGATATCAATTGTTCCTGTCAACACGGCCAAACAACCCCAGCCCGAGGTGGCTTATGTTGAAGACAACGTCATCTGCATTCGGGATTACCGCCCTCGTTGAGGCTTCCAGCCCACAGCCAAACTAACCCTTGCGGACAAAACTTATCACAAAGATCAGCAAGGCCAGCAGAGAGATGCCAAAACCTGTAATACCTACCACCGAATGGCTCACGAAAAATTCCGGGTCCGATGACTGGATAATCAAAGCCGAGCTCACCAATCCCCCGGCAATTATGAGGCTGGCACTAAGCTGGTTTACTATCTTGATCATACTCCGGCGAGCCGGTTCGCTGAAACTGATCTGTATCCCCATCTTAAGCCTTCCCTGATCGGCATTATGCACAAAGCGGTTGATAACGACGGGCAGATCAATGGCCGGGCGGACATTGGTATAGTATTTGTGACGCAGGAATTTCTCGGCGTTTTCCGGCTTGAATCGGTCCCGCACCACCTGTCGGACCAGGGGTTCAATACTCTCCCTAAAATTGAAAGAGGGATCGAATTTGACTCCCACGCCTTCAACCGTAATGAGAGCCTTGAACAGCGAGGTGAGGTAGGCGGGTATCCTCAGGTTGTACCGATAAGCCAGGTCCAGGAAATCCTTGCGTAAGCGATTCATGTCAACATTTCCGATCTTGCCTGAGCCAACCACATCCATCAGATCTGACAAGTCCTCATAAAAGGCGTCCAGGTCCACGTCTTCGGTCAGTATCCCCATATCCTCCAGGGTAGCCACGGCCCGTTCTATCTCCTCGTTGCTGAAGCTTATCAGCAGCTCGCTGATGTTCTGCAGGCGCAGGTCGCTTAGGGAGCTTACCTGTCCGAAGTCGATGAAGGCTATATGGTCTTCATCAATAATCAGCATATTGCCGGGATGGGGATCAGCCTGGAAGAACCCGTGCTGTAAAATCTGAGTCAGGAAGGTGGCAGTTCCCAGCTGGGCTACTTTGTGGCGATCCCAGCCCCGGGCGGTTATCTCTTTTACATCGCTCAGTTTTACCCCCTCGATATAGTCCTCGGTCAACACCCGGCGGGTGGTGTATTCCCAGTATATCTTGGGGATCACCACTCGCTTGTCATTGGCGAAGTTCTTCTGGAACCGTTCGGTGTTTCTCGCTTCCCGGTCGAAATCCAGTTCCTTCATTATTAGTCGGCTGAAATCCTCCAAGATGCCCTTCATTCCCAGGCGTCGGAGACCTTCAGAACGGTTCTCGGCCGCCCCGGCCAATTCCCTCAGAATCTCCAAATCATTTTCCATGGTCTTTTCTATGTCGGGGCGTTGTACTTTTACGATGACTCTTTCCCCGCTCTTGAGGCGGGCAATATGAACCTGACCTATGGATGCCGCCGCTAAGGGTTCGGGATCGAACTCAGCGAAGATATCATCCGGATGGCCCAATTCATTGGTCAGCTGCTTGACTACTTCTGCATAGGAAATTGATGGCACCCGATCCTGCAATTTTTCAAGTTCTTCTATATATACCGGGGAAAATATATCGGGACGAGTCGAGAACAGTTGCCCTATCTTGATGAAGGTGGGACCTAATTCGGTGGCCGCCTCGCAATAACGGATGGCCTTTATGTGCTCGGGTTGATATTGTTTCCTTAACGCCTGAACGGAAGCACGGGGGAGAAAGCGGTCCAGGCCCAAGGTATAAATAACATTACCCACCCCATATTTTAGATAAACCCGGGCGATCTTGCGGTAACGCAAAAAATGACGAAAATGCTGCCGGTAGCTCATAAATCCACCCCTCATACCGCTCCAATTGCTGTTTTACTCAGCCAAGCTGATCTGCTCCAGTTTACTTTTTAAATCTTCACCCTGCCTATCATCCAGGACCAGCAAGGCTTTGCGGTTGGCTTCCAGTATAGCCTTGGAAACTGGTCCCTCCAGGTTTTGCCCCAACTCGGTGAGTATTACCTGCAGGGCTCGGCGATCTTTGGGATCGGACTGCTTCTCGATCAAACCTTTGTGCTCCATCCGGTCCAGAAGTCCAGTTATGGTTGAACTGTCCAGATGCAATCGTTCCGCTATTTTCTTGGCTGTCTGGGCATTCTCATCCCACAGGCATTTCAATATCGCATATTGACCGGGGGTAATCCCAAAGGGCGCCAATTCCGCTTTAAATAGTTGGTTTACATGGCGCTGAGCTTTGGTAAGGATAAAATTAAAACACCTCTCCAACTCCATTCCGCTTGTCCCCTCTGCCCCTTCTAAATAATTGGATATCTTACATATTATTATGATTTGGTTCAATCCACAAGTGAAGACTCCATGCCCTCCGGGAATGGGCCGGCTTCAAATCCTATCCCGCCTCACGGGGTATGGAAAATAACATCCCAGAGGATATCATACCACTTACCTGCCGGAATTGGTGAAGAATGGTATTCAGAAATCACCCGCCCAACCATCATAAACCACGCAATTTAGAATATACATATCAACGTACGGTCAGCCCCAATGTCCCAATAAATAGAAATTGAGGCCGTTAATAACGAAAGGAGTGTATTGGAGTGAACAATATCGAGAATCTGCAAAAGCTGTTTGCCGCCTGGGAAAAGACAACTGGACAAATGTGGGATATCACCAACCAGGCTGTGGGGGGTGCCGCCTGTAACAAGGACCAATTAGAAAATTATTGGCACAACTCGATCCAGCATGGATGGAAAGCCTGCGAAGAAACGAACAAGTTCGTGGATGAATTCATCACTCAGTTGAAAAACAACCAGTTGTATCTCCAGAAAATGATGGAAGAATCAGTGGTGGAAGCGGTCAAGAATTTTGATCTGCCCCGCCTTGAAGATTTCGAGGGTCTATATAAAAGATAACCACCGGAACATCCAAGCCTGTGCCGATTATTCGGCATAGGCTTTTTCATTGCGGGCACCGGCTGGAATCTGCAGTCCGGCCGGCAGGAAAACAGCGCCTGAAGAGAGAATATGCCCTAAATGCAAAAACATCGCCTTGATGAAATAGATATCCTCCGAGGGCTGGCTTTCCTGGCCATCGCCATGCAGCACTCGCTGGCGGTCTTTATCCATACTCCTGATCTTGATAATATTTCCGCCTGGGTTTCGGCCTTTGTGCTGATCCTGATCAGATATGCGGTACCTTTGTTCATCACCATAACCGGGCTGGTCCTTCTCTATAACCACGGCCAGGACGAATTCAGCTATGGCCAATTCATCAAGAAACGTTTCACCCAGGCATTCATACCCTATTTCGTCTGGACGATTATCTATTACGTCTGGTCCAGCGGACCGGCCATCCCCGCCAACCCCTGGGCCGCCCCCGCGGCCATCGCCAAACTTACCCTGAGCGGGGATGCCTGTTATCACCTCTGGTTCATGGTGGCTATAATCCAATTCTACCTGCTCTTTCCCTTTTTTAGATGGTTGATCCTGCGCAACAAAAACCAACCGATCCTATTCCTGACCGTAAGCTTGATTGCCTACCTGGGACTGATGTGTTTATGGGGTCAGCCCCTGCCACAGATACTCAATCTCCAATCCCCCTGGCTGCTTACCCTATGGAACTACCGCGATCGGGTGTTCCTGAGCTGGTTTTTCTACTTCATATTGGGTGGTTTCGCGGGGATGTATGTAGGCAAACTCAACCAGATAACAAAAGATATACAAAAAACCAATGTATTTATATATCCCGCGATGTTCGTATTTGTCTTCTGCCAGGTTGCAGCCACCGGCCAGACCGGCCTCAGTGGGACATACCAGCTCAATTTCAACTACACCCTGCCTCTCACCCCGGTGATGGCGTTCTTCATAACCTCGGCTTTGCTGACAGTTCTTTTCCGCGCCCAGACCGCTTTTCGCCGGTATCGCAACTTGCACTTCGGGCTGAAACTATATGGCCGCTATTCGTATGGGTGCTATTTTGTCCACGCCCTGGTTCTCTTTTACATCAACACCTTGGCCGGCCCTTCTATTCGGGATTTTCCCATCCTATTGCAGCTGGCCCTGACTTTCAGTGCTTGTGCACTGCTCAGCCTGGGTTTGGTTTACATCGTCGACCGCCTGAGAATCCCGGGCCGCCGCTACCTGATTGGGACGATCCCGCCGCGCAGGAACTAGGCCCGCTCATGTAAGCCTACATATGGCTGGCGTTGGGCCACACTCTTATAGGCAGGCCGGATGATCTTGCCGGCATTGACCAGCTCCTCGATGCGGTGGGCACTCCAGCCCACGATCCTGGCTATGGCAAACAACGGTGTGTATAACTCTTTGGGGATTCCCAGCATTCTGTATACGAAACCGGAATAAAAATCGACATTGGCGCTAACCCCTTTATATATGCGACGCACCTTGCCAATAGCCTGGGGACCGATCCTTTCTACATTAACATACAGGTTAAATTCGGCTTCGAATCCATTCTCTATGGCCAGTTGCCGAGCCGCCACTTTCAGGATCAAGGCCCGGGGGTCAGAAATGGAGTAGACCGCATGACCCAAACCATATATCAGACCTTTGCGGTCAAACACCTCGCCGTTTAGCATTCTGATCAGGTATGCTTCCAGCTCTTCCTCATCGTTCCAATCCTTGACATTGGCCTTGATGTCCTCGAACATGGACAGAACCATGGCGTTGGCTCCCCCATGCCGGGGGCCCTTCAATGAACCCAGGGCCGCCCCTATCACCGAGTAGGTATCGGTTCCCGATGACGTGACTACATGGGTTACGAAGGTGGAATTGTTACCGCCTCCGTGCTCAGCATGCAGGACCAGAGCCAGGTCGAGCAGACGAGCTTCCAGTTGGGTATATTTACTGTCGGGCCGCAGCATGTAAAGAATATTTTCGGCGATGGATAATTCCGGTTGGGGACTGTGGATATAGAGACTGTTGTTATGGTGGTAGTAGGTATGGGCCTGGTAACCATATACTGCCAGGGATGGAAAGAAGGCGATCAGCTGCAGGCATTGCCGCAATACATTCTCTATGGATATGCTGTCGGCATTATCATCATAACTGTACAAGGATAGAACCCCCCGCGATATCACATTCATCATATCCTTGCTGGGGGCCTTGAAGATGACATCCCGGACAAAACCAGCCGGCAGGTTCTGATTGGCAACCAACAATTGCTTGAATTCCAGTAATTCATGGGAATTGGGCAGCCGCCCGAATAACAACAGGTAGGCGCTCTCTTCGAAACCAAAACGCTCATCAGCCCAGAAACCCTTGACCAGGTCACTTATGTCTATACCCCGGTAGAGCAAGCGCCCTGGAACCGGAATCATCTCACTCTCATCGATGATATATGAATGCACCTCGCCTATTTCGGTTAAACCGACCAGTACCCCCATCCCATCTATGTCGCGCAGCCCGCGCTTGACAATATACTTATTATAGTATTCCTGATCTATGACACTGCAACGCTCCGCCTGAGCCGCCCATTTTTCGATCAACTTCTGTTGATTTTCATTGGAGGGTGTGAAAACCATACGTTCTCCTTTCTCTCTCACTAGCCTTGTCTATTGCTGCCGAACTATACTATGTTAGCAGAAAATCTTTATCGATTGAAGAGATATGACTCTCTGGTAATATTTTACCGCAAAGACGTAAGTAGGAACACCCAAAATGCCGCTTGACAAATTGGTGGGGCAGCGATTATCTTTAGTTCAGTTGAAATATGGAAACCGATGAGCGAGAGAAGTAGATCAGGGAAGTATTTAAGAGAGCCGCTACCTGGTGCGAATGCGGTAATATGGATCTAATTGAATGGCCTCGCGAGGGCGGCTCGAAACCAAACGGGATTAGACGCCGACGGGAACCCTGTCCGTTATCAGTGGGGTATGCATGATGGTGCATAAAATGAGCGGGTGACTATGTCGCCAAATTGGGTGGTACCGCAGGAGCTTTAAGCTTTTGTCCTATTTATGGACAAAGGCTTTTTTTATTGCTCCCTAAATTAATACAAAAGGAGATCCCGGCAGTGACTAAAGGAAACAGACCTGAGATGTTAAAACCGGATACGAATACACTCCGCCAGCTGTGCGCCCCCCATACCGTGATCCCCATCTGCAGGGAAATCCATGCTGATATCATTACCCCTATCAGTTTGCTGCGGCGGCTGGCGGGTATCAGCCAGCGCTATTTTTTACTGGAAAGTGCTGCCGGCGGTGAAACATGGGGCCGTTACTCTTTCCTGGGTTTCGAGCCGATATTACGGGTATACGGACAGCAGGGACACATAACCATTGAAGGTGAGGATGAGATAACCCATTTCGATACAGCCAAGCCGTTGGATGTGCTGCGGGACATCCAAGCCGCCTACCAGTCCCCCCGCCTGCCGGATATGCCCCCATTTACCGGCGGCTTGGTAGGTTACTTTGGCTATGCGATGATTGGATACGCCGAACCACAGCTTAAAATAAAGCGCGGCGATCAAAATGACTTTGATTTGATGCTGTTTGATCAGGTCATCGTTTTTGACCATCTCCGCCAAAAAATCTGTCTGATTGTCAATATGCCAACCGATGACATGAACTATCCAGCGGCGGCTGCCCGGTTGGAATATTTGGCCGGCCTTATCCGTGACACCCGGCCCCTGCCCGGCTTGCAAAGCGACCAAAATGTTTCTTTTGCCAGCAATGTCACCCTTGAGGAGTACTGTGCCATGGTCAACCGCACGAAAAACCATATTTCTGAAGGGGATATCTTCCAGGCCGTGATCTCCCGGCAATTCCGGGCGCCTTATTACAGCAGCCTGCTTAATGCCTACCGGGTTTTAAGAACGACCACTCCCTCCCCTTACATGGTTTATATGCATATAGACGGAGATGAAATAATGAGCACCTCGCCCGAAACCCTGGTGCGGCTGCAACAGGGCCGGCTGACCACTTACCCGGTGGCTGGGTCCCGCCCCAGGGGTAAAACCGAAGCAGAAGACAAACAAATGGAAAAGGAGCTGTTGGCTGATGAAAAGGAACTGGCGGAGCACAATATGCTGGTGGACCTGGGACGTAATGATTTGGGCCGGATATCAAAATATGGCACGGTCAAAGTCAGTGAATATATGGTTATTCACCGCTATTCGACCATAATGCATATCTGCTCCCGGGTCGACAGTGAAATTATCCCCGGCGGGGATGCCTATAGCGCCATCGAAGCAGTCCTGCCAGCCGGGACCCTATCCGGAGCACCCAAAATAAGAGCCTGTGAAATCATTGAGGAAATAGAAAAGGCGCCCCGCGGTATTTACGGGGGAGCCCTGGGATATGTTGACTTTACCGGCAACATGGATACCTGTATAGCCATCCGGATGGCGGTAAAAAAGGGAAATACGGTATATGTGCAGGCCGGCGGCGGCATAGTAGCCGATAGCATACCCGAGAAAGAGTATGAGGAATCAGGTTATAAAGCCATGGCCGTACTCAATGCCATTCGCAATGCCAATGAGGTGGAATGCTGATGATATTGCTTATCGACAATTATGACAGCTTTACCTACAACCTGGTACAGTTGGCCGGCTGCATCACCTCGTCGATTAGGGTGGTTCGCAACGACCAGCTTACCGTGACCGAGATAGTGGAATTGAATCCCACCCATATCATCCTGTCGCCCGGCCCCGGTCACCCCAAAGATGCCGGGGTCTGCGAAGATCTGGTCCGGTGCCTGCAAGATAAAATCCCTATATTGGGGGTATGTTTGGGCCATCAAGGGATATGTGAGGTTTACGGCAGCAGGATCACTTATGCCCGCCAGCTGATGCATGGAAAAAAGAGCTTGCTTAAGATTGATCCCCGCTGCCCAATTTTTCACGGTCTGCCTTCTCATATCGAGGCGGGTCGGTATCACTCCCTGGCGGCCAGCCCCGACACTATTCCTGATGATTTGCAGGTAGTAGCCGAAGACCATCAGGGCGAGGTGATGGCGGTCCAACATAAAACATTTCCCGTTTACGGGGTGCAATTTCATCCTGAATCAATCCTGACCCCCATGGGGTCGGCCATTTTACGAAATTTTCTGGAAATATAGGAGGGCTATCAAATGATACAGCAGGCAATCAAGGATGTAATCAGCGGAAAAGACCTGGACCTGGATACAACCAAAAACGTAATGCGGCAGATGATGGACGGTACTGCCACCCCGGCCCAAATGGGGGCCTTATTGACAGGCCTGAGGATGAAAGGTGAAACCATCGAGGAGATTACGGCCTGCGCCGAGGTTATGCGGGAGATGGGCCTTAAAATCAATCCGGTCCGCAATGTTATAGATATAGTCGGTACCGGCGGGGATGAGCTGTTCACCTTCAACATCTCCACCACCGCCGCCTTCATAGTCGCGGCCGGCGGTGTGCCCGTGGCCAAACACGGTAATCGCAGCGTGTCCAGTAAAAGCGGTGCCGCCGATGTTTTGGAGATTCTCCGCATCAATCTGGATCTTTCCCCCCGGCAGAGTGAAGAAGTCCTTAATAAATGCGGCATATGCTTCATGTTTGCGCCGATATACCATTCATCCATGAAATACGCAGCGCCGGTACGCCGGGAGATGGGGGTAAGAACCATTTTTAACGTACTGGGACCATTGGCCAATCCGGCCGGAGCCGCCATGCAGTTGATGGGCGTCTACGACCACCGATTGGTGGGGCCGCTGGCCCAGGTACTGGCCAATCTGGGTGTTATCAGGGGTGTAGCCGTCAGCGGTTCCGATGGTATGGATGAAGTCACCTTGACCGGACCCACCCATGTATGCGAAATCCGCTTCGGGGAACTCAGCCGCTATGACATAACCCCGGAGCAATTCGGCTTCCAGTCCTGCCTATTAAAAGATCTGGTGGGCGGCACACCCCAGGACAACGCCCAGATAACACTGGATATCTTATCCGGCAAGGAGCGGGGACCCAAGCGGAAGGTAGTATTGCTAAACGCGGCCATGGCGCTTTACCTGGGTATAGACGACTGCAGCGTCGGCGACTGTATCGATATGGCCCGGGATATCCTGGATTCCGGCCGCGCTATGGTTAAGTTGGAAGAATTCCGTCAGCTTACCCAAGAGGTGCAACCATGATATTGGATATCCTGGCTGAGGCCGCCCGGGTGAGGGTGCGGCGGAGTGAAGCCCAACTGCCGTTGGCCCAACTTAAAAGACATGCCCTGGAAGCCCCCGCCCAGGCTGGATTTCCCTTTGAGCGGGCTTTGAGCAGGCCGGGTATCAACTTCATCTGTGAAATAAAAAAGGCTTCCCCGTCGCGGGGAATAATAGCCCCGGACTTCCCTTTCCTGGATATCGCCCGTGATTATGAACTGGCGGGTGCGGCGGCCATCTCGGTCTTGACCGAACCAGAGTATTTTTTGGGCCGGGATGAGTACCTGGGCGAGATAAGCCAGACCGTTCTTGTCCCGGTTCTGCGAAAGGATTTCACGGTATCCGCCTACCAGCTGTACCAGGCCAAACTGCTGGGCGCCTCGGCGGTGCTCCTCATTTGTGCCCTGCTGGATACCACAATTTTGCGCGACTATATAAACGCATGTGATGAACTGGGCATTTCCGCCCTGGTCGAAGCTCATGACGAAAGGGAAATAGAGTCCGCTCTAAACGCAGGGGCTCGGGTAATCGGCGTCAACAACCGCAATCTCAGGGATTTTACCGTGGACCTCGGCAACTGTATCCGGCTGCGCCAACTGGTGCCGGAAGAAATATTGTTTGTAGCCGAAAGCGGGATCAACACCGCCGCCCAAGTCCAAAGGCTGCGCCAACAGGGGGTCAATGGGATTCTTATCGGAGAAGCCTTAATGCTGTCCCCTGACAAAAAAGCCATGATAAAGGAGTTGCGAGGCTGAAACCATGACCAAGATAAAAATCTGCGGCTTAAGCAGGGAAAAAGATATCGATGCCGTCAATCGCTGCCAACCCGATTATGTGGGGTTTGTAATGGCGGAAAGCCGCCGCCGCGTTTCTGCCGGGATGGCTGAGCGGCTAAAGGAACGATTGGAACCAGGCATTAAGACGGCAGGCGTTTTCGTAAACGAGGACATCCACTTGATTACCGACCTGTACACAGCCAACATAATCGATACCGTCCAATTGCATGGCGACGAAGACGCCGCCTATATAAGCACCCTGAAACGGGCCATCCCCGCCCCAATCATAAAAGCCGTCCGGGTGCGCAGTCGCCAGCAGATATACGAAGCGCAGGAACTGCCGGCCGATCTGCTGCTGCTCGATACTTACAGCCAAGGACATTACGGGGGCAGCGGTCGATCATTCGATTGGAGTCTCATCCCCGTCCTGAGCAAACGTTTTTTCCTGGCCGGTGGGTTGAATATCGGCAATATCGGGGCGGCTATCCAGTTGGTGAGTCCCCACGCCATTGACGTTAGCAGCGGGGCAGAAACCGATGGGATCAAGGATGAGGACAAGATACGGGAAATAATTGCGATGATAAGAACTACAGACCAAGCCTACTATCGAAGGAGGACCGACAGCATATGATTTTCGTCCTGAAGCCAACTGTCCCCCGGGAACAAATATATGACCTCACCCGCCAGATGGAATCACGCGGGTTCAAGACGTTCTTAAGTACCGGCACCGAGCACACGGTGGTCTGCCTGATAGGCAACACGGCGATTATCGACATCAACTCAGTGGTTTAGAACAACGACATTATAGAGTATGGACGGCGGGTAACCGAACCTTACAAGGCGGTCAACCGCACGGTTCATCCCGAGGATACGATTGTCAAGGCCGGCAGTGTATCCATCGGTCCGGGGACTTTCCATGTCATATCCGGACCCTGCTCCGTGGAAAGCGAAGCCCAGATCATAGAAGTGGCACAAGCGGTCAAGGCCAGTGGTGCTACTTTGCTGAGAGGCGGAGCCTTCAAGCCACGTACTTCACCTTATTCCTTCATGGGATTGCAAGCGGATGGGCTGCGCCTGCTCCTCCTGGCCAAAAAGGAAACCGGCCTGCCAGTGGTGACCGAGATAATGAATCAGACCCAGCTGCCTTTGTTTGAAGACATAGATGTTATTCAGGTGGGGGCCCGCAATATGCAGAACTTTGATCTGCTGAGGGAAGTGGGCCGCTTCAATAAACCGGTCTTGCTTAAAAGGGGATTGGCCAATAACATCGAGGAATTGCTGATGAGCGCTGAATATATTCTGTCAGAGGGCAACAGCCAGGTCATTCTTTGTGAACGGGGCATCCGTACCTTCGAGACCGCCACCCGCAACACCCTCGATATATCAGCCGTGCCTTTGCTTAAACAAAAATCCCACCTTCCAGTCATAGTTGATCCCAGCCATGCGGCGGGTCTGCGGGGATTGGTGGCGCCACTGGCCCGGGCGGCAGTAGCGGTGGGAGCGGACGGACTGATGATCGAGACCCACAACGATCCGGCCCGGGCACTTTGCGACGGGGCCCAGTCACTGGACCTGACCCAATTCCAGACCCTGATGGCAGAATTAAGGGTGCGGGCAGCCTATGAGGGCAGGCGAATGGGTGCGTTCTCGCGGTGAATTTTAATTTGTAAAAATGAATATATTTCTAGTAAATCCGGTGAATATATTTCTGGTAAAATAGATACTGCAAATCTTGACCAAGGGAGAAATCATGAAACGAGTTGCCATAATTCTGGCAGTGCTGCTGGGGGCCATCGCGTTATTCCCGCCCCAAGCTGTCACTACCACATTCAATGAATTCTATGCAGAGCTTTATAAAGAAACCGACATCCCTTATGCCAATATCTCGGCAGCCCAGAAGTTGGACATATACTGGCCCGACCACTTCGATGGCCCCTACCCGGTAATCATCTCCATCCATGGCGGCGGTTATCTCTCCGGGGACAAAATGGGTCCTGACGCCCTGGTAGCATGGGAAGGGTTGAGAAGAGGTTATGCCGTGGTGTCGGTAAACTACCGGTTGAGTTCGGAAGCGGTATTCCCCGCCCAGATCAATGACGTGAAAGCAGCCATCCGGTATGTCAAAGCCCATGCCCAGGAATATAATTTGCAGGCTGATAAAATAGCGGTATGGGGCGCCTCCGCCGGCGGCACCCTTTCGGCTCTGGCCGGAGCTACTGGCGACGGCGGTGAATTATCCGATCCCAGCCTGGGCAATGGCGACCAATCGGAACGGGTGCAGGCGGTAGTTGATTGGTGCGGCCCGATGAATCTGCTGGTTATGGATGAGCAGTTCAAACGAAGCGGAATAAATGGGATACTCAACAACAATTCCACTTCCTGGGGATCCCAGTATTTTGGGCAGATGTTGACCGAGGTTCCTGAACAGGTTCACAAGTCCAATCCGGAGACCTATATCACCCCGGATGATCCTCCCGTATTCATACAGCATGGAACCCTGGACGACTGGGTCCCGACTCAACAATCCGTCGACTACGCCGCACGGCTAAAACCGATATTGGGAGAAGACAAGGTGTATCTGGAGATAATGGAAGGGGCCGGCCATGGCGGGGTGCCTTTCAACAATGGCCGAAATGTCGCCAAAGTCTTGGATTTTCTGGATCGAACTCTGAAGTAAGGCTTACCGAGTATCGTTTTATTCAGTCCTCTTCCAACCGGAGCCCGGGACTGACTTAAATATCATTATTTCTTGATTACCGATAACCGGTTGATTTGAAAGTCGCCCCGATGCCCTTCTATATTCAGTCGGAAGCAACTCTCCCCGCCTTCCCCGCAGGTTCTCCCCTCCCATTCAACCGGTAACGCACCCTGGAACAGGACCACCGGTTGTTCTTCTCGAATCCGGGATAGACGGCTGAACTTATACAAGTCTTCATAAAGGCTGCGGCAAGCGGGATCAACGCTCCGGGCCAGCTGATAAATCAGGTTGTAGCTTTGGAAATAGGCTTTGAACCCTCCTGCCCATCCCTGTAGCCGGGCCATGTCAAGATAGTCCCTGGCTATCGCCTGCCCGGCCGGTTCCAGTACATTGTAGGGCAGTTCCACCTCCATTCCCATCCTATACTCACGGGCTATGCGAGCCGCGCACTTGAGCCAGTATTTAGGCGGGCGGCCCAGGGGCTTGCGGAAGGCATGCGAAGACTGCAGGGCTACCCCATCAAATCCCGCCCGGCTGAATTCAGTCATCCAGGTGGATGTGATCCCGGGGATGGCAAAGGATTTCAGGCCGTACTGGCGGCACAATGTAGGAAAGGCATGCAGGAGGGGATCATCATAACTGCCTTGTTCATTCATATAGTAAAAACCCACCAACTCCAGCCAAGAGTACTCAGCCCTGGTCCAACGGCCGAGCAGATCCTGCATCGCCCAGTCCAGGACTTCCAGACGCCGCCCGGGATCAGCCAGCGAACTCCCTTTTTGGTCCCAATCGGTGCAGCGGGGATCGGGAACGGGCAGGGCCAAGACCACTTTGAGCCTGAACCGGGCTGCTTCCAGGGGCAAACGATGGACCAATTCCCCGGCACACGCATCAAGTGCGGCCAGATTGGCGGAGGAATGAAAGTATTCATCGAAAAGGGCCACCCAGTCTTCCCGGCGGGACGGAGGTCCTTTAAGGTCGGTTGCAAAAGCGCGGCCGTTAAGGAGGGGCGAATACTGGGCCAGCAGCAGGAAACCGTCCATGAAGGCCTCCTCCATCAGACCCGTGGCACCATCATAACCCACCAACGGCCGCAGCTTATCTTCATCGTAACGATGCACCCGCTGGCTTCCCTCCCCGCCCACATACAGAAGGCATAGATCATGGATCCCTGCCGTGGCGCTGGTTCCGGCGGGCAGATATCCCGGGTGGCTGCCGCGTACCAATGGACCACCGGCGACTGGCAACATGGGATCCATGATGTGGGCGTGATGATAAAGCTGGTGTTCTCGATCCACCATCATTAACCCGTGGTGCGAGAAACTCAGACCGGCTGTGGCCGCCTCCGGCCAGGTGGTGAAAACCTGGAGCAGGTTGCCTTTGACATCGTACAGCGACAGCAGACAAGATGAACCGCGCCGGCCGCCAGTCCGTAATACCCAAAAATACCGTCCGTCATAAGCCAGGGCCCGGAAAGCACCCCGGTCCGAAAACAGCCTCCACAGGCTGTAATTGCGATTCCTTATCGCTCTGTAGATGCTGAGGCCCATCTGCTGGATTCCGGCTGACACAAATTTCTTTTTACGCAGACGGCACTGCTCCGTCAGCACCGCTCTGGCCCCTGGTCCAATTCCCCCTATATAAATCTGCATTCTGTAGATGACTCCCGTCGGGCTCAGACCCCAAACGTGTTCCGCATCATCCTCGGCCAGAGCCACCAAGCCAACCGTCAGGCTGACTCTGGTTATATCGATGACCTTTAAACCGGTTCCATCCAGGGCCATAATAAGGAGGGCGGGTTGGCTTTCTCCGCTCAAAGCTATGATCCTGGATCCGCTGGCCGCCATCGATACGATCAGGCCCGGCATCATAGTTTGGCTGGCTAGGCTTAAGTTGGCGTTCAGTGCGCTGTCCAGAAACAGCAACCGATTGTCCTGGGCAGCGGCCAGCAA
>LSQX01154707.1_pt1 | contig 24900 bp, 17 predicted proteins | sample 654561 | NCBI WGS metagenome assembly LSQX01 (sample SAMN04489861, study PRJNA283612) | anaerobic digester metagenome | isolation source: 4 biogas reactors fed with cattle manure at either 37C or 55C with and... | place: Denmark: Kongens Lyngby | collected 2014 | reverse complement strand
GTGTAGGAGTTATCCCTTCGTGTATAGCTTTCTGAGGGTTATCAAACTCCCTTCCTCTTTTCCTTTGCCCAGGTTTGTCGGTAACATCATACTTTGTTGCAAGTTTCCCAATTACAGGGGTTGCAAAAAGTGCAAAAAGAAAACCAATTAAAAATATTGGCCAAAACTGAATGTATTTTTCGTACTTTGTATTTTTAAGAAATTCGGGAACTAAGCTCAGTAAAACATTTAAATACTTTGTTGCAGATGAGAAATCCATATTAAAAAAATGTTGTTAAATAAATTAATATGATTGATAAAGCAGAAGTACAAAGTAAGGAGCTAAAAAGTAAAAACTTAGTTAATATTCTTTCTGTATTATAATACCTTGAAGTAAAAATCAAAGAAAGGGTAAAAGAAATTACAGAAATTGTAGGAAATATGATTATGTGTTCTTTTCCTACCAATTTACGGGGAATCGAGAGAAAGTAGCGGTATATTGGTAAATAGTGTGGAAGATCACTTAAGTTATTGATAATCAAATATATTTGATGAATAATCAAAATAGAGTTTATAACAATAGTTGCCCATAGCAAAGGGTCTTTTAAAAATTTTTTAACTTCAAACTTCAAGATTGCTAATGAAAGAGTATTTCTTATTTTAGAAAACCTATTTCCAAAAGGCTCTTTGATTCCAAGGTTTAGCTGCTCTTCTTCCTTCCTTTCTGCTTCTTTCTTCTTTTGTTTCATTCTTGAATTATATCAAAAGATCTCAGAGATTATTGTAAAGAAAGAGAAACTCTTCAAAGGAGAGGTGTTGAGGTCTTTTTAGAAGAAGTTCTTTGAATATTTCTTCCATATTATTTTTAGAGATATTAGGGTAAATTTCTTTTAGATTATTTCTCAATGTTTTTCTAGGTTGCTTAAAACAGATTTGTAAGAATTTTTTAAAATCTTTTATATTTACATCTATACTTTTATCTTTTGGAGTAAAGACAGTAAAAGAACTATCTACTTTTGGCTTTGGTCTAAAGGAATCAGGAGAGATGTTAAACAATTTTTTTGGAGTAGCATAAATTTGAGTTTTAAGTGCAAGAAGGTTGTTGTTGGGCTCTTTTGAAGTGTACTTCTCTGCAACTTCTTTCTGTATTATAAAATACGCAGGATTCAAAAAATAATTGGACTCAACTATCTTCCTTATTATTAACTTACTAACATTATACGGAAGAGATCCAAAAAACAGTATTTTTTCTTCTTTGTATGACTTTAAGAAATCTAAGTCCCATTCTAAAAAATCACAGTTTTCTATTTGTGAACTAGGAAAAGATATCTGAAGGTTCTTGTAAAGTTCATCATCCTTCTCTATCAGTATGAGTTTTGTTCCTGTTGAGTAAAATTCTTTAGTGAAAGAGCCTGTCCCTGGGCCTATTTCTACTATAATGTCGGGTTTTTCTTTTAATGCGGACTCTACAATTTGTTTAGAAAGATTCTTGTTGATAAAAAAGTTTTGTCCGAGAGACTTTTTTGTTTTCATTTAATTTACTCTAAAATCCCAAATTTCTTCTTTTTTGTGAAATTCTTTTGAGCATTTTTCGCAAATAGCTAGATCTTCTCTTTTGAAAAGGAGATTTCCTTTGCAAGATGGACAGGCAAGCACACTGATTAAGTTGTGAGGTATCTCCCCCTTTTTGCCTTTTTTAGTTATCTTTGTATCAAGAAATATGCTTGGAGGGATGTTTGTCCAAGAGAGGGTGCTTTGCAAAATCTTCTCTGCAAAGAGCATTACATCTTCTCCTAGGATTTTTTTGATAAGGGGAGATCTGAGATATGAACAGCCGTATTTTTTTAGAATTTTGAAATTATTTTTTTTCAAAAGGCGTGAAATATATTTTGGATGATAATTGTAAAATATGTGGTCATACTGCTTTTTGGAACCCTCGCTCCCTGTGGCTTTTGGCTGTAAATATGGATCCTCTTTAAACAGATCGAAGTTTAACTTTAACAAAGATCTTAAAACAGCTTTTATATGTATTTTGTTTGGAAATTCTTGGATGTATGAGGAGCCATTTTTCATTATTCTATTTAATTCTTTAAAATAGGTGTCTGGTTTCTCTATGTGATGGATGACTCTTACCATTAAGGCTCCATCGAAAGTGTCTTTCTTGAAGGGCATTTTATATGCATTTGCTGCAACTAGCTCTACGCCTGGATACTTAGCTTTTATATACTCCTTGTTTTTAATTAAGGTTTTAAGGGAGTAGTCTAGTATGATTGGTTTGTTGTAGCTTTCATAGTATGTAGAGGTAAGCCTTCCGTAAGAGCCACCTATATCCAAGAACCAATATCCAGCTTTCTTGAGAAAAATTTTGTTTAAAACATTTTTTTCTGCAAGATTCTCATATCTTCTGTTTTCCCAATACTTGGAATAGTCATAATCAAAGATGTCATACTCGGCTATGTCTATCATTTTAGTTCTTTTAACAGTTTATTTATTTTCATTAGCTCCTTTAAGTACTTTTCCGACTTTTCATTATCGTTATTCTCTTCTGCTATTGCAATTTTGATGCTTAGGTTTTTCTGTTTGTCTTTGTAGTAATCCTCTTTGATTTTTTTAGCAAGCATGAGAATTTCTCCTTTTATCTCCTCTTGGGTCTTGGGGATGTCTGTGAGGTTAAATATGATATCTTCAAAGAGAGGTAGAATCTCCTCGTTTTCTTTTATTTTTTCGTAAAGGGTTTCTCTCTTTGTGTCCTTGTTTGCCAAAATAATATTGTATATTTTTGAAATTTGCTTGTCAGTTATGTACTTAGGAGAGGGTAGTTCAACAGTATTCTTATCATCTAAAAGAAGTAAATATTTAACAAAATTGACATAGCGTAAACTATAAGGCTGTTCATTCCTATGAGGTTTGTAACAATTCGTTTTTGAGCTAGGCTCAGTTTCAAAAGAGTGATTTGGTTTTAATTTCAATATCTTTTCAACCTTCCTAATATATAGCTGTTTAGTAGAACTATCTTTTACGGACTCTAAAAGAGGACTTATATAATTTTTTATATACGTAATCTCTTCAAGTTTACTAAGATCCCTGTTCTCTATTGCGGTTGATATGATTAAAGAAAAAGCTTCTTTCTTGTTAGCTATTATTTGATTAATCTTTTTGGGTTCTTTTTGAAGCAGTTCATCAACGTCTTTGTAAGGTTGCGGAGTTGCAGCATATGGATTTAATTTTAGTTCTGAAGCTATTTTGAACCCTCGAATCAAAGCATCTTGTCCGGCCTTATCGTTATCAAAAAGGAATAGTACGTTTTTTGTTAATAGAGACAAGCTCTCGAGCTGTTCTTTTGTTAACCCTGTTCCTAAAGGTGCTACTGTATTTTTTATTCCAAATTGATGAGCCGAAATTACATCTGTAGAGCCTTCGCATATGATTGCTAAGTCCTTTTTTCTGATTTCCTGTCTAGATTCGTATTGTCCAAAGAGATTCTCCCCTTTGTGGAAAATTGGGGTGTCGGGAGAATTTAAGTATTTTGGTCCCCATTTGTTGCCTGGTAAAAGCCTTCCGTTAAAAGCAATAACCCTTCCTCTTTTTGATCTTATGGGAAACATTACTCTGTTAGAGAATTTTTCCTTTATACCTCTTTCGTTTTTGTTAAAAACCCCTGATTTTACAAGATCGCTAGTAGAAAAGATTTTTTCTTTAGACAGAAATCTTCTTAAGTTAGGTTCTTTAGGAGCAAAGCCTAACCCAAAATTCTTAATAGATTCTTTTGTTAATCCCCTATCGACGAGTAGGTAGTTTAATGCCTGTTTATTTTTTTTGAGTTCATTGTAAAAGTATTTAGCAGCAATATAGTTAATCTCTTCTAGCGTTTTATATTTATAGTTAACTTCTCTTTTTTGTAAAGTAATTCCTGCCTCTTTTGCAAGCTTTTCTAAAGCCTCAGGAAAATCCAGGTTTTCAATTTTTTGGATAAAATTAAAAATATCCCCTGTTTCTCCACAACCAAAGCACTTGTATCTTTGAAGATCAGGACTAACTATAAAGGAAGCGGTTTTTTCTGTGTGGAAAGGACATAATCCAGAATAGTTCTTTCCTGCTTTTTTAAGTCTTACATATTTTTCAACGACCTGAACTATATCAAGCCTATCTTTTATTTCGTCTATTTGGTTACGATTAGAATCCATTGTTGGGGATATTATACCATTTAATGGTATTGTGGTACTGCGAATTAGTCACAAATCAAATCATGCTCCACTATACGGCACTCTAATTCTGCAACTCCTGTTTTTTGAGTTGGTTTCCATTCAACAATATTGTTGTTCCAATATATCTTTGTACTACTTACTCTCCCTGTTATTATGTACAAATTATCAAAAAAGACGTACTCTGATTTAGAAGGTTCTACTACCTGGGAAAGCTTGTTTTCATTATCTAGGTCTAGCCTTATCCATGCTGGAGAGTCCGTAATCTCTAATGTCAATTTGTTACTTTCCTCTTCTTCTTCTCCATTCTCTTCTTTTCCTTTAATAATATATTTGATGTGAATAGTTTCTACAGCTTCTAACGTGTTATTTTTGTTTTTCTTTGCTCTAACAGTTATTAAGTTGCTTCCCTCTTTTAATTCAATCTCTTTTTCAAAGCTTCCATCATCATTGGTCTCTACAGGTTTATCGTTTATCTCTATTACTGTGTTGTTATCTACTTCTCCTTTAACCGTAACACTTTCCTCGTTAACTTCTGCTTCGTCCAGAGGCTCCAATATTGTTATCTCAGGAGGGGTTTGGAATTTGTATATCTGCAATCCAATATATCCTATGATTAGAAGCAAGAATGTAGATAATATGAAAGTTACTAAGGTTTTAGGATCAAGAGTTTTAAAACTTAGTTGTTTTTTCCCTACGATGTTTTTTCCTTTACTTTCTTTCTCTTCCTTTTTTATTAATTCCCTTTGTACGGAAGGGTTGCTCCTTCTGTAAAGGGCTAGTATCTTGTTTATGTCTAAACCTAAATATTTAGCATAAATTTTGATAAACCCAGTTAGAAAAACCTCCGAATCAAAGTAAGAGAATTTATCTTGTTCTATGTATTCGAGAAATCTTTTCTGTATTTTAGTATCAGAGGATACTTGATCTAATGGCTTACCTAAGCTCTCTCTCTTGTTTTTTAACACCTCTCCTGCAGTTATCATGAGAACATTTTACTACTTATTAACCCTCCACGTCATCTTTTTGGGATTGAGATAGCTGTTCCACTGATGTTACTAAAACATCTCTTGGCTTGGCTCCTTTTTGAGGGCCAATGGCCCCTGCATCATGTAACTCATCTATTATTCTAGCTGCTTTGTTGTACCCTATTCTTAACTTCCTTTGTAGAAAAGATGCTGAAGCTTTCTGTGTAGAAACAACTACAGCAAGAGCTTTTTCAAACTCAGGGTCTCTTCCTCCTCCATTACCTGTTGTTATTTCGGTTCCTCCTTTTTCGATAGCATCTGCCAACTCTTCAGAGTAGGTAACCTTCTCTTCTTTTACCTGCTCTTTTATCGTATTAATCACTGCCTCTGAATCTTCTGTTGTGGTGAATGTTCCCTGTATTCTAATTGGTTTTGGCATAGTTTGATCTTTGTAAAGCATATCTCCATTTCCAAGTAGAGTTTCTGCGCCAGATTCATCAAGAATTACTCTAGAATCCATGTTTGTTGCAACAGCAAAGGCCATTCTGCCAGGGATATTTGATTTAATAAGTCCAGTTATTACATTTACGGTTGGTTTTTGCGTTGCAAGTATTAGGTGGATTCCAACTGCCCTTCCCATCTGTGCCAGTCTTTGAATTTTAGTTTCAACATCTATGCCCGAAGTAAGAATCAGATCTGCCATTTCATCTATAACGATGATGATGTATGGCATTGCTAAGTAGCCAATTCTTTTGTTGTATTCTGTTAATTTCTTAGCTTTCACTTGTTTTAGTTGTCTATATCTCCTCATCATTTCTTCTATACACCACTGCAAGGCATTAATGACTGCCTCTGTATCTGTTATTACGGGATTTAGTAAGTGAGGTATCCCGTTGTAAATAGCCATCTCTACACCCATTTTTGGGTCTATCATTATGAATTTGACCTCATCAGGAGTTTTAGACATTAAAATTCCTGTAAGTAATGAGTTTATAGCGACTGATTTTCCTGTTCCTGTCGCTCCTGCAACAAGAAGATGAGGTATTTTTGCTAAATCTGCAATACATGTTTTAGCAGTAATATCCTTACCCAGTATTAAAGGCAATTCATATTTCCCGTTATCCTTTTTTAGTTTTCCAATCATATCCCTAATGTATACAAAGTTAGGGGTAGGGTTAGGTATCTCTACTCCCACAAAAGAAGTTCCTGGAATGGGAGCTTCTATCCTTACAGAGGAAGTTTGAGATGCAAGAGCTAATGCAAGGTCATTGCTAAGGTTCTTAATTCTAGAAACCTTTACTCCTACGCTAACGCTTAGAGAAAATCTTAGAACAGTAGGACCAACCGAGACTTGTACTACTTTTGCCTGTATACCAAAACTTCTAAGAGTCTGTTGAATGACGAGAGCTTTACTCCTGTAAAGTTTCTCATCTTGTTTTTGTGTTTTTCCTTCTTGTAAAAGCTCAATGGAAGGTAGTACCCAGTCAGTATATTTAGGTCCCTCCGGTTTTCCTTCCTCTACGTTGTCATCTGAATGAACAACAGGGGTTACAGGAGTATGAATCTGTACTTCATCTTCTTCCTCATCCTCTCCTTTGTTTGGAATTTGATCAGACTCATCACTAATTTCTCCTTTCATTATTTCTACTTTTCCAATGTCACTTTCCCCTGTTTCTATCTTTATATCGTCATCAGATTTAATCTTTTTGAAAAAGGATTTAACATCAAAAAATCCAGACTCTCTCTTTTCTTTCTCAGGAACGGAAGATTCAACAAAATCCCTAATCTGTTCTAATGTAGTACCAGTAATTAAAGAAAAAGATATGATTAAAAGAATTAAAACAAGTATTAATTCAATAAAACTCCCAAACCAATTATTCAAAGAAAGGTGGAAAAGCTTTCCTAGTTCACCTCCTGCTGCCTTTAATGCATCTCTATCTCCTAATTGCTCCTCTATTAACCAGAAAGAGAGGAGGATATTAAGACATAGGGCTAAAAGAAAAAGACCAATTCCCTGTTTTAAGGAAACAAATTTTTTACTTTTAGTCAAAAATGAAAAAGAAATATAGAGAAAAAGTATTCCCCAAGCTATTGCAGCATATCCAAGTAGTAGTGCAACCTGATCAAAAAGAGGAGATTGCTCTAATAAGAAGGGAGAAAGCAGGACTATTAAACCTGTTAAGAAAAGGATTAAACCAAGTACTATCTTTGTTTCTCCACTCTTAATTGTTAAGGGCTCTTTTTTCTTTTTTCTGGGCATTTTATAATATATGATATGACATTAAACATATTTTTACAAAGAACAGAATACAGTATATAATAAATTCATTCCAGTTGTATGTAAGTTTGGTTTTTAAATTATACAAAACCCTTTGACTATTATATTTAAATATGATAATATCCTTCGAGTCTCTAAATTTGGCTTTTATTGCGGTGTAACTTAATTCTTTAATATTCTTTATAGGAATTATTGTGACCTGCATTTTGAACATTATATTATATCATTAAGTATAAAATATCCTATGATAAAACCCAAACGAAACACCTCAGGAAGATTAAATCTGGGAATGGGCTACTCTGGTGATATGGAATTTCCTAACTTAATAGAAGCTCAAAAAGCTTCTTTTGAGGATTTCCTACAGAATGGCTTTCAAAGGCTTTTTTCCGAAATAAACCCTGTTAAGGATACGATGGAAAGAATGTGGACTTTAGAGTTCAAAGATTTTAGATACGGAGAGCCGTATAGAACTGTAGAGGAAGCTGTCATAAAAGGTCTCTCTTACGAAGTGCCTGTTTATGCCAAAATACAGCTTTTAAATAACAGAACAGGAGAGATTAAAGAGCAAGAAATTTTTGTTGCTGACTTACCACTGATGACGGATGATGGAGTTTTCATCTTTAATGGGGTAAGAAGAGTTGTTACCCACCAGATAGTTAGAGCTGAGGGTGTTCTTTATGAAGAATCAGAGAAGCTTCCTTTAAGAACTCTTTACAAGGTAAGGATTATGCCTGGTAAAGGGCCATGGTATGACATAGATACAAACAAGCATAATGTAATATCTATGAGAATACTTCCTAAAAGGCCAAGGATATTGATAACAGAACTGTTGAGGGTTCTTGGATGGGAGTCTGATGATGAGATTCGTAAACTTTTTGCAGATGTTGATACTCATGAAGAGAATAAATATATAGAGGCAACTCTAGCTAGAGATTTTACGAACAACAAAGAAGAAGCAATAATTAGTATATATAACAAACTAAGACCAGATGAATCTGTTACATTGGAAAGTGCAGAGAGGTATATAAAGAGTAACTTCTTTGATACAAGGAAATTTGATTTAGGTAGAATAGGTAGGTATCAGTTAAATAGAAAGCATGGAACAGATTATGATATAGATAATCCTGATGAAGTGAGATTGTACCCTTCTGATTTGGTAATTATTACCAAGAAATTAATACAGATAAATAATGGAGAAGTAGAACCTGATGATATAGATCATCTCTCTAATAGGAGGATAAGAAGTGTTGGAGAGATATTGGAAAGACAATTAAGTAATGGAATTAAGCGATTAGAGAAAAACATTAGAGACAAGATGAGTTTGTATGGACATGATGCAAAAGTTACTCCTTCTATGTTGGTTAGTCCTAAACCAATAGCAGCAGCAGTTCAAGTGTTTTTCGGTGCTAATGCACTTTCAAGCTTCATGGATCAAACAAATATTCTCTCTGAACTTGAGAACAAAAGGAAGGTTACAGCAGGAGGACCAGGGGGGATAGCTAAGGAGAGGGCAACTTTCTCAATTCGTGAGGTTCATAACTCTCACTACTCTAAATTCGACCCTGTAACAAGTCCTGAGAGCTCTAATATCGGAGTTGTAGTTCAACTTGCTATGTTGACTCGAATAAATGAGTTTGGCTTCTTAGAGGCACCATACAGGAAGGTTTTGAACAAGGTTAATAATAATAAAATTAGTCTAAAAAATAGGATTTTAGCAGAAGACATTAAGGATGGTAAAAAGATTATTGCAAAGACAGGAGACTTCTTAGAAGACAAAGTAATAGAGAAGATTACTAATTTAAAAGATATTAAGAAGATTAAAGTATCTCCTTTTGTCACAGATGAGGTTGTGTATCTGGATGCCATGGATGAGGAGAAACATCACATTTCTACAGCTACAATAAATAAGGATATTTATGGAAATATAACTGATTATCTAGTACCTGCAAGATATAAAGGGGACTTTATGATAGAGGATGTCAATATTATTAAATACGTTGATGTCCTTGCAAGTCAGCAAGCAGGTTTGGGAATGGCTTTAATTCCTTTTGTCTCTCACAATGATGCTATGAGAGCGTTAACAGGGTCAAATATGTTAAGACAAGGAGTTCCTTTGGTAAAACAGGAGGCTCCAATAGTAGGTACGGGTATGGAGGAGATAGTTGCAAAACAATCCTCATGGGGAATATTTGCAGAAGAAGATGGAGAGGTAGAGTATGTAGATGCAAATAGGCTCTCTGTTAAATACAAGAAGAGTGGAGTTAAAGATTACGAAATAATATCTTTTTACAGAACAAATGATAATACTTCCTTTACACAGCGCCCTATTCTAAATACAGGGGATAAATTCAAAAAGGGGGACATATTAGTTGATGGTCCTACAATGGTGGGAGGAGAGTTAGCAGTTGGGATTAATCTTAGAGCAGCATTGATGTTCTATGAGGGGTATAACTATGAAGACTCAGTGATAATATCGGAAAGAATTGTAAGAAAGGATCTTTTAACATCTGTTCATATTAGAGAATATGCAGTATCTGTTAGAGACACAGAGCTAGGCCCAGAGACAATTACTGCAGATATTCCACATGTTAATGAAAGAATCTTAAGGAAATTAGATACGATGGGAATAGTAAGAGATGGAGTAAGAGTTAAATCCGGAGATATTCTAGCCGGAGTTGTTGCTCCAAGAGGAGAGAAGGAGCTAACAGCAGAGGAGAGACTCTTAAGGGCAATTTTTGGAGAGTCAGCCACAGATGTTAGAGATAACTCATTAAGAATTCCTCATGGAGAAGAGGGTATTGTTGTAAAGAGTCAAATTCTTTCTACAGAGAAGGGAGATAAGTTAAGACCTGGAGTTCTTCACGAAGTGAAAATATGGGTTGCTAATACAAAGAAAATAGACTTTGGAGATAAATTGGCTGGTAGACATGGAGACAAAAACACTATTGCTGCAATCAGACCTATTGAAGATATGCCCTTTACAGAAGATGGAGAACCAGTGGATATTGTCTTGACTCCAACCTTCTTGAAAAGGATGAATATGGGACAAGCAGAGGAAGTTCATTTTGGGAAATATGCAAAGATATTAAACGAGAAGTTAGCATTACCAATATTTGAAGGAGAAAATATAGAGTGGTTAAAGAAAGAGTTAGAAAAACACGGTACAGGTATGGAGGAGAAGGAAGATCTCTATGATGGAAGAACAGGTAAAAAGTTCCCACGAAAAGTCACCGTAGGGCAAAAATATGTACTTAAACTACATCATATTGCAGATGAAAAAGTACATGCTAGATCCACGGGTCCTTACACTGCAGTTTCTCAGCAACCTCTTGGAGGAAAAGCACAGATGGGAGGTCAGAGGTTTGGAGAAATGGAGGTATGGGCTTTAGAGGCACACTGTGCTCCTTACGCATTACAAGAAATGTTAACTATAAAATCAGATGATATAAAAGGTAGATCTGCTGCTTACAAAGCAATTATTCATGGAGATAAGATTGAAAATCTTAATATTCCTGAATCATTTAAAGTTTTAGTTAAAGAGTTAAACGCTCTCTGTCTAAACTTGGATTTAATTTCATTAGATTCGAAAGAAAAAAAGGAGGTAATTGAAAATGAATAAAAATAACAACGGCTTTGAAAACTTTGATATACTACAATTAACACTAGCTTCTCCAGACCAGATACTAAAATGGTCTTACGGAGAGGTAACAAAAGCAGAGACTATCAACTACAGAACTTTTAGACCAGAACCAGAAGGGCTGTTTTGTGAAAAGATATTTGGTCCAACAAAAAACTATGAATGTTACTGTGGCAAATACAAAAAGATTAGATACAAAGGAATAGTTTGTGATAAGTGTGGAGTAGAAGTAACAAGCAAAGACTCAAGAAGAGAAAGAATGGGACATATAGACTTGGCAGTTCCTGTGACTCACGTATGGTTTGCATATGGTATTCCTAATAAAATGTCTATAATACTAGATATTCCTCACAAAAAGATTCTCTCAGTTGTTTACTACACAAGATATATGGTTGTAAGTGTTGAGAAAGACAAGAGGAAAGAGATGTTAGAGAAGGGAGAAGCATTAAAAGAGGATGAGTTTAAGGAGTTAGAAACATTGTTAAATGAGGAGCTTAAAAGTACTGAGGATTCCTTTAATGAAGAATTAAAAGAGTTATCAAAATCAAAAAACAAAAAAGACGACTTCAAAAAAACACAGATAGAGCATAAAAGGAACCAAGCTTTAGCAAAGATTAGGAAAGAATTTGCAGAAAAAGAGGAACAACTGGATGCCTTCTATACAAGAATATTCCAAATTATAGGGAAATTGAAAGTAGGCTCTATTCTCTCAGAAGACGAGTATGTAGACTTGCTTGAAAGAGACTTGATCTTTTTCGAAGCGATGATGGGTGCAGAATCTATAAAAAGACTCTTAGAGAATTTAGATCTTAAAAAAGAACTTAGAAAATTAGAGAAACAAGCTGAAGCTGAAAAGGGGGATAAGAGAGCTAAAACAACAAGGAGGATTCAGTACTTAGAAGGATTCTTAAAGAGTGGAACTAGCCCAGAGTGGATGATTTTAAATACTCTTCCAGTTTTACCTCCTGAACTAAGACCTATCATTCCTCTTTCAGGAGGGAAATTTGCAACATCTGATTTAAACGATCTTTACAGAAGAATAATAAATAGAAATAATAGATTGGCAAGATTAATAGAGATAGGAGCTCCAGAGGTAATACTGAGAAATGAAAAAAGGATGCTTCAAGAGTCTGTAGATGCTCTCATAGATAACTCTCATAGACCATCTAAGCCAATGAGGAATAGTAAAAGACTTCCTTACCAATCGCTTACAGATGACCTCAGAGGTAAAAAAGGAATATTTAGAAAGAATCTTTTGGGAAAAAGAGTTGACTATTCAGGTAGAGCCGTTATTGAAGGAGATCCAAATCTAAAGTTTGATCAGTGTGGACTACCAAAATCAATAACTTTAGAGATATTTAAGCCATTTGTCATATTTGAACTTTTAGATAAAGAGCTTGCTCCAAATGTAAGGGTAGCTAAAGAGATGATAGAGGAGGAGACAGATGAGATATGGGATATTTTAGAAAAGGTAATTAAAAACAGACCAGTACTTTTAAATAGAGCCCCTACTCTACATAAATATGGAGTTCAAGCCTTTTATCCTAGGTTGGTAGAGGGAGAAGCTATTAGAATCCATCCTCTCGTTTGTAAGGCATTTAATGCTGACTTTGATGGAGACCAAATGGCTGTTCATATCCTTTTGACAGAAGAAGCAGAAAAAGAAGCAAGGGAACAAATGATGTCTTCTCAAAACATTGTAAATATTTCTAATGGACAGGTACTTGCAACGCCAGCAAAAGATATGTTAATAGGGTTCTTCTTGATGACTAATCTTAAGAAAATGGAAAAACCAAAGATGTTTTCTAAGGAAGATGCAGCAATAAAGGCGTATGAAAGAGGAGATATAGATGTGGATGAGGAAATAATTGTAAGAATAGCGGGAGAAACGATGAATACATCTGTGGGAAGGGTAATGTTTAATAGCGTTCTTCCAGAAGAGTATAACTATATAAATGAGCAGGTGGGTATTAAGATAGTTAATAAAATAATATCTGAGATTAAAGTAGATAGACCATTATCAGAAATAGTTGAAATCTTAGATGATTTAAAACTATTAGGATTTAAATTTGCAACAGATTTAGGCTTTTCATTCTCCATGTCTGATTGTAATGTGGATTTTGATCTTGAAACAGAGATTAAAAAGATGGAGGAAAAGGATGAGCAGCTACAAGAGAACTATCTCCAAGGATTAATGACGAAGGGAGAAAAGATTAAGATTTCTACAAATATGTGGGATGACTTCTCAAATGAATTAGCAGATAAAGCTTGGGAGAAACTAGACCCAGAGAATTCTGTTTATCAGATGGTAGAATCTGGAGGTAACGGAGGTAGAATACAGGCAAGACAGGTATTAACTATAAAAGGAGTCGTAAGAGATTCCAGAGGTAACTGGGTCCCTATGCCTATTAAAAGTAACTATAGAGATGGGTTAAGTGCATTTGAGTATTTTGTTGCAGCAAATGGAGGAAGGAAGGGAATTGCTGATCGATCTCTAAAAACTTCCTCATCTGGATATTTAACTAGAAAATTAGTTGATGTTGCTCATGATGTAATCATTAGGGAAGATGATTGTGGATATGAAGGAGAAGGCTTTGTAATGCGAAGAGAAGATGACAGGAGAATAGATTTTGCATCAAGAATCTATGGTAGGGTTTTAGCTCAAGATGTAAAGAGTGGTGATAAAATAATAGCAAAGAAGGGAGAGATGTTGAGCAATGCTGCTGTTTCAGAGATAGAGAAGGAAGGGATAGATGAAATCTATGTTAGAACTCCAATACTGTGTAACTCTCCATTAGGTATTTGTAAAAAATGTTATGGAGTAAATCTAGAGAATGGAAAAGAGATAGAGATGGGTAAAGCAGTTGGAGTAATAGCGGCTCAGTCCATTGGAGAGCCTGGAACTCAGATGACTATGCAAACATTCCATAAAGGAGGTGTTGCAAAAGTAGATATAACCCAAGGGCTACCAAGGATAGAGGAGCTTTTTGAAGCAAGAACTCCAAAGGCAGAAGCAGAAGTTTCATCCATAGATGGAAAAGTTCACATAGAGGTTGTTGAGGATGAGTCTGCAGTAATTACTGTTACTGGACAGAAGAAGATGAAGAGACACTATGTAGTATCAAAAGCAAAAAAGGTACTTGTCGAAGATGGACAGGATGTTAAATCTGGGCAGGTAATTTACATAGGAGCTGATGAGGTTGAGAGACAGGCTCCTTTCGATGCATCCGTCGCAATAGAAGGAGGAGTATTAACCTTAAAAGGAGCTGCAAAGGCAGAAGAAATCATCTCAGTACTTCCAGGTATAGAGATTTTGGTAGAAGAAGGATCTACTATAAAAGCAGGAACTCAATTAACCGAAGGTTCTGTTGATCCAAAGAAACTATCTGAAGTAGCTGATATTGTAACAGCACAAAAATACATATTAGACGAAGTCCAAAAAGTATTTAACGAACAAGGAGTTCCCATAGATGATATTCACGTTGAAATAATATTAAGACAAATGATAAGGTTAGGAAGAGTATTTGAATCAGGAGATTCAGATTATCTTGTAGGATCTTTGGTAAACAGGTACCTAGCAGAGGCTAAGAACGAACTATTGTTAGAAGAGGATAAAAACAAAGCTTTGATAATACCTAAACTTCTTGGAATTAAAACTTCAGCATTACATACCGAAAGCTTCCTGTCAGCAATGTCCTTCCAAGAACATGTAAGAGTATTAACTACAACATCCATATTAGGGAAAAAAGATTACCTACGGGGTATGAAAGAAAATGTAATAATAGGGAGATTAATACCTGTAGGAGAGGCAGCTAAAGTAGAAGATGTAAGGGAGTTGCCAGAACTTAATTTTTAAGTTGATTTGATGTATAATAGCCAGCTATGCCAACAATAAACCAATTAACAAGAAAACCAAGGAAAAAGAAAGCTAACAAGACTAAACACATACAGCTTGCTAGAGATTTTAATCCTTTAAAAAATAGATATAAAAAAGTACCTAATCCATTCAAGAGAGGGGTATGCTTACAAGTTAAAACAATGACTCCTAAGAAACCAAACTCAGCACTAAGAAAAGTAGCAAGAGTAAGGTTATCTAACGGTATGGAAGTTACTGCATATATTCCAGGAGAGGGACATAATCTCCAGGAGCACTCAATAGTATTGTTAAAAGCAGGAAAAAAGAGAGATCTTCCAGGAGTCAAATATATCGTTGTAAGAGGGAAATATGATGCAGCAGGAGTAAAAGACAGGAAGAAAGCGAGATCAAAGTATGGTGTTAAAAGAAAAGATACAGAAGAATAGTATTATTTTAGAAATATTAAATTATGAGAGGTAAAGGAGCGAAAAAAAGAGAACAGAAATCAGATAAGAAATATGGTAGTGTTCTAATCACAAGATTGATTAACAAAGTGATGTTAGATGGTAAAAAATCATATGCTGAAAAAATGGTTTATACATCATTGGAAAAAGCAGCAGAGGTTGTAAAGGAGAAAGATGTGAACCTCTTTTTTAATAAAGTAATAGATAATGTTAGACCAGCCTTAGAGACAAGAGCTAGAAGGGTAGGAGGAGCTAATTACCAAGTTCCTGTTCCTGTATCTCCTAGAAGACAAGAGGCTTTAGCAGTCAGGTGGTTAGTTGAAGGAACTAGAAAGAAATCAGGAAAATCTTTTGAAGAATTGTTAACAACAGAGTTAATAGATGCATACAAAGGAGAAGGAGATGCTATCAAAAAGAAGATAGATACAGAAAGAATGGCAGAAGCAAATAAAGCATTTGCACATTTTAGGTGGTAATATTACTTAGTACTTTCAATTCTCTCCCAACCACTCTTTGGCATGTCCTTTCTAAGGATAGTTCTCTCCCAAAATATCTTTATCCAAGTGATTAATCTAGTAGGGAAAAGGAGTAACGACCATATAAACTCTTGAGGATTTTTAGCATATTTTAGAACAAACCCTGCATATTTAAGTTCAATACTGAAACTTCTTGATTGTTTGTCCTTTTTAAAGATTCCCATGTGTTTAAGTTGGGTAAATCCACCAAGAGATCTAACCTTTTGCTTCATGTAATCTTTGAAATTAGTAGGATATTTAACATAACAGATGGCTTTTGGAGCATATGCTATCTCCATATTCTTGTTTCTGATGTAGTAGGATATATATGCATCATCAGAGAGAGCATTCTTAGGAAGTTGAATGTCTAGATTCCTAATAGCCATAATGTATCCACTCATAGGGAAGAAAGATTCTCCACTAACATAATATTCCTTTCCTTCTTCTTTTTTTGTTGTGGTTTTTCTTCTGTGATCTGCTGAGTCAGAAAGTAAATGTCCCCAATATCCAAATTTGTTGTCTTTACTATCTTGGGAAACAGGTCTTCCACTAACTCCTCCTACGTTTTTGTTTTCAAATGGTTTAATTAATTCATTTACGGCATTTTTCTCAAAAAAAACATCCCCATCAGTTAATATAATGATATCTCCTTTTGCTCTTTTGAGAGCCATTTTTAATGCAAAAGGCTTTCCTTTCCTAGGATCCTTTATCTGAATATACTGTTTTTTAGATAGCATTAACCTGTTTGCTTCCTTTTTGCCCTGGTTTAAAGTTGGGGTATCTGGAGAAACTTGGATTATTTCAAAAGGGGTTGGTATTTTTGAATATGTCTTGTCTGCTATTGATGATATGCACTTCCTTATAGTTTTAGGTTCTTTAAAAGAGGTAATAATTACAGATATCATATCCAATTATATATACATATAGTAAAATATGGAAGAATTACTCCTCTGCTATCTCTTCTGCTTTTTCATCTCCTTCTTCTTCAGCAGTTTCGTCCGCCTCTTCGCCCTCTTCAACTACTTTAGATTCAAATACCTCTTCTTTTTGTAATTCTGTAATAGTTACAATTGTAGCGTTTGCAAGATCGTCGTTAACCAAGGAGATTCCTTTAGGCATTTCTATCTCATCTACTGATATGGATTGTCCTGGATGTTCCAGCTTTGTTATATCTATCTCTATGAAAGGAACAAGATTTGAAAGCTTACTCTTAACATCAATAGAGGGCAAAACTTCTACCAAAACTCCTAAATTGTTCTTAACAGCAGGAGAGATACCAATCATATTGAATGGAATTGTAAATGTCATCTCTTCTGTTTCATCTATTTCGAAAAATGCAATATGCCTTATTTTACTTGTAAAAGGATTAATATCTACCTCTTTTACAAGTACTTTTAGTTTCTTTTTGTCAAATTCTGCATCAAGAATAGTTGTAGAAGTTACATTTTTAAGAATTTTTGTAGAATCTGATCTTGATATCTTAACGTTAGTAGAATCTCCTTTTGAGTTATATACTACTGCTGGAACAAAGTTCTCTAGTAATAATCTTTTAGATTTTTTACCAACAAGCTCTCTTTTGCTAAGTTTTATTGTGTCCATAACGAATAGGAGTATATCAGACTAAGAGTAAAGTGGCAATAGTTATTTCGAAGGCTTTATATTTCAGAAGAACTATTGTTTGTTAGTTGAGATAAGAAATCAGCAGCATTTGTTATTCTCTTTGCCTGCTCTATTCCTTTTTGCTTCTCTACTCTTTCGTATTCTTCATTTAGGAGTTCGTTGCGAAGTCTAAACCCATCCATCTGCGTTGTGTTCATAGTTAAAAGAAAATTAGGGAAAAAGCCACGATGGCTATTAGACAGGCGAGGAAATTTTTTTGTGTTTAAAAGGTTTTCTTGGATTTCTTGAGGAGTATATCTATGTCCTTTTTCCATTGAAAGGGGAAGTCGTAAGAGGCCATCATCTGTTATAATGTTCTTTCCTGTCAAATCCATCCTCTTTATTTGCTCTTCAGTATATCTTCCTCTAATAATAAGTGACGCATATTCACCAGTAGGTAAATTCTTTTCAACTAAAACTGTGTTTCCATCTGGGAGGACGACCTTTTCGTAAGCATAGGGGTAGACTTTTAATAATCCCTCTTTTATCTCCCTGTTAACTCTCTGCTCCTCCGTTAATCCAGTTTCATATTCGTTTCTTAATGCATTTTCTCTTGCAGTTGCAGCATCCATTCCTTGGTCTTTTGCTACATAGGCAATATCTTCTGCTACATTTGGGTCGACAATTCTTCCTTCATCTATACCAGTACCATAAAAGCCTTGCACTTGAGGTTCTTGCGGCTGAGCATCAACAATGGGAGTATTTGTTACTTCAGGTGTTGTATCAGTATTAGGTTGGTCAGAATAAATATCTCCTTCTGTCATAGAAATAAGCAGTAAAATTTATATAACAAGAGTTTAACATTACTTTTCCGAGTCGTCAATATTAGCGCTTGACAGAGATACTTGCTTGCTTTATACTCTAGCAGTTAACCTTTAGATTTGCTAATATGGATTTAACAGAAAGACAAAAAGAAATACTTCTTGCCGTTATAAATGAGTTTATGGAAGAAGCATGTGAAGTTGGTTCACTATCTCTTTTAGAAAAATATGATCTTGGTGTAAGTTCAGCCACTATTAGAAACGAGATGGTTAAATTAATGCAATTAGGTCTTTTAGAGAAAAGCCATATATCTTCTGGAAGGTTTCCTACGGACCAAGCACTTAGATTGTATGTTTCTAAGTTCATAGATGATAACGGGTTAAACCCACTAGTATCTGTAGAGATTAGGCAGGAGATTTTTAGAGAAAGGTTTTCAAAAGAAACAGTAATCAAAGCAATTCTTAGAATTATGGCAAAAGAAACATCAACTTTAGCATTTATGGTGTTGGATGAAGATGTAAGATCATATGGGTTATCCAATTTACTTAAGTGTGAAGAGTTTGTAGATAATGTAGAGAGAACGAGAACAGTAGTTAATATCTTGGAAGATGATACATTCCTGAGGGATTTGGTAGAACAGTATTCTGGTTCAGGAGTTTCCCTATTAATAGGGGGGGAATCTGGAATAGATAATTTGGCCAATTGTGCATTAGCTTTTGTTAATGTTCCTTTTTGGGATGAAAGAAAAACATATGTAGGAGTTATTGGGACCAAAAGAATGGAATATTCAAAAGTACTTTCTGCATTAAAAGAAGTAAAAAGCGCATTAGAGAAATCTATGTTGGGATGGAGATAAATTAACTGTAAGTATTCATGAAAGAAAAAACTAAAAAGAAACAAGATACTATTTTGCAAAAAGACAGAGAGAGGGAGCTAGAAGAAAAGATAAGGGAGTTAGCATTAACAGTAGATGAGGTTGAGGATGAAAAATTGGAGGTAGAAAATCAGCTAAAGAAGGCTCTCGCAGATTATCATAACCTACTTAACAATTTAGAAAAAAGGGATGAAGTAAGGTTTTTTCAAACAAGGAAGAAACTTTTTGAATCCCTTATTCCCTCTTTGGATTCGATAATGATGGCAATTGAAGCAGGGAAAGAATTGGAATTCGAAGAGAAAAGTAAATCTTGGAAAGAAGGGATAGTAGCGGTATTAGAAAAGATAAATAAGAGCATGGAAGATATAGGGTTGGGGCAATATGTTCCTCAAAAGGGAGAAGCCTTTGATAGTAATCTACATGAAGCTATTGCTACAGTAAAAGAAGGGAAAAAGGGAGAAATATATGATGTGGTACAACCAGGATATATTTTAGATGAAACAGTTATACGCCCAGCTAGGGTTGTAGTATCTGAATAAGATTTAATTTTTTATAATTAATAATATGTCAAAAATAATAGGAATAGACTTAGGAACAACAAACTCTGTTATGGCCTACATGGAGGGGGGAAAGCCCAACATCATTCCAAATACGCAGGGAGGAAGATTAACTCCTTCTGTTGTAGCAGCAAATGAAAAAGGAGAGGTGTTGGTCGGAACAGCAGCTAAAAACCAAGCTGTTACAAATCCGGAGGGAACCATATACTCTGTTAAGAGGTTAATTGGTAGGTCTTGGGATGATCCCGAAGTCAAAAAAGATAAAGAGCTTTTACCATTCTCTATGAGAAAATCTGATAGTGGTGGTATAGAGGTTGAAATGGGGAGTGAATGGTATTCTCCTCAAGAAATTTCTGCAAAGATCCTTGCGAAAATGAAAAAGGATGCAGAAGAGTTCATAGGAGAAGAGGTTAATGAGGCTGTAATAACGGTTCCTGCCTACTTTGATGACTCTCAAAGACAAGCGACAAAAGATGCAGGTAAAATAGCAGGATTAACTGTAAAAAGAATTGTAAATGAGCCTACAGCAGCTGCATTAGCATACGGAGTAGATGAATCAAAAGACGAAAAGATTGTAATATTCGACTTAGGAGGGGGGACATTTGATGTCTCGATATTGGAAATAGGGGATGGTGTGTTTGAAGTACTTTCTACAAATGGAGATACACATCTAGGAGGAGATGATTTTGACCAGGTAATAATAGACTATCTTGCAGATGCATTTAAATCAAAGGAAGACTTTGACTTAAGAGAAGACAGGAATGCTTTACAGAGATTAAGAGAGGCAGCAGAGGAAGCCAAAATTGCACTTTCTACCTCAGAAGAAACAGACATTAATGTCCCTTACATAACTGCAACAGACAAGGGGCCTAAACATCTAAAAGAGAAACTAACTAAAGCAGAATTAGAGAAACTAACATCTGATTTAATAGAAAAAACAGTTGCTCCATGTCAAAAGGCCCTCAAAGATGCAAAGTTGAAAAAGGAAGATGTGGATCAAGTTCTCTTAGTTGGTGGTATGACGAGAATGCCAGCTATTGTAAAGAAGGTAAAAGAAATATTTGGTAAAGAACCAAATAAAGGTGTAAATCCAGATGAGATAGTTGGTATTGGAGCAGCAATTCAAGCAGGAGTATTAGGAGGTGATGTTAAAGATATAACATTACTAGATGTTACTCCATTATCTCTTGGGTTAGAAACTTTAGGAGGGGTAATGACTAAGTTAATAGATAGGAATACAACAATTCCTGTAGAGAAGAAACAGATATTTTCAACCGCTGCAGATAACCAACCAGCTGTTGATATTCATGTGCTTCAAGGAGAAAGAGAGATGGCAGGAGACAACAAAACACTAGGTAGATTTATCTTAGATGGTATTCCACCTGCTCCTAGGGGAGTTCCTCAGATAGAGGTGACATTTTCAATTGATGCAAATGGGATCTTAAATGTTAAAGCTGTTGATCTTGCAACTAAGAAAGAACAAAAGATTACTATTACTGCAAGTACAAGCCTTAAAGAAGAGGAAATAGAAGAGATGGTTGAAGAAGCTAAAAAACATGCAGAGGAAGATAAAAAGAAGAAAGCAAGGGTAGAGAAGAAAAACAATGCAGATACTCTCTGTTTTAGTGCTGAAAAACTTCTTAAAGAGAACAAGGATAAGATTGATAAAAAAGAGAAAGAAGATTTAGAAAAAGACATAGATGAATTGAAGAAACTAATAGAAAAGGAAGACTTTGATGAAGAAGAGGTCGAAAAGAAAACAGAACAACTCTCTGAGAAGATGCAGGAAATAGGGAAGAAGATGTATGAACAGGTCTCCAAGGAGAATGAGGAGGAAGAAAAAGGGAAAGAAAACAAGGAAGAGGATAAGAAAGACGAAAAGGATAAAAGTGAAGAAGAGGTCAAAGAAGGAGAAGTAGTGGAAGAATAATCTTCTACTCTTCTTCTCTTAAGGGTCAGGGTAAGCTCTGACCCTTGTTCTTTTGATTCTCTATACTTTTGAAAATATTTATATAAAAACAGTACTATTTAAATGTTAGGGCCTAGCCTAGGTCTGGCTTGAACAAGCGGTCTATTGGACTTCTCCTTTTTTTATGTTAGTATTTATTCGACTAATATTTTATAACTGCCACTAATGTTGCAAGATCAAATTCAAAATCAAAGAGGAGCACTAACCTTTTCTAAAGTGCAAAATTACCTCTTTAGGGCTTTACTATTTCTTCTCCCTCTTGCAATATTCCCCTTTCCTTGGGACTGGACTGAAAGGAGTATGTCTATACTCATCTTAGTCTTTGCAACAGTAATAACAGCGATAGAGTTTTTGAAATTGATATGGGAAGGAAAAACAAATATTTTAAAGAGTGCTTTAGATGTAGGGCTCTTCCTTTTGTTATTTGCTATGCTTCTCTCTACTATCTTTTCTGTAGATATAAATACAAGTTTATGGGGAGTAGATGCTAGATTGGGTGGTGGGCTTGTATCATTTCTTTCCATTTTGTTGGTAACAATAAGTTCTAGGACGTTTTTAGAAACAGAACGAGATTTAAAATATGTAATATTTTCTTTTGCAGCAGGGCTTCTTATCAATAATATTTTAAGTGCAATTTCCTTTTTCGGTGTAAATATTTGGAGTTTCATACCTATATACAAATCTTTGTACTTAGGGGGAGTTCCTTTAATCAGGTCAGCAGGAATTCATCTCATTCTCAATTTTGTGAATCTGTTTCTCTGTGTTAGTTTGATAGGAGAATATTTTATTAAGAAAGAGAAAGTAGGACAATTAGTATTTGCAGCTATCTCAGGTATTCTAATAATATTTAATATTGTTATCTTCTCTCTCAGTCAAGGTTTATACATAGTATTACTATCTATAGCTCTTTTAATCTTGTTCTCTGTTTTCCTTACTAAGAAAGTTAGCTTAGAGAAAGGAACATCAAAAGAGATTTTAATATTCTGCCTTGTTACAGCATTACTAATCTTAATACCATTCTCTCTTCTTCAGATTCCAACGGTTAGAGAAAATATTCTTCCAGAAAATTTTAATCTTTTGACAGAGATAAATTTGGGAAGTCAGATTTCTTGGATAGTCTCATCTTCTGTTTTGGTTTCCTCTTTTGGTAGAGCCATTGTAGGACTTGGGGTAGATACATTCTCAATAGCATACAATCTGTACAGGCCCATGGATGTAAGTCTATTAACATTTAACGATATAACATTCTATAAAGCAGGAGCGGAAATATTCACCCTATTGACTAATGGAGGTCTTGTGTGGTTCCTGATTTGGTTGTTCTTTGGCTATTTGATTGGAAGAACTTTTTGGAATGATTTAAAACAGATTAAATTAAGTAAAGATGCGGTTAATAACTGGAGGTTAGTTGTAGTTAATATGGCTATAGTGTTGATATATCTTTCTTCTCTCTTTGTAACATATTCAACCATTATTCTTTTCACACTTCTTCTTTTAATATCACTAAAAGCTGTAATCAAGAATTTGTTGAATAAAGATAGTGATGATAGGTATATAATTAAGTTTTGGACAGTAGATTTAGGCGTTAGGAATAGCACAAAACCCTATGTTTCTAACCTTAGTATTTTGTTAAGTGTTGTTGCAGTAATTGTTTTTGGAGGATTGACGACATTCTGGTTTTCAAAGGGTATCGCAAGTATATATACTCTAAAAGCAGAAGCTTATACAACAGAAGAATCATTAAGATATCAGGAGCAGGATCCTACAGAAGAGGAAAGAGCAGCAATTGTACAAAAGTTAATGGAGCTTCGCTCAAAGAGTGTTGATTATGATAAAAACAATCCATTGTTCCTTAGAAAACTATCTTTAGCATATGCAGAAAGGTTAGTTTTGGAGGTTGAGGCATACAGTGAATTAATACAGAAAACAGAAGGAGATCCAGAAACAGAAGAGAGTGATACTATGTTAAGCGATATAATATTTTGGAAAAATAATACTTTGGAATTAAGTAAAAAAAGTATAACAGCAGCACCATATATTTATGCTAATAGAGATGTAAATACGAGTTTATATATGCTTTTGATAGAGCTTGGTATATCTGATAACGAAGGAGAAGTTCTGACATCAATAGAGAATGCTCTACAGTTAAATCCTATTAATTATAACCTACACTTCTATAGAGCACAGGTATTCTTGGTGAAAGAAGATATGCAGAGCTCCCTAGAGTCTTTAAGCAATGTTTTAACAATAAATCCTTACCATATCCCGTCCATAGTATTAGTTGCCAATATTAACAAAGAAATGGGAGATATGGATATGTACGAAGCCTATCTTAAAGCAGCAAAAAAGATACTTGAAGATGAAGGGCTAATAGAACTAGAAATATACCAAGAGATAGCTTCAGAGCTAAATGACATGTCAACAAAGAGGGAACTTACAGGAGATACTACAAAAGAACCAGAGGCTATAGAAATCCCAAAACATGAAGAAGATGACCAAATAGATTTAGGTTTAGATGGATTAGAGAAAGACGGCACTCAGTTTATAGAGTAATAAGGTCTTCCTCTAAACATACATATAGCATTTATATCGATGTCTGTATTGTAGCTTTCCCTTATAGTATCGACAATTGCTTCTAGCGTTGCTCCTGTTGTAAGTACATCGTCAACGATAGTAATACTCTTCTCCTTTTCTAAATCTATCTTTTTTTTAATATAAAACTCTTTCTCTAAATTTTCTTTTCTTTCTTCTTTATCTCTGAGAGACTGATGTCCAAATTCTACTTTTCTCATTATAAGGTCTCCTGAGTATCTAAGATTTAAAAACTTTGCTATTTCTTTTGCAAATTCTTCTGTTTGGTTAAAACCTCTATCATGCAACCTAACTGATGAGATAGGGACATTTGTGATTAAACTATCCTTCATAATATCTTTAAAAGAGGAATTAGAGAGACTTTCTATTAAAAATTCCACCAAAACATCAGAAACAGTATATACACTTTTGTATTTATACTTCTTTATAATATTGGATGAGAAGGAGTCATATTTCCAAGCAACAAAAACATGATTTAGAGAGTTACCCTTTTTACAAGTATCGTGCGTCTTGTAATTAGAAGAAATTCTTCTACAGAGATAACATTCGGGTAAATTTCTTTTAAACAATTTTTTACATTTATCACATAAA
>LSQX01347429.1_pt2 | contig 24901 bp, 19 predicted proteins | sample 654561 | NCBI WGS metagenome assembly LSQX01 (sample SAMN04489861, study PRJNA283612) | anaerobic digester metagenome | isolation source: 4 biogas reactors fed with cattle manure at either 37C or 55C with and... | place: Denmark: Kongens Lyngby | collected 2014 | reverse complement strand
CTATAATAATGGCAGTTTTCATGGTACCTTAAATGTTTTAAGTTTTTAAAAAAGCGATAGGTAAAAAGCTAATTTATTGTACTATAAATATACTTTTTTTATCATTAAGAGTAAAGTTAATAATTAAAATTTCTCTATATATTCATTAAAAATCTATAAAAAATAATTTCTAGAGATTCAAAGACCAAAATGGAAAGGATTCCGTTTTCTTTTGAGTTTTTTCTTTTTTATGAAGTTTTAGAAGCGCCTGGTTTGTTTTTCGTTTAAACTTAAACTTTACATGGAATAGCAAAGCGAATTAAAATAAAAAAGCAGACAGATAAATATGCAGTGAAAGTGAAAAAGAACACGATTTTTATGATTAAGAGTGGTATAGTTTTTCTAAATCTGCATCTCTTAATGGAGAGAGTAAGGTTGCTTTTCTTCTTTTCTTTCGAATAGTTCTATAGTTTTTAATAAAATAAAATAAAGAAAGCCACGAAAAGTTTTTTTTCATAAAATCGATTGCTTTTTTGAAACCTAAGTTTTTATGAAGAACCAAAGCAAGTTCTTTATGATGACTCAAAACATCCGTATTAAATGAAGACTGCATCGAAAAGTTTTGAAGTGGAAAGCTAAACACCTTTCCTTGAGCGTGATACATCCTTAAGCCCCAATCTAAAAACTGTAAATTTAAAGGAAAGCTTAAATCTAATGCACCCGTCCTTTGAACTATCCGTCTTGAAACTATTGTTAAATAGGGGTGTGGAGCTGCCACATAATCATAAAGAGCCCCTTCTACTTTGTTTTGAGGTGTAACCCCTTTAGAATAATCCAATAAATAGGGACTTAGCTTTGTGTCTAGAAACTCTAAAATAGGTGAAAAACAATCAATCATAGGGAATTCTAAACAAACATTAGCAATCTCGTTTAAATGATTTACTGAAAAATGTTTGTGTAAATCGTGATGCAATATGATTATCCACTCTGCAGTAGTGAAGTGCAAACTATCGTTGATGGATAGAGAAGGAAAGTACTCTAAAGCAGGGTCTTGAATTGTATTTTCAAGAGTAGAAGTAGGATACACTATAATATCAAATTGTTTTTTCATATTCTAAAGTTTAAGCTAAAACGATGTTCTACTCCCAAGCCTTGTATTAAATATGAAAATGTATAATCAAAATCAAAAGATAAAAGTTGCAATCCTAAACCTAAACTAAAGAATCGAGCTTCATAAGATTCTGTAGGTCGAGAATGAGAGGCAAAGAGCTCTTTAAAATCTCTGCTTAAATCTAACCATGCACGATTAAAACCAGAACGAAGGAATAAATAATCTCCAAGGGCGTATTCTAGGCCTAGTGAAAGGGCGGGTTGACTATAGCGTGGCAAGGTGTTTTCTAAAAACAAACTCAGTCGAGGGACTTGCCTAGACTTTAAAAATGCAGAAAGAGCATAAGTTTGAGCCATTGCGTAAGCTTCGGAGTCTCCGTCTTGAATATAATCTCGAATCAATGCACCAAAATCACGGGCAACAAAAGCAAAGCCATAAAGATTACTTTTTGCTGTCCATACTAGCCCCCAATCAAAAGCTAGAGCAATAGCAGTACGGTCACCGAGCTTTCCAGATAATTTGTCTGTAGCTAGTTTAATAGTAGAACCAAATCTAAAAAGCCTTAAAGGAATAGAAGAGCTTAAGGTGAAAAGTTGACTTTGAGGGGAGTGGACTTGACCCGTAGGTTGACCGTATTCATCGTAACCTTCTATATCCCCATAAAGCAACCAGCCGTAAGACGCTTGAATGCTCATAGTACTTAATTGTCTAGTATAAGAGAGATTCCCTTGATTTTCTGCAAAAACACCGGTTTGAAAATGAAAAGAAAAAAGATGATGATAAGAATCATTAAAAATGAAAGCAGCAGGGTTGAGTTGCATAATACTAGGATCAGAAACAATAAAAGCAGAGGCGGATCGCTCTAAAGCCATATTTCTAGCACTTTGGAAGGATTTTGAAAATGCAAATATTTCGCGTCCCACTTCACTTTTAGTAAAAAAAGCGAATGATTTTGAGCTTAAAAAAAGCAAAAAACAAAATAAAAATGAATAAAAAGAAAAAAACTTCATAAAAACAATTTACAAAATTTAAAAGAGTTATTATCTTTGTTTTCGTCGAGCCAATAGCTCAGCTGGTAGAGCAACGCCCTTTTAAGGCGTGGGTCGAAGGTTCAAGTCCTTCCTGGCTCAGAAGACCGAGTTTCATTGAAACTCGGTTTTTTTATATTGGGCCATTATGATCGAAACACTAAGCGCACACTTAACTCTAGCTGATGAAAATTTGCCCAATTTAGCGTGGCAAAGCCATACTTTAAACACCATTCGCAGTACTAGCTTATCTTTTAGAGCATTACTATTAGCCAAAAGTTTTTTGCACAATCCTCGTAATATTATGGTGGTTTGTGCCGACGAAAAATCTGCCGGAAAATGGCAAGATAATTTGCGTGGTATTTTAGGGGAACAAGCTGTGGCTTATTTTCCTTCTTTGGGGATCTCGGCTTACGAAGACAAACTTCCTTTTAGCAGAATTTTAGAACAACGCTTAGAAGTCCTGGTGCATGCGCCCCAAAGGCCCATGGTGGTAGTGGCGCCTTTAGCAGCTGTGATGTTTAAATTGGCTTCTCCCCAAAGCTTTAAGCAACAAGGTCAAGCTTTTGCAGTAAACGAAGTCCTAGATTTGGACGAAGTCTATCAATGGCTGATACAGTCTGGGTACGAGGAGCAAAGCATGGTGGAAAATGTCGGGGATTTTTCTCTGCGGGGCTGTATTCTCGACATAAATCCCTTTTTGCAAGAAAACCCCCTGCGTATAGAACTTTTTGGCGATGAAATCGAATCTATACGCACTTTTGACCTGTTTTCCCAACGCTCCGTAGAAGAACTACGCCAGGTCAAAATATTCCCCATGGGAGAATTTACTTTTGACGAAAATGGGGAATCCCACGGGGTTTTCAGCGCAAAATCCGCCCTCACTCGGGCGAGCGACATTTTCCAATGGCTTCCCCAACAAAACATCGTTTTAGACGAAGTGGAAAAGATTTTTTCCCAAGTTCCCCAGCTCAATGCCCAACAGCAACAAATTTATGCGGATTCAGGCTTAGATTCTTCCTTAGAACCTGCGAATTTTTGGCTGAATTTGGAGCAATTAGAAGCTTATTGGAATAACCGTGAGCGTTTAGGATTTTCTAGCGTGCTTTTCGAAGAAAATCATGCTCAGCAATACGCCATGGATTTGCAAGGCAGAAATTCCGGTAATTTAGATTTGGTAGGGAAAAATATAGAGGAATTTCATGCCCGTGGTGCTCAAGTTTGGGTGGTGGCACCCAATCAAGGCCACGCCCAGCGTCTCAAGCAGATTTTAGATGGGCTTCCCATCGCCGGCGTGCTGGTGGGGCATATAGAAGAAGGTTTTTGGTGCGAAGACCTCGGCGTGGCCTATTTAACCGACCATCAAATTTTTAATCGCCCGCCTCGCCGCCCCAAAAAAGTGGCTTTGTCCAGTTCGGTACAAAGCGCAGTACAACTGGATTCTCTAAATGTGGGTGATGTGGTGGTGCACCAAGATCACGGTGTGGGCAAGTTCAAAGGATTATCTCGTATCCAAGTGGCCGATGCTTGGGTGGACTGCGTCATTTTAGAATACGCCGAAAATGCCACCCTGCAGTTCCCGGTGGAAGATTTATACAAAATAGAAGCTTTACAAGTTTCCGAAGATTATACCCCAGCTTTGCATAAACTCGGTTCTAAACGCTGGGAAAATGCCAAAGCTCGCGTGCGCAAACGCATCGTAAAAATCGCCAAAGAACTGGTAGAACTTTACGCTCGCCGCCAGGTTATACCTGGCCATGCTTTCCCCCCTGATGGTCCTGCGCAAAAAGAGTTTGAAGCGGCTTTTGAACACGAAGATACCCCGGACCAAAGCCGTGCCACCCAAGAAATCAAAAAAGATTTAGAACTAAATCGTCCCATGGATCGACTGGTTTGTGGCGATGTGGGCTTTGGTAAAACCGAAATCGCATTTCGCGCTTTGTTTAAAGTGGTGCAAGAGCGCAAACAAGTGGCTTTTTTAGTCCCCACAACCATTTTAGCCGCTCAACATTACGAAAGTGTGCGAAATCGTTTTGCCGATTGGCCGGTGCAAGTGGAATTGTTAAACCGTTATCGCAGTCCTAAAGAAAAGCGTGCGGTTTTAGGTAAACTAGCTTCTGGAGAGGTGGATGTGGTGGTGGGAACCCACGCTTTGCTCAGTGCCACCATTGAATTCCACGATTTAGGCTTGTTAATCATAGACGAAGAGCAACGCTTTGGGGTCAAACAAAAAGAGCGTTTGCGGGCTTTGCGCGAAAATGTGGATACTTTAGCTATGAGTGCCACGCCCATACCTCGCACTATGCACCTTTCCATGACGGGAGTACGAGATATTTCTTTGATCAATACTCCGCCACGCAATCGCTTACCCATAGATACTTCTGTGGTGCAGTACGATGAAAAAATCCTCACCCAAGCCTTAGAGGCAGAATTTCAGCGGGGCGGACAAAGCTTTGTGGTTTACGATAGGGTAAAAGACATTGACCAAGTGGCGGAAAAAGTCCAGGGTTGGATGCCCCCAGCTAGAGTGGCTGTAGCCCATGGACAAATGCACGAAAAAGACTTAGAAGCGGTGATGAACGCTTTTGTCAGTGGTTCCGTAGATATTTTAGTGGCTACTTCTATTATTGAAAATGGCTTGGATGTGCCCAATGCCAATACCATGATTGTGCTTAATGCTCATAATTTTGGCATGTCGCAACTTTATCAAATGCGGGGTAGGGTGGGGCGGTCCAATATTAACGCTTTTGCTTATTTAGTAACGCCTGCCAGTGGTATTATTACTCCCGTGGCGCAAAAACGCTTGGAAGCCTTGGAGCATTGCACCGATTTGGGCAGTGGCTATCAGTTGGCTATGCGCGATTTAGAAATCCGCGGTGCGGGGAATTTATTGGGTGATGAACAGCATGGTTTTATTGCCGAAGTGGGTTTTGACACTTATGTGCGCATGGTGCGCGAAGCTGTGGAAGAACTTCAGGGTAAGGTTGCTACTCCGGTTTTACAACCCAAGGTGGAATTGGGGGTGGATGCTTATTTACCCGAAAATTGGATTATAGATGGGGTGCAAAGAGTAGCTTTGTATCAGCGTTTGGTGCGCATCGAAAAACTGGCTGAATTTGGAGAATTGCAACAAGAATTACGAGATCGATACGGTCCCTTACCCCAAGCAGTTACTAATTTAATTTTAACTACTAAAGCTGGTTTTTGGGCGAAAATAGTTGGCATTCAACGGGTGCAAGTGAAAAATGGTCTATTAATCTTGACTTTTTTGGAAAATCCCGTGCCCGATTTGCAAAAAATGAGTGCTGGAGCAGAAAAAATCCCTTATCCTTTGCGCTTTTTATCTAACACTCCTCTGCAGATGGTGGTGGAATTGCCACCCCAATCAGGCGAGCATGCTAAAACCCAATGGGCGGAGCTAGGGGTGGGAGTTATGGGAGATTTAGGAAAGGTTTTTATTATATAGTAGTCTAAAGCCGTGGTAAATACTAAATTATCAGTTATGCGTTTTTTAATGTTCATGCTTTTGTTTACGCTCGTTTCTTGTGAAAAGTTTTTTCACACTAGTTTGCCCGTGGCTAAGGTGGGAGACAGTGTTTTGACTTTAGTTCAACTCAAGCAAAGTTTGCCCAGTGCCGAACACGGAAATAGTCAAGCTAAAATGAGTTTTATCAATCAATGGGTGGATCACGAAGTTCTATACCAAGAAGCACTGCAACAGGATTTGCATAAAGATCCCCAAGTGGCGTGGCTTATGCACGATGCCCAACGGAAAGTATTAATTTATGCTCTTTTAGATAGTATGGCGAGTACAGTTAAAGAGCCTGACGAAGGTCAAATAGAAGCTTTTTATGCCACAAATTCTCATAAATATACTTTAGAAGAGTCTTTGTATAAATATTCTTATATAAATTCTCCCAATGGTAAAATAGCCTGGGAAGTTTACAAACAGATTCCTAGAGTGAGTTGGGATAGTGTGCAAGAATGGACCACTTTAAATCGAGTAGATTCATGTTTGTGGTCTCATTTGCAAAAAGATAAAATCGGAGCCATAAGCTATCCCCAAAGATGTCAAGATTTTCAGGTTATAGTGCGTATAGATTCTGTGCGGAAAGCAGGAGAGCGTAAAACTTACGAAGAGGCTAGATCTTTGGCTTTGGCACAAATGAGTCGAAAAGAGCGTTTAGCAGCGATAGATTCGGCTACTAAGGCTTTAAAAATTACCCATCCAGTTTTTACTTGGAAAGAGAATTTTATAGTAAAGGAAGAAAATGATTAGAGTACTGTTATTGGTTTTAGTTTCTCTGAGTTTTGCTGCTAGAGAAAAAGTAGAGTCTGTGGTGGCTTTAGTGGATGGCAAAGTTATTTTGCAAAGCGAATTAATGAGTGCTGTGGAGCAAAGCCAAGGTGCCCCTGGTTTCGGTGGTTTAAGCCCCCAGGAGCAAAAAGCCAAGGTTTTAGAAAGCTTAATAGATGAAAAAGTGATTATGTCTAGGGCTTCTCGGGATTCCATCGAGGTTTCTGATGATGAAGTTCGCAATAGGGTAGATATGCACTTGCAAAGCATTGCCCTAAGTCAAGGGGTAGATCAATACCGTTTGGAGCAGGCCATTCAAGCCCAACTTGGCATGACCATGGCCCAATATAGAGAGCAATTATCAGCACAATTCTACGATCAATACTTAATGGCGCGTATTAGACAAAGATATATTGGTTTAGTGCAACCCACTCGTAAAGATGTGGAGGCTTTTTACCAAGAATATCGAGATTCCTTACCCAAACAATACAATAGCATAAAGGTAAGTCATATTCAGCTTCCCCTAGAAGCATCCACCGAAATTGTAGATTCAGTGCGCAATTTAGCTGTGCAAATCATCGACAGCTTAGATCAGGGCATAGCCTGGGAAAGCTTAGTGGCCCGCCATTCCCAAGATACTTCTGCTCGCCAAGGGGGTGATTTAGGCTTTTGGCGTAAAGGTTCTCTTGAACCCAGCTTTGAGCGAGTGGCTTGGCGCATGCAAATTGGGCAATATTCAGAAATACCAGTTAAAACCCGTTTGGGCTGGCATATTATAAAAATCCTAGCCAAAAAAGATGAACAGCTGCGCACGGCGCAAATTTTATTGCGAGTTAAACCTAGCGTGGCTGATTCCATAGCTTTGCATCAGCGTTTAGATTCTTTGGTAAATGCAGCGCGAAGCGGAGCGGATTTCGTTGCCATGGCAAAAACCCATAGCCAAGATCCCGAAACTAATTGGCGTGGAGGGTCTCTGGGGTGGATGGAGCGCAATCAATTGGATAGTGCTTATCAACAAGAGATTGCCAATCTCGAAGATGGCGAAGTTAGTGACCCTGTACAAATTGAAAATCATTGGCATATATTTAAGTTAGATGAGTCTATGGCAGTACGCTCTTTAACCCTAGAAGACGACTATAACTTGATAGAAGATATTGTAATCAATAAAATCAGTTCCGAAAAAATGCAAGTTCTTGTAGAAAAATGGCGCAAAGAAGTCTTTATTGAAGTGAGAAATAAAAAGTAATAGTTTGGTGTTTATGCAAAATTATTCCTTGCTCGCAAAATATTACGACCATTTTATGGATCATGTGGCATACAGTTCTTGGGCGAATTTTATTGAAAACTTGATAACTAAAAATAATTTAAGAACCGAAATTATTTTAGAAATAGCTGCGGGAACTTGTCGTTTGGTGGAAAGTATGCAAAATATTGCATACCAACAGTATATTTGCACAGATTTGTCTTTACCCATGTTGCAGCAAAGCAAAAATTCTTTTCCCAAAGCTGTGGTGGACATTTGCCATATTCCTTTTGCCGATAATAGCGTAAATATGGTATTAATGACCTACGACGCTTTTAATTATTTGAATCCAGAACAAGCTTCCCAAGCTCTGTCTGAAGTGCGTAGAGTTTTGCAAAAAGGCGGTGCTTTTATATTCGATGTTAGCACTGAATACAATTCCCTTAAATGGTTTGACGATTATTGCGATGTTTTAAAAATTGATGGGGCCACCATTGTCCGCGAAAGCAATTATGATTTTAATCTAGCTGTACAACATAATAATTTCACGTTTTTCATGCCCACGGAAGAAAAAGATATTTATCGCCAGCAAAAAGAGCACCATGTTCAATATGTTTATTCCGAAGAAATGTTGGAGGATTGGCTGTGTGATAAAGGATTTGAGGTGGCAGCGAAATATGGTGATTTTGAACTAGGAAACACTAAAAATAATACAGAACGCATCCATTTTATGGCGGTGAAACCATGATTCATTTTATGCATGTTACTAAAAGCTATGCCCAGGGTTGGAAAGCTTTAAATGATGTTAGCTTTAAAATAAATAAGGGCGAGTTTGTATTTTTAACAGGACATTCGGGGGCGGGAAAGACCACTATATTAAGATTAATTTATATGGATGAGCGCCCTGATAAAGAACGAGGTGGGCAAGTGTTGGTGCAAATGACACCAAAATTGAGTTTCGATAGTAAAAACACCCCTGATAGCCAAATTCAGACCTTGCGACGCAAATTAGGTATAGTTTTTCAGGATTTTAAACTATTAAATGACCGTAATGTCTTTGAAAATATCGCCTTAGCTTTGCGAATTTCCGGTTATCCTAACCATCAAATTAAACCCAAAGTTTATGAAGCCATGACTTTGGTGGGGATTAGTCAACGGCGTTTTGCTATGCCTTACACCTTGTCCGGGGGAGAGCAACAACGAGTGGCCATCGCTCGCGCCATGGTGCATGATCCTTATATTTTACTTGCCGATGAACCCACGGGAAATTTAGATCCCGAAAATGCCCACGGTGTATTTGAAATCTTTAAAGAAATCAATGCTCGGGGCACAGCGGTGCTTATGGCCACCCACAACCCAAACTTCTATTTAAACAGCACTTTTCGCCGTTTAAACCTAGAGCAAGGGCGCTTATTAAATAGAGAAATCTTATAAAACCATTATATTTCTTGCATAAACACAAAACTTTGATACAATAAATTAAGAGAGGTTTTTGCGTTAGTTGTTGTGAAAGGAGGAAAATAATGACTGATGATGGGTCAGATAGCGAAATATTAAGTTTACTTTCACAGTTAGAAGTTTTAGTAAATCAGATGAATGTTCATGATTTGCCCACTTTGGTAAATCTTTTTCCTATCATAGATAAAATTAATTGCTGCGATAAAATTCCTTCAGCTTTTGTGGCTAAAACTTGTCGCATCAAAGAAGATATAGAAGCTGCTATAATGGGTGAAACAGTTTTAGAGAGTGTGTTGCCCAGAATTAAACATGGACTTTTTACGGCTATATCTAGTTTAAGCCCTTCTACTAATGTAGTTGCAGAAAAGAAAAGTTCACCTATGAAGTCTTTGCCAGAGAAAGAACCGTCCTCTAAAAGCGAAATTACTGTAGAAGTTGATTTGGATTTAGTGCGAAAATTCTGTGATGAACAACAAAATCATTTAGAAGACTTAGAGATATACGCCTTAGAATGGGAAAAAGGTTGTGCCCAAGCTTTACCTGAAATAAAGCGTTATTTACATACTTTAAAAGGCGAGTTTGGGGTTTTAAATTACCCTCAACTGGCGAATTTAATCCATATAGTAGAAGATGCCCTAGATCAAGATAAATTTAGTGCCGATTATCTTTTACGACTAAAAGATTATTTAAGTAATGTAATGCCATTGCTGTACAAAGGGCAAAGTGCTGAAATAGAAACTAAGGATTTGATAGAGCTTGGACTAGCAGTCGCAGAAGAAAAAATAGAAAAGGCCGAAAATCCTGAGGAAACTAACACAGATTTTGCCAATGATCCCAGTTTTGTCATAGATTTTATATAAGAGTCCCTAGAGCATATAGCTGATATGGAAGCTAATTTGCTCCAACTAGACGATGACCTAAACAATATTGAAAGATTACATACCTTTTTTAGAGCTTGTCATACCATTAAAGGTTTGGCGGGTTTTTTACGATTTGATGATATTCAAGAGTTGGCCCATGTTGTAGAAACTTTAGTGGATGAATTGCGCGAGGGTAAATTTGAAGTTAAACATTGCCATGTGGATGTGCTTTTTACCGCCGTGGATTTATTTAAGGACTTATTTGAGGTGGTGCGTGCTAGTTTAGAGGGGGTTACATTGGTGCGCCCTACAAACTTTGCTAAGGTGCTTAAATGCTTAGTTAATGTAAATAGAAGCGATTGTGATTTCAAAGTGGATCCTACCAAAAAGCTAGGTGAAGTTTTAGTGGATGCGGGTATCATTCACCCAAAAAGAGTGGAAACAGCCATTGTTAAGCAGGTCAGGGGAGATAAACGCAAAGTGGGGGAGATTTTAGTAGAAGAATCGGTGATTACTCCCCAAACTGTGGAAAAAGTGTTACACGCGCAAAAAGAAGGGCGTTCTAAACGCTCATCTGAAATAATAGAAGAATCCGTGCGAGTGCCAGTACGCCGTTTGGATCATCTCATAGACTCCATTGGCGAAGCGGTAATTGCCCAATCCATGATTGCAGCGGATCCTTTAATTAATGATGAAAATTTTGAAGCCAGTGGGGCAGATAGAGAATTACTGCGCTTAAAGGTAGCCCGAGCCGAAGTTATCATGCGCCAAATCCAAGAACTTTCCATGTCTTTGCGCATGGTTTCCATTAGGAGTGTTTTTCAAAAAATGGGTCGCTTGGTGCGAGATTTATCGCGGGAAACTGGTAAAAAAGTGGATTTAATTTTAGAGGGAGAAAACACTGAATTAGACAAAACCGTCATCGAAAACATAGGCGACCCCTTGGTGCACATGGTGCGCAACGCTTTGGATCATGGCTTGGAAACTGTGGAAGAGCGTTTGGCTAATAATAAACCCGAGCAAGGCACGCTGAAGCTGCATGCTTTTCACTGTGCGGGCAATGTGCATATAGAAATCAAAGATGATGGGCGTGGTTTAGATAAAGCTCAAATTTTAAATAAAGCCATAGAGCGAGGTATTGTAGATGGCAAGCAAAGCTTGTCTGATACCGAGATTTACAATTTGATTTTTGCTCCTGGATTTTCCACCGCAGCGGAAGTTACCAATATTTCTGGGCGTGGGGTGGGCATGGATGTGGTGCGTAAAAACATTGAAGAACTGCGCGGTTCCGTAGAAATTAGTTCTGAATTAGGTCGTGGCACTACTTTTACCATCGCATTGCCCCTTACTTTGGCCATTATTGACGGTATGGTGGTGAGTTTAGATAGTGAACGCTATATAGTTCCCACTTTGAGTATTGTTACTACAGTGGCTTTGGAATCTGGAATGATTTCCACTGTGGCCGGTAAAGGCGAAGTTATCACTTTACGGGGCGAACTGGTGCGCTTGGTGCGTTTAGAACATCTTTTTAATGAAGCTACTACTTGGCAAAATTCAAAAAATGGCGTGGTAGTGGTTCTCAGCGACTCTACGGGGAAAAAAGTGGGGCTTTTGGTAGATGAAATTTTGGAACAACAGCAGGTAGTAATCAAAAACATGGGAGGTTCTATAGTCGAAGTCCCCGGTATCAGTGGGGGTGCAATTATGAATGATGGCACTGTTAGTCTTATTATAGATGTGGCAATGCTATTGAGACAAATTTAATAACAGAGGAGATGTTATGGCAGAAAACACCGAAAACGCTAGCGTGGCTGATAACGAAGTAGGTTTAGCCTTGGCTGGCAAATATCTAACCTTTTTCCTTGCCGAAGAAGAATACGGACTAAAGATTCTTAAGGTGCAGGAAATTATCCAAATGCAAACCATTACTCGAGTACCCCGTACTCCTGATTTTGTGCGTGGCGTGATCAACTTGCGGGGCAAAGTGATACCCGTGGTGGAGTTGCGCAAAAAATTTGACCTTACCACGGTGGAAGATACGGAAAGAACTTGTATTATAGTGGTGCAAATTCAACAAAAAGCTGAAACTGTAATAATGGGAGTTATTATCGACGAAGTACGCGAAGTCATAGACATCGAGGCGGAAAACATCGAAGAAGCTCCATCATTTGGCGCCAGCATAGACACGGACTTTATTTTAGGAATGGGAAAGTTCGAGCAAAGTGTTAAAATACTCTTGGATATAGATAGAGTGCTAAGTAACGATGAACTAGAATCAATAAATAAACTAGGCAATTAATAATACAGAGGATATATTATGTTTAAAAATATGAGAATCGGTGCGCGCTTGGGCCTAGGATTTGGGCTTTTAGTGCTAATTTTGGCATTGGTGGGCTCTTATGCCATAAACAGTGTGCAAAAAATAGATGACAGTCTTGATGTTATGGTAAACGATAGGTTACCAAAAATAATTCAAGCTAATGAATGGTACGATGGTGTGAATGCGGTGGCGCGAATTTTACGCAACGCTGTTCTTTTTGACAATCTAAATGAAATTCAAGGAGAAATCAATAGGCTTCCAGGAGAAAGGGCTACTATGGATGAAATGCGTAACCAACTGCGGGCTAGCATACATAGTGCAGAAGGTAAAGCTACTTTGCAGGCAGCCGATGAATTGGCGGCACCCATGCGGGAAATGCAGGATCAAATTGGTGCGTTAGCATTGAATAACGAAGATTCCGCAGCCACGGCTTTGTTAATAGGTGCCTATAGAGAAATACAATTTAGGTACTTTGATCGTTTAGAAAAAGTGCTAGAGTTCCAGCAGCGTATGGGGGTTGAAGATGGTCAAGTAGCTTCGGCTTTGGCAGGCCGAACGGTGGTAGTGGTGATTTCACTGCTTATCATAGGGATTATTCTTGCCATTGCGATAGCTATAGCTGTAACAATTAGCATTACCACACCAGTTAACAATGCTATTAATATCGCTGATCAGCTTTCCCATGGCAAAACCGATATGGATATTGTGGTGGATCGCAACGATGAAATGGGAATGTTGTTAACTTCTCTGCAAAATATGGTTAATACCATTAAAGGTGTAACTCAAGAAGCTATGGGTCTTATAGATTCTGCCAACGATGGAAATTTAAGTCATCGGGGCAATGCCGCTCAATTCGAAGGTGATTGGTCGCTTTTAGTGGGCGGAGTTAATGATATTCTCGATGCGGTGGTTACGCCCATTCAAGAAGCCTTGCAAGTGTTAGAACAAGTGGCGGATAGAGATTTAACCGTACGGGTAATGGGAGATTATCGTGGCGATCACGCTCAAATTAAAAATGCTCTTAATACCACTTTAGAAAACTTAGACCAAGCTTTGTCCCAAGTGGCAGAAAGCGCCACCCAAGTGGCTTCAGCCAGTGAGCAAATTAGTGGTGGTAGTCAATCTTTGGCCCAGGGTGCTAACGAACAAGCCTCTAGCTTAGAAGAAGTTTCCTCTAGCCTCGAAGAAATGGCTTCGATGATTAGACAAAATGCTGATAATACTACCCAGGTGCGCACCTTAGCTTCGGGTGCCGATACTGATTCACGCCAAGGGGTAGAAGCCATGAAACGCATGAACGAAGCCATTAATCGTATTAAAGATAGTTCTGATGAAACTGCAGAAATCGTTAAAACCATTGATGAAATTGCCATGCAAACCAACTTGCTCGCTTTAAATGCCGCTGTGGAAGCTGCTCGAGCCGGAGAAGCTGGCCGTGGTTTTGCCGTGGTAGCCGAAGAAGTGCGTAATTTGGCCCAACGCAGCGCCGAAGCCGCTCGCAGCACCGCAGAATTAATTCACGAATCGGTGGAAAATGCAGATAATGGTGTGGAAATCGCCACGGAAGTAGGCAATACCTTTAATACCATTGCCGATGGCACCAATAAAGTCAATGAACTTATTGCAGAAATTGCCACCGCCACGCGGGAACAAAGTCAAGGTATTGAACAAGTTAATGTCGCTGTTTCCCAGATGGATCAAGTTACCCAACAAAATGCTGCGAACTCTGAGGAATCCGCCAGCGCTTCTGAAGAACTCAGCAGTCAAGCCGAAGAAATGCAATCTATGGTTGCACAATTTAGGCTTTCGGCGGTACCTACCACGATGCCTCCTCGTTTGGCCGCTGCTCCACCTAAGGCCATTGGTAGTCAAGAGAGCAAAAAGATTGCAGCTCAGCCCAAAAAAGTATCCGCTGAAGAGGTGATACCCTTTGATGACGATGTTCTAAAAGAATTTTAGAGCATGATAAACTAGCAATCCCCTGGACGCACAGGGGGTTGCTTTTTATTGTTAAAGGTATTTATGAACACTAAAGAAGAACGCCGTAAAGCTCAAAATGTTTATACAGATGAATTGTTAATGCCTGGAGAAATGGTTTTGCTGGCTCCTAATGGGCAAGCTGTAACTGTGGCTAGCTACGGTGTGGTGGTATGTTTATGGGATAAAAATAAAAGCGGGGCTTTTATGTGTCATTTTTTGGAACCGATAATAAGAATTGCAGATTTAGCCACCCCTCGTTTTGGCAATGTGGCCTTATTAAAAGGTATAGAATGGATGTTAAGTCTTTGTTCTGTACAAAGCATTGAAGCGCAAATTTTTGGTGGCGCTCAAGGAGATAATCGCGATAAGCGAGGCGAAGATAACTTGTTTTTGGCACGGGAAATTTTACAAAATAAAGGAATACAGATAGTGTCTGAAGATGTAGGCGGTCAAAAAGGTCGTAAAATTTTACTCGATGCGGCTACTGGCACAGTAGCTGTGATGAAAGTGCATAGTTTGCGTCAAGGAGATTGGCTCTAATATGGCGACTTTGTCTAGAAAAGTATATGAGGAAATTTGCCAAATTGTCTATGAGCAATGTGGCATTAATTTAGGCGAAAAAAAGCACGCCTTGGTGCATGGAAGATTAGGAAAAAGGTTGCGTGCTTTGGGATTACAGTGCTACGAAGATTATTTAGAGTTTTTACTGGAAGATGAAAGTGGCGATGAAATTGTGCAACTTTTAGATGTGATTTCCACTAATCACACTCATTTTTTCAGAGAGCCTACGCATTTTGAGTTTTTGCAAGAAGTTTTACAGAAAAAACTAAAAGCTGGAAACAGAAAGTTTAGAATTTGGTGTGCTGCCGCATCTAGTGGCGAAGAACCCTACACCTTGTCCATGGTGGCCCAAGAAGCTTGTTTGGGTTATGAGGTGGATTTGCGCATTTTAGCCACGGATATATCTACTAAGGTTTTGCGCCAGTGCTTAAAAGGGGAATATGAAGAACAGAAAATGGCGGGAATTTCTGCAGATTTGCGCAAAAAATGGTGGAAAAAAATAGGGGACGATCTGTGGTCGGCGAAAGCAAGTTTGCGTAAACCCTTAACTTTTACACGACTAAACCTTATGGAAAGCCCTTATCCCATGAGTGGCCCTTTCGATGTGGTTTTTTGCCGCAATGTGATGATTTATTTTGATATTCATGGGCGCCAAAAAGTTATTAGCGAAGCCCAGCGTTTGCTAGGAACTAATGATATACTAATAGTAGGACATTCAGAAAGTTTAAATGGAATAAACCACGATTTTAAAATGATAAAGCCATCAGTTTATCAGAGGAATTATTGATGAGAGTAACTGTAGGTATGGCAGAAATGGGTTTTGCCACCGATGCCAATGCTTTGATAGTAACCCACGCGCTGGGTTCTTGTGTGGGTATTGCTATTTATGATCCCCTGGCCATGGTGGGGGGAGTTTTACATTATATGTTGCCTGTGAGCACCATTGATAAGCGCAGAGCCCAAGAAAGGCCTCTGATGTATGGGGATTTAGCCATTCCCAAATTTTTTAAAGTTGCGTACAGTCTGGGAGCGCAAAAAGAGCGTTTGCGGGTGGTGATGGCTGGCGGAGCTGCGGTAATACCAACTAACGAAACTTTTGACATTGGGCGGCGCAATGTGGGCTTGGCTCGTAAATTGTTTTGGAAAAACAAGATTTTAATTGCTGGTGAAGATGTGGGCGAGGACTATCCACGCACTTTGTATTTGGAAATGAAAACAGGCAGAACTTGGTTTAGTAGTCGCGGGCAAAGTTATGAATTATAGGAGTAAATATGGGTTATAGTGTACTTATTGTAGATGATTCGGCCACTGTGCGCAGCTCTATGGCACGGGTATTTGATATGGCGAATTTGCCATTAGCCGATCTTTTTGAAGCGGAAAATGGCCTTGAAGCTTTAGATGTTTTGCAAGAAAATTGGGTGGATATAGTGCTGGCCGATATAAATATGCCCAAAATGAATGGTATAGAGTTGGTGCGTAGCATGAAAAGCAACCCAGAATTGCGCAATATTCCCATAGCCATCGTTTCCACCGAGGGTAGCCAAGGGCGTATTGCAGAGTTGCGAGAGGCGGGAATTGCGGGTTATTTGCGCAAACCTTGTCGTCCGGAAGAACTTAAAAACTTATTGGTAGAAGTATTAGGAGAATGGCAATGACCAAAGCAAATGAAAACCAAGCTCTGCGCAAAGCTGCAGAAATTGTCTATGAAAACAGCGCATTTATTTTTGTAGAAGATATTAGCTTACCAGAGGCCTCTGTTTTGGAAAGCTGGGAAGGCACCGCTTTACGCATCGAATATAGTGGCGATGCCCAGGGATTTTTAGAATTGCAAGTGCAAAATGGTTTTGCCCATATATTGGCGCAAAACATGTTGGGTTTAGAAGACGGCGACGAAAAAATCGCCAGTAGCGCCGCCGATGCGCTACAAGAAAGCTTAAATATGCTTTGTGGGTATTTTTTGACAGAATATTATGGCGAAAATGCGGTGTTTTCCATTGGAATGCCTAAAATTTGCTCAGAATTAAGCCTAGAAGCAAGTTTAAAAAACGCAGGAATTTGGCTAGATGCCGAAGGTTTTATGCTCTATATGTGCCATGGATTGAGTGATGTTTAAGCCCATAAAAGTCTTGGTAGTGGATGATTCGGCGGTGGTGCGTGAAGTTTTAAGCACAGAACTAAATAAGCAAAAGGGCATTGAAGTGGTGGCCACGGCTCCTGACCCCTATGTGGCACGCACCAAAATTGTGCAACACAACCCCGATGTGATGACTTTAGATATAGAAATGCCCCGTATGGATGGTCTGACATTTTTGCGCAAAGTTATGCGCCACAAACCCATTCCCACTATTATCATCAGCTCTTTGACCCCTGCCGGGGGCGATATGGCCCTCGAAGCCTTAGATGCCGGCGCTTTAGATGTGCTTTGTAAACCTGGAGCTAGCTATTTGGTGGGCGACATTATTGGGATTTTAAGCGAACAAATCCGCGCCGTTGCCCATATTAAATTAGAAGCCATAGTAAAAGACCACCAAGTTAATCCTTCAGTTATAAAAAGACCAAGATCTTTGCGCACTACTCGTAAAATCTTAGCTTTGGGCGCTTCCACCGGCGGTGTGCAAGCGGTGGAGCATATTATAAGGCAAATGCCCCCCGATGCTCCCCCTATTTTAATCGCCCAACACATGCCGGAAAGCTTTACTAAGTCATTTGCCAAGCGTCTTAACCAAATTGCGCAAATCGAGGTGCGCGAAGCTCGCCACGGAGATAGCGTTTTGCCAGGAACCGCGTTGCTCGCTCCAGGAAACTGGCACATGCGCCTCAAGCGCAGCGGAGCGGTGTATTTGGTGGAGCTAGATCAAGAAGAAAGAGTGCATTTCCAACGCCCCGCCGTGGATATTTTATTTGAATCTTTGGCCACTTGGGGCGGTGCCAATGTGGTGGCGGCGGTTTTAACTGGCATGGGCAAAGATGGAGCCGAGGGATTGTTCAAAATTCGCCAAGCTGGGGGCAGAACCATCGGGCAAGACGAGGCCACATCCATAGTCTATGGCATGCCTGGAGCTGCTTATAAGCTAGGCGGGGTGGAAATTCAGCTTCCTCTAAATAAAATTGCCGCCCACGCTTTGGATTTAATAAAGCAAAGCTCCCCATAAAAAAGCGCAATTTTGTAAATTCTATTTATGCGCAAGATTTTTTGGTGTTTAGCTTTTTTGGGGGTTTATAGTTGGTCTGGGGTAAATACCATATACCGCTATATTTTTAACAATAACTTGGCCAAAGCTTATGAGTTGTCCCAAGATTTGAGCACTAGTCCTAACCCCCAAAGTCAGGGAAGCGCTTACAATGCCCAAAGCTTGATCTGGGAACTTTGGGGCAATGCCGATTCGGCCACTCACAAAGCTTTGCGCGCCTACGAAGTCAGCGGCAATGCCAATGCGCTTTGGGCCCGTCATCACCAATTGCTTAGCCCTTTGCGCCAAGCTGATCCGGTTTTTGCTCCGCGTTTAGAGCAAATTTACCAAAGCATGGTGCAAAATCATTCTTTTCACCCCTTGCGCTACGAATTGCACACCGAATTATTAACCCATTATTTGCGCAGTCAAAAACCGTCCCCCGCACAAATCGCTGCGTATATGGATACCTTGGGAATTGTGCGCACTTGGCATTGGGTGGGGCCTTTTGACAACACTTCCAATGGGGGAATGCACACAATTTTGGCCCCAGAATATGGTTTTGACTTGCAAGATTCTTATAAAGGCAAAGACGGAGTGCAAATTCAGTGGCGACTTGCTCCGCCCACCAGCATTTATGGTTGGACTTTTTTAGATGAAATCCAAGGCATGGAAAATGCGCTTAACTTTTTTGCCACCAGCGTAGAAAGCCCTGTAGAGCAAGAAGTTTGCATTTCTTTGGGGCTTTCTGGGGTCTATAGTTTTTGGGTTAATGGCAAAAAAGTGGCCCATAGCACTGAGTTTCACAATAGGGGAGTAGAAGGCTTGCGCCTGCGCGTAGCTTTTAAAAAAGGAGCCAACGATTTGTTGCTCAAAATAGGCCACGAAGCTTCTTTTGCGAATTTTATAGTACGCATTTCGGATTCAACCCAGACTGCCCTAAATTTGCAGACCCTGCCCCGCGGACAAAAAGCCGCAGCGCAAAAATTGGTGGAAAGCAATGTTTTTCACGATTTTGCGCCCAGCGCCAGGGATGAAAAAACTGAAACAGGCAAAAGTGCTGAAAATACAAGAAAAACACCGCACCAGCACAGCCCCGATGCGAAAATAAGTGAAAAAAACACGCAAAAGGGTGGAAAAGCTGCGGTTTCAGGCAAAATCACCGGAATTGGGGCTGAAAAAACTGAAATTAGCGATGAAAGTGCTGGAACAAGCGGTGTTTATCCAGGCGCTGGAACAAAAAACAGCCTGGAGTTTTCGCCCCACAGCTTGGAAAGGCGTTTTTTGCAGGCGGATTTTTATGTGCGCAACGATTATTTCGAAGCTGCCCAGCATGCCCTCGCCACCCTTCGTCAAGAATTTCCCCAATCGGTTTGGGTGGCTCTGCGCACCGCAGATTTACACCATCGCCAAGGGGATTACACTCTGGGCGAAATGGAAGAACAACGCGCGTGGAATATAGATAGCACCGCCGCAGGGGCATGGTCTGCGCGTTTGCGCCTCCAAAGCGGCGATCCCCACAAAATCGTGGAGCTTTTCAAAAATAAAAGCCCCAAAATAACCCCCACTGTGGATGAAGATTTCGCTTTAATCAAAGCTCATATTCACTTAGGGCAAGATTCCGCGGTGTGGGCGCTAACTGAAAAAATGTACCAACAAAGCCCGCGCCACAGCAACGCTTTAATCTATGCGGCCGCCGTACACGCAGTGCTGGGCGAACCCACCGATGCCCTGGCCATGCTCGCTGGGCAATCATCAAATATTATCGCCTGGCCCGCTTTAATTTATGAACTTTACGACACCTACAAAAATCATGGAAAAATAGATTCCGCCATATATGTACTGCAAAACGCTTTGCATTATCATCCCCAAAACTTTAACCACTGGCAACGCTTAGCCGACCTCTACTTTTTGCAGAAAAAGTGGGATTTAGTGCATATCGCAGCGGATAGCGGCTTGGCCATTAACCCCCAAGCGGCGGAATTGTGGCACAAAAAAGCCCGCACCTGGGAAATGCAAGGTCAAAACGAAGCCGCTGCCCAGGCCTACGAAAAAGTTCTGCACTTGGGGAACAGCAATTTCACTATTTCTGATAGGATATTAAATATTCGTAATTTAACTCCTCTTAAAGATTTGCGGACTCCCTGGAGCTTAGATTCCCTGCAAAAACTCCGTTCACCCACCGACACGGCTCATGCTGAAATCCTTTTAAATCAACGCACGGCATTAGTGCATAATTGGGGCGGCTACGAACAAGTTTTAAGGTTAGTGGTGCAAGTAAACAACCACAAAGGCGTGGATCATTGGAAGGAATTTGAAGCCTGGAACTACTTTGACGGCGGTAAATTAGAAGTTACTAAAGCCCAAACCATCAAAGCAGACGGCCGCGTTTTAGACGCAGATATTCATTATTCCCAAGTGGTTTTCAAAACCCTAGAACCCGGCGACATTATAGAAATTGTCATGGAAGCTAAAAACGCCCAAAAAGGAGCTTTGGCTCATCATTTTTGGCTGCGACACTACCTAGCCAGTCAGTTTCCTACCCGGGTGGCGGAATTTGCCCTATATATAGACCCCAAAATTGAAAAAAATATAAAAATGAACTATCATAGCACCCCGCTGCATACTCGCAAAATCCGTGCTGATTTACACTTAAATCATCTTTTGGCATACAATCTTCCTGGGCAGAATTACGAGCAATTAATGCCCCATTGGAGCGATGTTTTACCTTCCATCACCGTGTCTTCTTTGCCCCATTGGGACGCTATTAATAAGTGGTACGCCGCCTTGAGTTACGATAAAAGCACCCCCAATGTGGAAGTGCGTGCCTTGGCGGATTCGCTTTTCGCTGGTGAAATTGATAGCAAAGAAAAAGTGCGCCGGGTGCATGAATATATAGTGAACAATATTCGCTATTCTTACCAATCTTTTCGCCAATCGGGCTTTGTGCCTCAAAGTGCGGGGCAAACTTTGGCAACTCGCATGGGAGATTGCAAAGATATGGCGGTTTTGGCCAAATCTCTGCTGCGTTTAGGGGGCGTAGCTAGTAATTTAGTGCTGGTGAACACCAACGATCAAGAACTGCAGCCTTCTTTGCCCATGATAGTTTTTAATCATGCCATATTAAAGCTCGCCAGTGGGGAATTTATAGACTTTACCGCTGGCAAAAACAGCCTTTGGACCTTGCCTTTTTTAGACCAAGGGGCGCTTAAATTAGAAATCGACGCCGAAAACACCACGGATATAGGCTATTTACCCTTTGATAATTCCCAAGATCGCCTAGAAAGAGTGAGTTTTGACACTTTAGATGTCCAGGGGAATTTAACCAGGAATTTGCGCACTTTGCGCACGGGAAATTACGCCTCGGGCTTCCGCAATTTATACGCCTACGAAAGCCCTGCCGCCAGTCGCCGTTTGGCTCATAAAACCTTGCTGCATAAATACCCCCGAGTGGATTTAATGGCTTGGCAGGTGCAAAATTTGCAAAATCTTTATGCTCCGGTGCAAAATAGCTCCCATTATCGCATAAAAAACTATGTGTTAAACGCAGAAAATATGGTTTTGACCTTGCCCTGGACCGATGCTCTCCAAGCCAACAATTTACCCGCCGAATCCCAGCGCAATTTTCCTTTATTATCTTGGAAACAACATAAATTTCGGGGAGAAGTTGTGGAAAAAATAAGCTTAAAACTTCCAGAGAACTTTCAGCTTAGCTCGGTGCCAAAAGAACGCCGCATCAAAAATGAATGGGTGGATTATAGCTTGGAATTTAGCCTAAAAAGTCATGTTTTATCGGCCACCCGCCGTTTAAAATTTGTGTCTCCGCGCATAGAAAAATCTCAATATGCTGATTGGCGCAAAAATTTAGAGCAAATCGTGGAGTACGATGCCCAAATCTTACTTTTAAAGTCCGCTTCGGTACCAAAAAAGTGAAGAAATTCTAAATACAGCAGATATGCACAGAAAAACTATATTTAACTAAAAGATTTTTAAAATATGGAAACAACAGAAGAAAATACCGCCGCCGAAGAACTCGCCCCCGTAGAATCCAAAGCGGATTTGGCGAATATTATGCAAGCCATGGTTTTTGCCTCGGCAGATGTGGTTTCTTTACGCAAAATTCGCGATATTTTAGGGGATTTTATAGATATAAGCATGGTGCAAGAAGCCATGCAGTTGGCAAATGACAAATTAAACTCCATTGATTCACCCTTTGAAATCGTGGAACAAGCTGGGGGTTTTCGCTTTCGTACTCGCAACAAATATTACCCCTGGGTGCGGCAGTTGTTCCCTGAAACTTCTGCCCGTCGTTTATCTCCAGCGGCCTTAGAAACCTTGTCTGTGGTGGCATATAAGCAACCCATTACCCGGGCTGAAATTGAAAGCGTAAGAGGCGTTTCTTGTGATGGCCCCCTGCGCAATTTATTGGAAAAAAAGCTCATTGCTTTGGGAGAGCGCATAGATAGTCCGGGAAACCCTTATACATACATTACCACGGACGAGTTCTTGAAATATTTTGGCATTAATCGCATTCCCGACGATTTACCTCGTCTGTCGGAATTTAAAGATGTGCTCAATGCGGGGGCTTTATTGCCCCAATACAAGCAAGGTCAAGTGGTTCGCGAAAATCAAGAAGATTGGGATTCTACCCAAGTGGAGTTGTCCATGGGAGAAGATTGATATGGCTACACCAATGATGAAGCAATATCGTGAAATTAAAGCAGAACACCCCGACTGTATTTTGTTTTTTCGCCTTGGGGATTTTTACGAACTTTTTAATGAAGATGCTCAAGTTGCCTCCCAGATTTTGGGTATCACTTTAACTAAGCGCAACAATGGCGCTGCTGGGGAGACTCCTTTGTGCGGATTTCCTCACCACGCCGCCGAACGCTATGTGCCTCGTATGATCCAAGCTGGCTACAAAGTGGCTATTTGCGAACAGTTGGAAGATCCCAAATTGGCTAAAGGATTGGTAAAAAGGGGAGTGGTAGAAGTTATCACCGCTGGGACCGCTTTAAGTTCTGCTAATTTAGAGGCGAAAACTGCGAATTATTTAGGGGCAATTATAGCCCAAGATGATGGTTTATTTAGCTTGGCTTTGTTAGATGTGAGCACCGGAGTTTTTAAGTTTAGCACTGCGGGTGAAAATCAAATAGAAAGCGAATTGCATCGCCGCTTGCCTGCGGAAATTTTATGGAATGAAGCCACCGAAATGCCTACTTTTTTGGCGGAATATGTGGAACACCAAGGGGCGCAACTCAGCAAATTAAGCCCCGCAGAGTTTTCTTTGGAAACCTGTAGTAGCGCTCTTAGCCAACACTTTGCTGTGGAAAGCGTGGAAGCTTTGGGCTTAAGTGAAACACAGCTTTTGGTAAGCGGAGTGGCTCTCAACTACGCCCAAGGACAAAAACAATCGGATCTCAGCCACATTACTCGTTTGGAGCACAATAATCTCAGCGACTATATGACTTTGGATCCGGCCACTTTGCGCAATTTAGAACTAATTCAGCCTTTAAACTTAGGGGAAGAAAAATCTACCTTATTGGGAGTTTTAGACTCCACCGTTACCGCCATGGGCGGGCGCAAATTACGGGAATGGATTAGCCATCCTTTGGTAAATGTAGAGAGCATTAGCCAACGGCAAAATTGCGTGGCAGAACTGCACCAAGACCCTATTTTATTAGCAGAAATTAAAGAAGCACTGCGCAATATCTTGGACATTGAAAGGCTTTTGGGTCGAGTGGGTAGCGGTCGTGCCAATGCTAGAGATTTGCAAGGAGTGGCACAATCTTTGGCCCAAGCTGAAATTTTGGCCATGCTTTTGCAAAACACCACCGTGGATCGTTTCGGGTTTTTAGCCGAAGAGCTTTTATTGCTCCAGGGTAAAGAGCAAATCATTAATGACACGCTTTTAGACGAAGTTCCTCTCACTGTGCGCGAAGGCAATATGATCAAGCCCGGAGCTGATGCTGAACTTGATAAATTAAACGATTCCATTAAGGATTCCCGCCAGTGGTTAAATAATTTAGAGGCATCAGAAAGAGAACGCTTGGATATTCCCAATTTAAAAGTGGGTTTTAATAAAGTTTTTGGCTATTACATAGAAATTACCAATTCCTATGCCGAAAAAGTCCCAGAAGATTATATTCGCAAACAAACTCTCACCAGCGCCGAGCGTTTTATCACCCCCGAAATGAAGGAATGCGAAGCGAAGATTCTAAACGCCGAGTCTTCTATACACGCCCAAGAATACCAAGTTTTCAGTGAATTGCGCGACCGTGTAAACTCCTGGCGCCAAGAACTGCAAAGCATCGCCAACGCCATTGCCGAAGCCGATGTCTATTACAGTTTGGCGCAAGTGGCTCGCCAACGCGGCTACCATCGCCCCGAAGTGAGCGAGCAGGCGGGAATAGAAATTCGTCAAGGATTTCACCCCGTGATTGCCGCCCTTAATCCGCAGATGAATTTTATTCCCAACGATGTGGATTTACACAACGATTTCACCCGCTTTATGCTAATTACTGGCCCCAATATGGCGGGTAAATCCACATACTTGCGCCAAACCGGGCTCATTGTGCTTATGGCGCAAATGGGGTCTTTTGTACCCGCCCAATTCGCCCATATCGGCGTGGTAGATCGCATTTTTACGCGGGTGGGCGCATCGGATCGTCTCAGCAGCGGTCTATCCACCTTTATGGTAGAAATGGTGGAAGCGGCCAATATCCTACGGCATGCCACCCCGCGCAGCCTAATTTTGCTCGATGAAATTGGCCGAGGAACTTCTACTTTTGACGGTTTAGCCATCGCGTGGGCTATTACCGAATACTTACACGACGAAATCCCCCGCCAAGCCAAAACCTTGTTCGCCACGCATTACCACGAACTCACCGACCT
>LSQX01268318.1_pt1 | contig 24906 bp, 17 predicted proteins | sample 654561 | NCBI WGS metagenome assembly LSQX01 (sample SAMN04489861, study PRJNA283612) | anaerobic digester metagenome | isolation source: 4 biogas reactors fed with cattle manure at either 37C or 55C with and... | place: Denmark: Kongens Lyngby | collected 2014 | reverse complement strand
GTCCCGCGGCCTCAGCCTAGTTGTCCAGCTGCCTCAGGAAGGTCAGCTGATCCTCAATCTTCTCCAGCTGTTCCTGGTATTCCTTCCGTTTGGTTTCCTGCTGACGCACGACTTCCTCAGGCGCTTTGCTTATGAATTGTCTGTTGCCCAGCATGGAGTCTGCTCTTGCGACCTCCTGCCGCATGCTGTCCGCCTCTTTCTCAAGACGGCTGACCTCCGAATCCAATTCAATCAGCTCAAGCAGGGGAACAAAAAGCTCGCCTCCGCCAAAGACAATGGCGGCTTCGCCCGCGCGATGAACACCGGCTTCAGGGACCCGTTCGAGCCCCGAGATCCCCGCCAGTCTTTTCAGGGTCTCGCCCGCCGCATCCATTCCTGCGACCAGGGACTCATGGTCGGTCCGCAGCCTGGCCGCAAAATGCTGGGAAGGTTTGATCCGGTATTCTGCCCGCAGATTGCGCACCCCCCTGATGGCGCTGATCATGTCCCGCATCACCTGGTCAGCCTCTTCGTCCTTGTGGTAGGCGGCCGCATCGGGCCAGTCAGACCGGATCAGGAAGGCCTCAGGATGCAGAAGACCATAGACTCTTTCAGTCACAAAAGGCATGAAAGGATGCAGGAGCGCCATGGTATCGGAGAAGACCCGGTAGAGTACCCATTGAGCCGCCCGGCGGCCCGGACCGCCTGCCTGCAATCTTTCCTTGACCAGCTCGATGTACCAGTCACAGAAGAGATCCCAGAGAAAAGAGTAAATTTTCTCCTGGGCCAGCCCCAGCTCCATGGATTCCAGGTGGTCTGTCACCTGGACAATCACTTCCTTCAGCTCCGACATGATCCAGCGATCTTCCAGCGCGAGTTCAAGCGGCTCCGGGTCGCCCGGGGCGATTCCCTCATCCAGGTTCATGACGATGAAGCGGAAAGCATTCCAGATCTTATTGATAAAATTGCGGCCGTTCTCAAATTTCTCCTCACGCCAGCGAAGGTCATTGCCGGGCGCGTTGCCCGTAATCAACGCGAAACGAAGCGCGTCCGCCCCATAAAGATCGATCATCTCCAGGGGATTGACCCCGTTGCCCAGGGACTTGGACATTTTGCGTCCCTGGCCGTCACGGACCAGACCGTGGATCAGGACGGTATGGAAGGGAACCTGGCCTGTCTGGTGGAGGGAGGAAAAGATCATCCTGGCCACCCAGAAGAAAATGATGTCGTAGCCGGTCGCCAGCACATCCGTGGGATAGAAGGTCTTGAAGTCATCAGTCTCGTCAGGCCAGCCCAGAGTCGAAAAGGCCCAGAGCGCCGAGGAGAACCAGGTATCCAGAGTATCCTCATCCTGGACGAGCCGGGAATTGCCGCAGGACGGACAGTGATCAGGCCTGTCTTCCGAGACAACAATTTCCTCACAATCCTGGCAATACCAGGCAGGGATCCTGTGTCCCCACCAAAGCTGCCTGGAGATACACCAGTCACGGATGTTTTCCATCCAATTGAAGTAGATTTTCTTGAAGCGGTCGGGTACGAAACGGGTCTGGCCCTGCCGGACCGCCTCGATGGCGGGCTCTGCCAGGGGTTCCATGCGGACGAACCACTGGAGGGACACCTTGGGCTCCACCACACTGTGGCAGCGCTGGCAGGTTCCGACATTGTGCCGCATGGCTTCCACCTTGACCAGCAGGCCCTCTTCGGTCAAATCCCGCAAAACAGCTTCTCTGGCCTGGGAAGTGGACATGCCCGCGTAGGGGCCGCAGGCGTCGGTCAGACGGCCGTCCGGGGTAAAAATATCAATCACAGGCAGCTGGTGGCGCAGACCGATCTCGTAATCATTGGGGTCATGGGCCGGTGTGATCTTGACCAGACCTGTCCCGAACTCCGGGTCAACATAGTCATCCGCGATGATGGGGATGATCCTGCCGGTAAGCGGCAAACGCAAGGTCCGTCCCAGCAGGCCCCGGTAGCGTTCATCGCCGGGGTGTACCGCGACCGCGGTATCCGCCAGCATGGTCTCAGGCCGGGTCGTCGTGATCTCGATGCCCCCCTCCCCTTCCGCGAATGGGTAATGGATGGTGTAGTAATGGCCCGGCTTTTCCTCATGCTCAACTTCAATGTCCGAAATGGAGGTGCCGCAGACGGGGCACCAGTTGATCATGCGTTCACCCCGGTAAATCAGCCCTTCCCGGTAAAGATTGACAAAAACCCGCGTCACCGCCCGCGACAGGCCCTCGTCCAGGGTAAACCGATGCCGGTCCCAGTCACAGGAGATGCCCATCCTCTTTTGTTGCTCGATGATCCGCTGGTTGTATTCATCCTTCCAGCGCCAGGCGCGGTCGAGAAAACCCTGGCGGCCTACTTCTTCCTTACTGATCCCCTCTTCTTTCATCCGTTGGACCACCACCGCTTCCGTAGCGATGGAGGCGTGATCCGTACCGGGCAAAAAGAGCGCGTTTTTCCCCCGCATCCGCTGAAAGCGCGTCAAGACATCAGGGAGGGTGTTATCCAGAGCGTGACCCATGTGCAGTTCGCCTGTGATATTGGGTGGCGGCATCACCATGCAAAAGGATTCTTTGTCCGAGGGTGACTCCGCCCGAAAGGCACCGGACTCCAGCCAGGCCTTATATATCAAGGGCTCCTCACGGCCTGGATCGAAGCTTTTAGGTATTTGCTCAATTTTGATCATAAGTGATTGCCTTTCTCTACTCCTCTTCCGGTTCAGGCAGGTAAGGGAAATGAACCCGGATGAAAATAAGACTACCCCTCCCATCCGGATCAATCAAGCTGAAAGCGAAGCGGGTCAGCCGGCTGGTGTCGATCGCCAGCTCGTCGCGATGCCAGGTCAGTGTTTGTTGTTTGAATGAATCCTCTATGGGCAGGGCACGGGACTCAAAGAGGACCCCGTTGGCGTCTTGAAGGATCAGCTGTACGCGCTTACGCTGGTGATCTGGATTGAGAACGGTGAGTTCAATCCCCGCATAGGATGAAAGATCCAGAGGTGGGTAAGCGGACGCGTGCGATACGGCCGCGTCCAGGACCAGCGGCCGGTCGTCGGCATTCCAGTAATCCAGCCTCATATCAGCGGCGCTGTAGCCTTCGAGCTCTTCGATCAGGCTCAGCGATCCCCTGCCGGCGGTGACCTCCCAAAGCGGATTGATGCCTGGCCAGTCCTTCTTTTTGGACCTCAGTGATTCCCGGATCAAGGGCTGTTTCCAGCTGAACCAATCCAGCCGGTCACAATCCGCCCAGGGTGTGGGGGTCAGATAAGTTGAGGGTTCCAGATCAAACCTGAAGGGCAGAACCGGGATACCGTCAGCTCCGTAGAGATTGGCCTCGCCGTTGAAAGAGGAAAAACCGTAGGTTAGTGATACCGGATCTTCGATGGAATCGTGCCAGACCAGAATCCGGACCCCGTACAGGATCCTTGCCTCCGCCTTGACGAAGACCCGGCTCTGGTCGCAGATGGCAAAACCCTTGAGTGTGTTATCTCCCTGCCGAAGTTGGAGGCCGTGGCCCTTGACAGCCTGGGGCGACAGATCAATCATCCACTTGTTGCCGATCCGTTCCATGGCAACCGGCTGGGGCGCGCCCCAGGGCAGGTCTCCGCCCTTGATCAGTCCTCTTGCGACAATAGACATCCTGCGGCCGATTTCACGTTTGGCGTAAGGGGTCAGCGCCGCGCAATAATAATCCTGGTCAAGAAAGGAAAGCGACAGGTCGTAGACCGTGATCAGGCCGGCTCTGGCCGGCAGGATATGACAGGCGTGGGCCAGCATCTCGTTGAAGGATGCCAGACTGAAGGCGTTGAGTCCGTTATAAAGGTAAGGTGGCAGCTGGGCGATCAGGAGAACCAGCTGGTCTCCTGCCGGTTCGAACATTTCGTTGAACATGTCGACCAGGAGCCGCAGGGCTCGCAGGTAATAGTCCGGGCTGTCTACATCACTTTCACCCTGCATCCAGAGAACGCCCCTGACGGACAAGCCAACGAAGGGCGCCACCTTATGGTTGAAGATGGCAGCCGGCTGATTCCGGGGCAGGAAAACCCGCTCGAGCGGGATGATGTCCTGCACCATGGTGGCTTTGCGGATGGTGGCCCGGGGGATCACGACAGGGCCGGGACTCGGGCGGTCCGGCCGTCTGCCGTCCAGCAGAGCGACAATCTGCGGTTTGGGAAAAGCGGTCGGTACCTGGGATCCCGCTTCCTTTTCCGTCCTGGTTGTCTCGATTTCGGCGCTGTTCCAGCCCTCTTGATCGCGGTAAAGCTTAACTTCCCTGATATGGTTCTTCAGGATGGGATCGGATTCGATGACGTCCCGCGGCAGCCAGGCATGGATGTAGGTGCCTGGACAGGCAGCGTTGATGACCCCGATGGGGATGTCAAGCTCATAATGCAGTTCTCTGGCGCAGGAAAACGCAATCGCGGAGATCTCCTCCATCAGGTAGGGCTGATCTCCCCCCTGCCATTCCCCGCCCTGGGCTTCCCCCAGCGGGGTATAACTGTATTGGGGAATTTTGTCTGAAAGCCCGTCCGCACTCATCTGGTAAAAACGGACAGCGGCCAGATTGACACAATCGGCCAGCAGTTCTTCCGCGTCAGACATGCGGACGGTTTGCGCCATATTGTCCTGACCCGCCGCGAACCAGACATCACCGACCAGCAGGTCATCAATCACCACCGCTTCAGGTCCCGACCGGACCGTCAGCCTGTAAGGGTCATAGGACGCGCGCTGAGGGGGAAGCCGGAACTCGAAGTAGCCGTCCCGGTCAGCTGTCTCCTCTTCCAGATGAATTAATCCATACTGGGTTTTACCCTCGGAAGCCGGGCGATTTTCGGCGGGAAAACGCTCAAGCTCAACCGTGACTTTATGTCCGCTTTTGGCAAAGCCGAATAATTTTGTCACCGTTTCCTGCTGAAGAACCATGCCGGTTCCAAATACAGCTGCCAGACGCAAGGCGGGCATTCTACACTCCTGTCCTCTTTAACAATTGATTCATTCAGACAATTATACCCTGCGCCGGATCGAACCGGTCAAGGATTACCTCCAGCCGGACAACCCTGGATCCCCGGGCCGCCGACGGGTCCAGGCCCCCGAACTGAACCAGCGAGTCCAGCAGTAAATCAATGCGAAGATGGCCGGTACTTCCCGCACCGGCAGTCAAGGTGACCTGATCGGAATCCCCGACCTGCCAGGCAAAGAGCCTGGGGGTCAGATCCACCGTCACCTTCTTCTTTTTCTGTTGCCTTGTCATGACTACCGGTTCTCCCCCTGAAAAAGTCCTGTCAAAGGCTAACCCTACGCCCGGAGCTTCCAGCAGATAACGGGCGGCTTTGACCCGGGCCATCAGGCTGCCTTTACCAGTGGCCGGTTCCTCCTGGTAATCCACCACTCTGATATCTTTGGGAAATGAGCGGTTGAGCCGATCGACTGCTTCTTCCAGGTCGAAGGCTTGATTGCCGTCCGCCAGTGTCAGGCCGACAGGATCCCGCCGTGTTTCGATCCCCACCCCGACCGGGAGGGCGAAGACCAGCTCCGGGCGGGGATTGAAGGCGTCTACTGTCCAGGAAAGAGGCCAGTCGGCCCGGCTCAGGGCACGTTCGAACAGCCGCATGGTATCCAGGTGGGCAAGCCAGGCGGCAGCACCCTCCCGCCGGTAAAAGAGCAGGATCCGCTTTTTATCTGTCATGACATGCTTCCTCCCGGGCAGACACCGGTCATGTAGACCTGACAACCGCAGGCGGAGCAGAGATCATAGCAGGAGGGGGTTGTCTCACCCCGGGTCGCCTTGTCCCACTCTTCCCTCAGGAAGTTCCGGTTGACACCCACATCCATATGATCCCAGGGGAAGTGCTCGTCGGGGGATCGTTCCCGCCTGTAAAAGCCTGCCCCGCCCGGAATCTGCTCCAGGGCCTTTTGCCATAGCTCCGGTTTGAAATGCTCATGCCAGGCATCCAGATAAGCGCCGGCCTGCCAGGCCTGGAGGATCACCGGCGCCAAACGCCTGTCCCCCCTGGAAAGCACCCCCTCGAGCTCAGAACTCGAAAAATCGTTCCAGCGCAAGGACACCCTCCGATCCCTCAAGCCGGCCGCCAGCTGTTCCTGCTTGGCCGCCATCTCCTCCCGGTTGATCTGCCGCGCCCACTGGAAGGGCGTGAAAGGTTTGGGAATGAAATAGGAGGTGCTGACGGTGACGTTGAGCCGTTTGGATCTCTGCTCCCTGGGCAAGTCGTCCCAGACCGCGATCAATTTGCGGACCAGGGTCACGATCCCCTCCACATCCTCATCCGTCTCAGTGGGCAGTCCAAGCATGAAGTAGAGTTTCAGCCGGTCCCATCCATTGAGGAAGGCGGTCCGTGCCGCGCGGATCATGTCATCTTCGCTGATGTTTTTGTTGATTACGTCGCGCAGTCGCTGTGTCCCCGCCTCGGGGGCAAAGGTCAGGCCTGCCCGTCTGGTTTTGGCTATTTCGCGGGCCAGGTCGAAATCGAAGGCGTCGAGCCTGAGGGAGGGCAATGACAGGTTAATGTGACGGGGCCCGGTCAAAGGCAGAAGTGACCGGACCAGACCCTCCAGATCGGAATAGTCCGTGGTGGACAGGGACAGGAGTCCCATTTCCTCATAGCCGGTGTTGTCGATCAGCTGTTTCGCGGTTTCAAACAGAAGACCCCGGTCACGCTCCCTCAGCGGCCGGTAGGTGAAACCCGCCTGGCAGAAGCGGCAGCCCCTGGCGCAACCCCGCAGAATTTCCATGACCATACGGTCGTGCACCACCTCGATGTTGGGGATAATGGGTTGATTGGGCATGACCGCCTGGTTCAGGTCGGCGATCAGCCTTTTTTCGACCTTGTCAGCGGCGTCGGGATGGACACTCCTGATCCCTTCAACTCTGCCGTCCGGCTCATAATCCACTTGGTAGAAGGAAGGCACGTAAACGCCGGGCAGGCGTGCGGCGGAAGCCAGAAAAGCCTGTCGGTCCAGCCCCTGTCTCTTCTTTTCCTTAACCAGCCCGATGAGTTGGGGCAGGGCTTCCTCCCCTTCACCCAGCAGGATCAGATCCAGAAAGGGCGCCATGGGTTCAAGGTTACAGGCAATCGGTCCCCCGGCGATGACCAGGGGGTCTTTTTCACTTCTTTCAGAGTTGAAAAGAGGAATACCACCCATGTGAAGCATGTCCAGGACACTGGTGTAAGCCAATTCGTAGTGGAGGGAGACACCGACCAGATCAAAGTCCGCAAGCGGTGTTCCCGTCTCAAGGGACGTCAGGGGCAGGCCATTCTCCTTCAGATAATCCCGCATGTCGAAGTCAGGAGCGAAACAGCGTTCGCAAAAGGTATCCTGGTCGCCGTTGAGCAGGGCATAAAGTATCTGTATGGCCAGGTTGGACATGCCAATCTCATAGAGGTCGGGGAAACAAAGGGCGGCGTGCACCTTGCGATCGCGGTCAGAGCCGAAGAATGAGGCGCTCTTGTCAACGGCATTCAATTCCCCGCCCGTGTACCGCGCAGGTTTGTTGACGCCCCGGAGCATGGCGCGGTATTCCGGCTGGTCAAAGCGATTCATGATTCCAACTGTTGGCGAAGCGCCTCGTAGCCCGGCTTGCCCAAAAGGGCGAACATATTTCGCTTATAGGCTTCCACACCCGGTTGATCAAAGGGATTGACACCATTCATCAGGGCGGAAAGAGCGCAGGCGCGCTCGAAGAAATAAATCAGCCGGCCCAGGCAGCGCGCGGATCGTTCCGTCAGCAGGATCTCCATGTTGGGAACCCCTCCCTCCGTATGGGCCAGAGCTGTTGCCTCCGCGGCGCGGCTATTCACCAGCGACACACTGGTCCCCGCCAGATATTCGAGTTCATCGGCCTGGTCGGGATCGGAGGGAAGGATCAGATCCCTGTTCGGTTTATCAAAGCGGACGACCGTCTCAAAGAAAAGTCGGGGGCCTTCCTGAATCAGCTGACCCATGGAATGGAGATCCGTCGTATAGTCCAGGCCGAGCGGGATCAGACCACGGCCATCCTTGCCCTCGCTCTCGCCGAAGAGCTGTTTCCACCACTCGGTCATGTAACGCATGGAGGGCTCGTAAGCGGCCAGCATTTCAGCCAGGTAGCCTTTGCGGTTGAGCAGGATCCGGTTCACCGCATAGCGGTCACAGGGCGGCAGACCTTCCGCCGGACTTGTCAGGCAACGGGCGCGCTCCTCCCGTGCCCCCTCCAGCAGGGATTGGATATCCAGGCCAGCCACTGCGATGGGAAGCAGACCGACAGGTGTCAGTACCGAATAGCGGCCCCCGATGTCATCGGCGATCTCGAAGGAGGTCAAGCCCAGGTCGTCCGCCACCTGCCGCAAGGCACCCTGCTCCCGGTCAGTCGTGATGAAGATCCGGTCCGCCAGTTGATCATCGCCCAGATGCCCCAGGATCTGCTGGCGCAAAACCCGAAAGGCAATGGCGGGTTCGGTGGTCCGGCCCGACTTGGAAATCACATTGATTGCCACCCGCTTGTCCCTGGTCACTTCAATCAGGTCCCGCAGGTAGTCTGCACTGAGCTGATGGCCGGCAAAGAGGACGGGAAGTCCGGGACGCTGATCGGCCGGCAGAAAAGCTGAAAAATGATGGGACAAGGCTTCGATCACGGCCCGCGCTCCCAGATAGGAGCCGCCGATCCCGATCACGATCAAGAGGTCAAAATCCCGGCGGATCCGGTCGGCGCTGGCCTGAATGACCCTGATCTGTTCCGGATCCATGGTTTCCGGCAGGTCAATCCAGCCGGTGTAGTCGGAGCCGGGACCGGTCCTCTGGTCCAACATATCGCGCGCGACCCGTAATTGGGCTTCCATCTGATCACGCTCATGCGCAGCGATAAAGGGAGCGGTCAGTTTGTCATCATAAATCAACATCTTCTATCTTTCCTTTTCAATGGGTCTTACCAGGTAACCTTCCGAGTCACCGCCCGTCACCCGCACAACGCGGCCGCGGGAGATCAACTGGTCCGATACAGCGGGAAAGGTCTGGCTTTCCCGGTCGCTTTTCAATTTCGCCGGATCAGGGTCAAGGGGCCGGATCTGGCCGACGCGGCCGGCGCGGAGATCCGAGACCACCAGGGCGCGTTGCCCGACCAGCTTGCCGTGCTGCCGGTTCATGGAGGCGACGGTCCTCTTCTCGGTAAACTGGCGGAGCAGGGTCAGTGAGGCCGCTAGCAGGCCCAAAAGGACCAGCAGCTGGAAGGAAAGTCCCAAAAGTCTTGCCAGCTCGGTTGGGGTCACCGCATCCTCCTCAACTCATCCGCACATAGCCGAGTTCTTCCATCCGGATCAGATCCAGGCTGGCTGCCCGGTCGCGTAAATGCTTGTAGGCTTCCGCCCAGGTCATAAAATAATAGGGTGCGAAGAGGTGCAGGGTGACCCAGGGAAAACAAATGCAAAGCAGACAGAGCAGGATCCAGCCCAAAAAGGACAGATCCAGAAGGAACATCCTGCCGATCTGGCCCTTGGTCATGGCCCTTGACAGCTTCAGCACCCGCCTGGCCCCCAGGGAGGGGTTGTCAGCCAGCAGATAGGGAACCAGCCGGTAGCTGTATCGTTTCCTGACCATGACCACCGTCATGACGAGGGAGAGTCCCATTGTCAGGTAGAGCATGGGCAGGCCAAAGACAAAAAGTGGCAGCCTGTATTGCTTGGCCAGACGGAGGACCAGACCCTCCGTCAAGGCCGCCCGGTTGAAGAGGGCGTGAAAGAGCACAAGCTGGAAGGGCAGGATCCCCAGGATCAGGATCAGCCCCGGAATCAGAGTCCACACCAGAAGCCAGACCGAAGTCCAGAGCATGCCTCCGACTGTTTTCCCGTAATCACCTTTGCGGAAAAGTGAGAACATCATGGAAAAAGGTGGAGCCATACCGTGGTGGGAAGCCCGGAGATACCAGCGTTCCCGCCCAACGGCGATCACATTGCCCACCAGGATTTTGTAAAGGGTGGTCGCGGCCACAGTCAGGACAAGACCCAGCAGGGCGAAACGCCAGCCCAGGCTGAGCTGGACGGCATAAGAACCCAGCCACTCAAGCAGCTCCTCATAAGACAGGACGGTCCCCCCGATTCCCGACAGACCGTCCAGGAAAGGCAGGCTGACAGCAGGCAAATACCAGTTGCTGGCAAATGAAAGCAACAGGGACGCGGCGCCGGCGATCAGGGAGGTGACAACAGCGACGCCCAGGGCGTCGCCGTATTTACCGGACAGATAGCTGCGGGCATCAAGCTTGAGTTTTGCTCTCTTCATGGACTGTCTCTTCCTCCGTCTCATCGGTCCCGCACTCAAGGCGTTCACCGCCCATCCACCTGAACAAATAACAGCCGCTTCCGTCGATGGCAACCCCATCTTTTTTATCACGGGGCTCACTGCCTTCGGGCGCCAGATCGACGACCACCCGCGTCGCAGAAGCGATTTCACGGGTCAGCCAGAGATCGGCCAGCGTGTCCTCAATCCTTCGCTGAATGGTCCTGCGAAGTGGCCTGGCCCCGAACTTGGGATCGTAGCCCTCGCTGGCCAGCGCCTCACGAGCCGCTGCCTCGACAACCAATTCAATCCCACGTTGTTCGAGTGTTTTTTCGGGTTCTTTGAGCATCAGATCAACGATCTCCCTGATCTCGCCCTTGGAGAGCTCATGGAAGATGACCACTTCATCAATACGATTGAGAAATTCAGGCCGGAATAGTTCCTTGAGGACCGTGTCGACACGATCTTCCATGGCCTGATGGCCCCTGGCGCCAAAGCCCATTCCATGCGACTTGAGCGTGGTGCCGGCGTTGGAGGTCATGACAATAATGGTATTTTCGAAATTGACGACGCGTCCGTGACTGTCAGTCAGCCTGCCGTCGTCAAGGATTTGAAGCAACATGTTGTAGACGTCAGCATGGGCTTTTTCGATTTCATCGAACAGAACTACGCTGTAAGGCTTGCGGCGGATTTTCTCGGTCAGCTGCCCGCCATCGTCGTAGCCGACATAGCCCGGCGGGGAACCAATCAGCTTGCTGACGGTGTGGGGTTCCATGAATTCCGACATGTCAAGCCTGACCAGATTGTCCTCAGAGTCAAACATGGTCTCAGCCAGGCTTTTGACCAGCTCGGTCTTGCCGACCCCGGTCGGCCCGACGAAGAGGAAGGAGGCCGGCTTGCGTTTGGGCGCGAAGCCCGCCCGTGTCCGCCTGACTGCCCGGGCCAGTGCATTGATCGCTTCGTCCTGCCCCACCACCCGGCGGTGGAGTCTTTCCTCCAGATTCAGGAGGCGGTCGGATTCCGACTGGGTCAGTTTCTGCACAGGGATGCCAGTCCACATCTCCACCACGCCCGCGATATTCTGTTCTGTTATCTCAACCGGTTGGCAGTTTTGTTCAACTCCCTCGATTTCGCTTTCGAGCCTGATCAACTCCGAACGCATGTCCTGGAGGATTTCATAATGGCGGAGCGCGTCGTCCGATTCAGACTGCTCGGAGACCTCGGCTTCCTTTTCCTCGCAGAGATCAACCAGCTCATCGCGCCGGTCACCCAGATGCTTGAGCAGGGTCAGGCATTCCGAGTCCAGATTCTGTCTGGATCCCGCCTCGTCAATCAGGTCAATGGCCTTGTCGGGCTGATACCGGTCCATGATGTAGCGGTTGGAGAGCCGGACCGCGGCCTCCAGTACGGGAACCGGGAAAATCACATGGTGGTGCTTCTCGTAATAATCTTTCACTCCCATGAGAATCTGCAGGGTCAGGTACTCGTCGGGCTCGTCGATCATGACTTTCTGGAACCTGCGTTCCAGCGCGGAGTCCTTCTCGATAAAGCGGCGGTACTCATCCAGCGTGGTTGAGCCGATCACCCTGATTTCACCTCTGGCCAGGGCCGGTTTCAGGATATTGGCGGCGTTCATGGCGCCCTCCGCGTCTCCCGCGCCCATGATGTTGTGCAGCTCATCGATGACCAGGATGACGTTGCCGGACCTTCTGGCGTCATCGACCACGCCCTTCATCCGGCTTTCGAACTGGCCGCGGAACTGGGTCCCCGCCACCATGGCGGTCATATCCAGCAAAAACAACTCCTGATCCAACAGTTTGGCAGGCACCCTGCCCTCAGCGATCCGGACGGCCAGGCCTTCTGCGATGGCTGTTTTGCCTACGCCGGCCTCCCCGATCAGGGCGGGATTATTCTTGGACCGTCTGTTCAGAATCTGGATGGTCCGGGCCAGCTCCTCTTCACGTCCGATGATCCGGTCGATTCTCCCGGCCGCGGCCTCCGAAGTCAGGTTAATGGCGAATTGTTCCAGGAATTTGCGTTTGCGTTCTTTCTTGTCCCGGGTATTTTTGCGGCCGGGCCTGGAACGGCGATAGCCTGACAATTCATCGGGCTCACCAATGCTGGCCGGCATCAATTCCCCGATGGAGGCATGTGGCCGCAGGGTAGGTGGCTTTTGCCCCGGTTTTTCCGCTTCCTCTTCTTCCTCCTCACTGTCTGCCTGCTTGGGGAAAAGCCCTTCCCCAAACGGCAGGCCGGAAAGTGAAGACAAGTCCGTCAGATCGGACGACAGGAGACCCTTGAGCAGGTCTTCCGGATTTTTCGCGGAAATTCCCGCCAGAACCTCATTCATGCGCGCGGTAATTTCGTCGATGTTGTCCTCGGAAATCCCGGCGCGGGAAAAGAGCTGGTCCAGCCCCGGCAGGTCCGACTCAAAGGCACACTTGAGACAGATCCCGTCCATGCGGGCCTCGCCGTCTTCATAGCGGGTCGTGAAGATGGCCGCTTCATTCTTATTACAAATTGAACATTTACTCATCTTTATCTATTTCCCAATCATGCCCCTCTTCTCCCCTATCATAAGGGATCAGGCCTGTCCTTCTCAAGAACAAGGGCTACTTTTCGCGCTGCTGTAGGCCAGTTCCCGGTTGAGGATGGAGGCCAGGTAGACGCCGGTGAAAGAGTCGGGACAGGCCGCCACTTCCTCGGGTGTCCCCGTCGCGATGACCTGCCCTCCCCGGTCCCCTCCTTCGGGTCCCAGGTCGACAATGTAATCAGCGGTTTTGACCACATCCAGATTGTGCTCAATCACAATCACGGTATTGCCCGCGGATACCAGCCTTTGCAGGATGCCTGTCAGCCGGTGGACGTCTGCGGCGTGAAGACCGGTCGTCGGCTCATCCAGAATGATCAGGGTCCTGCCTGTACTCCGCTTGGAGAGCTCGAAGGCCAGCTTGACCCGCTGGGCCTCCCCTCCCGACAATTGCGTCGACGACTGACCCAGCTTGATGTAGCCCAGACCTACGTCTTCCAGGGTTTGGAGTTTCCTGGTGATGCCGGGGATATTTTCGAAAAATTCCAGAGCCTCGCTGACCGTCATCTCCAGAACGTCGCTGATGTTCTTTCCTTTGTAGAGGACTTCCAGGGTTTCCCGGTTGTAGCGCTTGCCGTGGCAGACATCACAGATCACGAAGACATCGGGCAGGAAGTGCATCTCGATCCGGTTGACCCCGTTGCCTGAACAGGCCTCACACCGGCCTCCCTTGACATTGAAACTGAAACGGCCCGGCTTGTAGCCCCGTTGTTTGGCCGCCGGCGTCTCCGCGAAAAGAGACCGGATCAGATCAAAGGTTGAGGTGTAGGTGGCCGGGTTGGATCGCGGTGTCCTGCCAATGGGCGTCTGATCGATGGCGATCACCTTGTCCAGCTGATCGATCCCCTCGACCGCGTCAACCTGACCGATGACCCTGCGGGAGCGATTCAATTCACTTTCCAATTTCTTCAAGAGGATGTTATTGACCAGCGAACTCTTGCCGGAGCCCGAGACCCCGGTGACACAGGTCATGACTTCCAGAGGAAGCTCCAGATCAAAATTTTTGAGGTTATTCTCGCGCGCGCCCCGGATGGTCAAAAAGCCCTGATCGGTCGGCCGCCGGCTTGCGGGAACCGGAATGCGCTTGCGGCCTGACAGGTATTGCCCCGTGATGGAGTCGCAGTCCGCCGCGATGTCATCGGGCCGTCCCTGGGCCACAATGCGGCCACCGTGGACACCGGCCCCCGGACCGATGTCAATTACATGGTCGGCCTCCCAGATGGTCTCCTCGTCATGCTCGACAACCAGGACGGTGTTGCCCAGATCCCTGAGATTCTTAAGCGTGTCAAGCAACCTGATGTTATCGCGCTGGTGGAGACCGATACTGGGCTCATCCAGCACATAGAGTACGCCGGTCAGCCCCGCGCCGATCTGGGTCGCCAGGCGGATCCTTTGCGACTCGCCTCCGGACAGGGTCCCCGACGAACGCGCCAGGGTCAGGTAATCCAGGCCTACGTCCAGGAGAAAATGCAGGCGGGCCATGAGCTCACGCATGACAGGCCTGGCAATTCTGGACTTGGCTGGCGGAAACTCCAGGTCCTCGAAAAAGGTATAAGCGCCGGAGATCGACAAATGCGTCAGCTGGTGAATGTTCTGTCCGCCGACCGTCACGGCCAGTACCTCCGGTCTCAGGCGGGCGCCTTTGCAGACCGGACAGGGCGTTACCAGCATATAGCGGTGATAATATTCTTTCATTTCAGGTGAGGAGGTCTCGTTGTAGCGCCGTTCCAGAATGGGAATGACCCCCTCCCAGCTGGTATGGTAAGGCCTGCCCTTGTTATAGCGGGTCCGGCTGGTATCGACCACCAGTTCCTCACCCCCGTTGCCAAAGAGGATCAGTTCCCTGGCTCGGTCGCTCAGCTCCTGCCAGGGGGTCTCCAGTGAAAAGCCGTATTTATCCGCCAACGCCTCCACATGGCAGTAAGACCAACTGGTCTCATCCGTAAAATGGAAGCCGGTCACATCAATGGCTCCGCCCTTGATGGAAAGAGCAGGATCCCCGATCACAAATTCAGGTGCGAAGTGAGTCCGTTCGCCCAGGCCGGTGCACTCAGGGCAGGCCCCATAGGGATTATTGAAGCTGAACATCCTGGGTGATAACTCGCCCAGGCTGATTTCACAATCCGTGCAGGACCATTTCTGTGAGAAAATCTGTTCGCTGATCTTACGGTCCCCGTCGTCCGGATCCGGCTCCTCGAAACGGACCAGAACCAGATCATCCGCCAGCTCGAGCGCGGTTTCGATTGAGTCTGTCAGCCTGTTCTCGATGCCGGGACGACGGACCAGCCGGTCGACGACCACCTCAATGGTGTGTTTTTTGTTGGGTGCCAGCTGGAGGTCGGCGTCAAGCTCCGTCATGATGCCGTCCACCCGCACACGGACAAAACCCTGGGATTGGATCCGTTCGAGCAGACGGACATGCTCGCCCTTCCGGTCGCGCACCAGGGGCGCCAGCAGGGTCAACCGGGTGCCTTCCGGCCGCGACATGACGGCATCCGTAATCTGGTCGATGGTCTGCCGCTCAATCTCTTTGCCACAGACCGGACAATGCGGCGTCCCCACCCGGGCATAGAGCAGCCTCAGGTAGTCATAAATTTCTGTCACCGTTCCGACGGTGGATCTGGGGTTGCGGCTGGTCGTCTTCTGGTCGATGGCAATGGCCGGCGAAAGACCGTCAATCCGGTCAACATCCGGTTTCTGAGCCTGACCCAGGAACTGACGGGCATAGGAAGAGAGGGATTCGACATAGCGACGCTGACCTTCCGCGTAGATGGTATCGAAGGCCAGGGACGATTTGCCTGAGCCGGAGATGCCGGTCAGCACCACCAGCTTATTTCGGGGGATATGGACCTCAATCTCCTTCAGGTTATGTTCACGTGCGCCATAGACGCTTATTTCTGATTTCATGGCTTGTATTTTATCATAGCGGCCGGACCGGATTGTGAAGTAAATTCAAAGATAGAAGCCTGCCGCAAGCCTTTGTGGCGGGATTGACGGGTTTGCCTCCAGCCCTTTCATAGCCTATAATTTCCCACATATAGTGAGAGTTAGGGAGCCCCGTATTTTGCCATGTTCCTTCATCAATTAGCCATCGATCAGTGCGCCCGTATTGTCCGTGTCCACGGCAAGGGCGAGTTGCGGCGCCGCCTCCTTGATATGGGTCTGACTCCGGGCACCACCGTCAAGCTGGTCCGCATGGCTCCCCTGGGAGATCCCATGCAGCTTTGCCTGAGAGGTTACAAACTTTCCCTGCGGCGCGAAGCTGCCCGGGACATCGAAGTTGAACCGCTCAGTGCCTGTGCCGGCACCTGTACGGTTGCCTGCGCCCACAGAACCCCCGGCTGCTGGCAGGGTGATACCGACTGCGTTCGCCGTGAGCGGGGAAGTGGAAGAAGGTGGCGATGGCGCAGGAAAAATTGACATTTGCCCTGATGGGCAATCAAAATTCGGGCAAGACCACGCTTTTCAACAGACTGACGGGTAGTGACCAACAGGTATCCAACTACCCCGGCGTCACCGTTGAGCGCGTGGAAGGCCGCATGAAGGGCTATCCCGAATGCACCATCGTTGACCTGCCGGGCATCTATTCCCTCTCCCCCTATTCACCCGAAGAAATCATCAGCCGTGATTTCCTCATCGGCGAAAAACCCGACCTGATCATGAACATTGTCGACGCGACCAGCCTGGAACGGGGCCTTTACCTGACCCTTCAACTGATCGAGCTGGATATTCCCATGACCCTGGCCCTGAACATGATCGACGAGATGCCGGCGCTGGGCCGTCAAGTCGATGTCGACCAGCTCCAGGAAGAGTTGGGGATTCCCGTCGTGGCCATCTCCGCCAGCCAGAATAAGGGTGTCTCGGAGTACGCCAGAAGATCAGTGGAGACCGCCAGGGACAAGATCAAGCCCAAGAACCCCGACCTTTGTTCGGGTACGGTACATCGGGCCATCCACTCCATCGCGGCCCTGATCGAGGATCACGCCGAGACCATCCAGGTCACTCCCCGTTTTGCCGCGACCAAGCTGGTCGAAAGTGACGAGCTCTTCATTCCATCACTGGGTCTTAACCAGAATGAGCTGGACGCGGTTGAGCATATCGTCGTTGAGCTTGAACGGGAAAGCGGAACGGATCGCTGGGCCGCCATGGCCGACATGCGCTATGAATTCATTTCAGGGATTGAGCACAAGGTGCTGACCTGTGAATATCCCAACTACGAGGAGGTGCCCACCTTCAGCCGGACCCTGGATCGGATCCTGGTCCACAAGTATCTGGGGATTCCGATCTTTTTCGCCATTATGGCCGCAGTCTTCTGGATTACCTTCGGGCCGGCGGGCAGTTTTCTGAGTGAGGGATTCGCGGAACTGATCGGCTGGGCCGGTGAGGGAGTCGGGGGACTGATGGCGTCGGCAGGTATAAACCCCATCGTCCAATCCGCTGTGGTTAATGGGATTTTCTCAGGTGTGGGCAGTGTCGTGGAATTTCTGCCCATGATCCTCCTGCTCTTTTTCCTGCTGTCACTACTGGAGGACAGCGGCTACATGGCCCGGGTCGCCTTTATGATGGACCGGCTGTTGCGGCATATCGGCCTGTCCGGCGCCAGCATGGTACCCATGTTGCTTGGCTTCGGCTGTTCCGTCCCCGCCGTCATGGCCACCCGAACCCTGCCTTCCAAGCGGGACCGCTACCTGACCACCCTCTTGATCCCCTTCATGAGCTGTTCGGCCAAGGTTCCCGTGTACGGTCTTGTCGCCAGAACCCTCTTCCCCCGTCATGTCACCCTGGTTGTACTGGGTCTTTACATCCTGGGCATGGTCCTGGCCATCCTGACGGCGCTTCTGCTCAGACGCACCCTCTTCCGGGGCGAGCCCTCCCCTTTCATCCTCGAGTTGCCTCTTTACCGCTTCCCCTCCCTCCTGACTCTGGGCAAGCTGGTCTGGCGGCATGCCAGAGAGTTCTTCTACCGGGCCTTTACCATCATCATGCTGGTCACCATGATCATCTGGTTCTTCCAAACCTTTGACTTCCGATTCTTCCCAGTTGCCAGCCCCGATGACAGCATGCTGGCGACCATGGCCCGCTGGATCAGTCCTGTTTTCGCGCCTCTGGGCTTCAACAACTGGGCCGTGACAAGCGCCCTCATCGCCGGCTTCACCGCCAAGGAAGTGGTAATCAGCGCCCTGTCGGTCGCGACCGCAGCGACCGCGCCCACCCTGCAAATTGCCCTGACCGGACTTTTTACCCCGCCTGCCGCCATCGCCTTCCTGGTCTTCATCCTGCTTTATACCCCCTGCGCCGCCGCTGTCACGGTCATGAGCCGGGAGCTCAATCTCAAGCGGGGCGGCTTCCTTCTGATCGTCCTTTACCAGACAGGTCTGGCCTGGGTGGTTTCCTTTCTGGCCTACCGGCTGGCCCTTCTCGTGTTATAAAGGAAGCAGGAGATCAATCCGCTCATGAAGACTTCACTCGATCAATTCATTCGTGACCTGACAGGCAGACGTATCGCTGTCATCGGCGCCGGCATCAGCAACCGGCCGCTGATCAAGTGGCTTTACCAGTTCAACCGGGATATCACCGTCTTCGACATGATGTCAGACCGGGATCCAAGGCTGGGCAAGATACGTGACAGCATGTCATTACAGGGAATTGAGCCGCATTGGCACACCGGGGAAGGTTATCTTGACAAGCTGACCGGCTTTGACCTCATCTTCAGGACACCCAAGATGAAACTTGACCTGCCCCAGTTGATCCGCGAACGTGAACAGGGAGCTGTCATTACTTCTGAGATTGCCCTCTTCACCGAACTTTGCCCCGCTCCCATCTATGGGATTACCGGCAGTGACGGCAAAACCACCACCACGACCCTGATCAGCCTGATGCTGGAAGAAGGCGGCCACCGTGTCTTCACCGGGGGCAACATCGGAACGCCCCTGCTGGACAAGATCGAGCGCATCTCCCCTGCGGATCGTGTCGTCCTTGAATTGTCCAGTTTCCAGCTCATGGACATGCTGCCGCTGATCCACCGGGCGGTCATCACCAACATTATTCCCAATCATCTGGACTTCCATCTCGACTTCGACGAATACATCGAGGCCAAGAAGAACATTTTCCGGGTCCAGGGAGTCCTGGACGCCCTTATTTTGAATGCAAAAGACCCTGTCTCCTCCGCTTTCCAGCGCCTGGCCAAGGGCCAGCTCCGTCTCTTCAACAGCGCGCCGCACGATCGCCTGACGACCTCAGGCAGGGATCAGGGCCGGCTCTGGCTCAAGCAAGCCGGTCAGGAGCTTGAGGATCTGCTCCATGAAGAGGAAGTCATCCTGCCGGGCGCCTTCAACCTGGAGAATATCCTGGCAGCCGCGGCCGCGACCGCCGGTGACATTACCCCCGAAGCAGTCCGACTGGTCGCCCGTTCCTTTAAAGGCGTTGAGCACAGGATCGAGCTGGTCCGTGAACTGGACGGTGTACGCTGGTACAATTCTTCCGTCGACAGTTCGCCCGACCGCACCCGCAAAACCCTGGAGGCTTTCTCGGACAGAAAGCAGCCCCTGATCCTGATCGCGGGCGGACAGGACAAAAACTCGGACTACACCGGCCTGGGCCAGGCCATGGCACGGGCTGGCAGGCGGTTCATTCTGACCGGAGAAAATGCCGCCCTGATCGAGCAGGTGCTGAAGGACGAATCCCAACTGGCCGGAGTCAACTTCAAGGACATCAGGGTTGAGATCGTCTCGGATCTGGAAGAGGCCGTACGCAAGGCCCGGAAGCTGGCCTCTCCGGACGACAGCGTCCTCCTCTCACCTGCAGGCACCAGCTATGACCGCTACCAGAATTTTGAGGAAAGGGGCAATCATTTCAAGCAACTGGTCAGGGATCTCAGTTGACCGCATTGGTGTGTTGCCTCTTCATTTTTCTCATGCTATAATTCAATCCGTTGCGGACGGCCCCATGGTCAAGTGGTCAAGACGTCGCCCTCTCACGGCGAAATCAGGAGTTCGACTCTCCTTGGGGTCACCAGTAACAAGTACGCGGCCATGGCGGAATTGGCAGACGCGCTAGATTCAGGTTCTAGTCGGGGAATACCCGGTGGAGGTTCAAGTCCTCTTGGCCGCACCAGCCATACGTAGGCAGCTGAAATTAGCAGTTCAGCTGTCTTTTTTGTTTTTGAAACAACCATATTCAAGATTTGTTCTGATTTTCCGGTTCAAGGACGTGTGGAAACCTTTTCTTTCAATGATACGAATGCGATCAAGTATTCCATAAACAGGATTCATTAAGTTCCGAATACGATTCAGCTATAGCCAAACAATTCAAATTTACAATGCCGACTACTTTATCATAACCAAGCCATACACTTCATTAAAATATTGCCAAATACTTCATCGGATCCTTTGTGAATATTGCATTCAAGATCTTTGAATTAATCCTGGAGTTCTTGGAGGATAAATTGATTGAAGAGGGAGCAGAGACTCTGAAAGAACTAGATCAGAAAATTGATAGCGATCAGATGAAGTGTCCTGCTTCCTTACTGGTGCTCACAGGAGTAGCGCCCTTTGCATATCAGCGGGCCGATGGAATTTATGTTGTTCCCAGGACCGGTCTGAAAGGCCTGCAGCGGCGCCTGTTGCTTCTTATCGTGTATAATCATGCTGGAGTTTCCGATTCATAAAGGAGGATACGCATGAAGGAATTGAGTTTAGCTAAGAGGATCTTTGGTGACTGGAAGAAGACCCGGACCGTCGTTACGGTCGCGATCGGGGCAGCCCTTTACGGTGTCCTGATGGTCTATGGAGGAATCCCTGTATTTACAAACACCTATTTATCAACCGCCTTGTTGGTGCCCATTATCGTCGGAAGCTTGACGGGCGCCTTCCCCACGGCACTGGCCCTTTTCCTGGGCAATGTCATCGCTGACCTGATCGGCGGCTGGGGCCTTTGGTTCGACTGGTCCGTCGGCAACGCCGTCATGGGCTTTTTCGTCGGCCTGCTCCCTGTTTACGGCGCCTATGTCATGGACGGGATCTTCAAGGTCAGGCACGCCATCATCTATGCCGTGACAACCATCGTCGGCGTCGCCGTCGCCTTTTTGGGTGTCACCCCGCTGCTCACCATGGCTCTCTACGCCGGTGAGCTTAAGACTTCCATCGCCCAGGGAGTTGCCGCGTCAATCACCAACAGTGTCATCCTGGTGGTTCTTGGCATTCCCATCCTGGCCTTGTTGGCCAACCGTTTCGGGGCACGGATGGATTTAAGAGAAACCGAAAGCGACGAAGAATAAGATCGCAACCCGCCCTGCCAGCCGGCAGGGCGGACCGCTTTTAAAGGGTTGCCATGGATGGGGTAAAAAAACCTGTCATCGTATTCGATCACTTTACTTTTCAGTACAAAGTTCAAAGCAAGCCAACCTTGCGTGATATCAATCTGACCATCTATGAGGGTGAGAAGGTGCTCCTGCTGGGTCCTTCAGGCAGCGGCAAATCCACCCTGGCCAATTGCATCAATGGCCTGATCCCCCATTCAATCGCAGGAAAAATTCAGGGCTCGCTTCAGGTGGCCGGCATGGAGACCCGGGATAGCGACCTCAACCAGCTGTCGGCTGTCGTGGGGACGGTGCTTCAGGATTCCGACGCCCAGTTCGTCGGACTCAGTGTGGGTGAGGACATCGCCTTCGCCCTTGAGAACATGAACATGCCGAGACCGGAAATGATTCCTCTCGTCGAGAAAAGCGCGACCATTGTAGGGATGGAAAGTTTCCTGGATCATCTCCCCTACAAGCTGTCGGGAGGCCAGAAGCAAAAGGTGGCCCTGGCGGGAGTCATGCACGAGGATGTTCGGATCCTGCTCTTCGATGAACCCCTGGCCTCGCTCGACCCGCAGATGGGCATGACCGCTGTCGACCTGATCGAACGCATCTGCCGGGATCAGAACAAGACCGTCCTGATCATTGAGCACCGGCTGGAGGACGTCCTTTACAGGCCTGTGGACCGGGTCATCCTGATCGACCAGGGCAGGATCATCCTGGACACCACGCCCGAGGACTTGCTCCGCGCTCACGACCTGCTTGAACACGGCATCCGGGAGCCCCTCTACATCACGGCGATGAAATACGCCGGCTGTGACCTGAACCTGGAGAAAACCCTGGCCAACGTCAGCGACATGTCCCTGGACCCGGCCAACCGGGACAAACTGATCCACTTTTTCGAACAGGAGACACCCGCCTCCCCGGCCGGCAAGGGGGCTGAACTGATCCGGGTGACGGACGCGTCCTTCCGATACGCCGCCCGTTTGCCCAAGGCTCTGGACCAGGTCAACTGCGTCATCCATCGGGGAGAAATCGTCTCTTTGATCGGCGAAAACGGGGCCGGCAAGACCACCTTCGCCCGGATGGTCTGCGGCATCGGCAGGCCCCAGTCCGGCACGGTCGAGATCGAAGGGAAAAACTACCTGCCCCTGTCCATCAGGGAAATCGGTGAGCGCATCGGTTACGTGATGCAAAACCCCAATCAGATGATTGTCAAAGGCATCATCAGGGAGGAGGTGGCTCTGGCCCTGACCCTGCGAGGCCTGTCGAAAGAGGAGATCGACCAGCGGGTGGAAAAGGCGCTTCGCATGTGCCGCCTCTACACCATGAGACACTGGCCGGTGGACGCGGTCAGCTACGGTCAGAAGAAACGGATTACCATCGCGGCCATCCTGGCCCTGGAGCCGGACGCCATCATCCTGGATGAGCCCACCGCCGGGCAGGACTACCACAACTACACCACCATCATGGAATTCATCCTCAGCCTCAACCGGGACTATGGCAAAACCATCATCTTCATCACCCACGACATGCACCTGGCCATTGAATTTACCGACCGGGCCGTGGTCTTCGCCCAGGCGCGGATCATCGCCGACAGCAGTGTCTTTGACGTCCTGAGTGATGACACGGTCATCCACCAGGCCAGCCTTAAGCAGACCTCACTTTACACCCTGGCCCGTAAAATCGGCCTTGAACCGCGCCATGTCATCCGGCATTTTGTCAGATATGAAAAGGCGGGACGCTCAGATGGAAGATAAATTCATCATCAATTTCACCCTGGGTGACACGCCCCTGCACCAGCTGACCGGCACCAGCAAGGTCAGACTCTTCCTCAGCCTGATCGCCTTCCTGATCGCTGTCTGGGATATCCGCGTCATCATGCCGCTCCTCTTTGTTTTCGCGGCCGCCATTGTCTCAACCAGGCCCTACTGGAAACCGATCCGTTTCGTGTTCACCGTTGTCATCCTGATGAATCTGTTCAACCTCTTTCTTTTCTTCCTCTTCAACCCCACCGTGGGTGAGATCTGGACCGGCACCTTTACCCAGTTTGGCTCTCTTTCAGGCCGCTATGTCCTAGGCTACGAGACCATGTGGTACTTCGGGGTCCGCTTCGCCAAGATGATCACCACCTTCCTGCTCTGCATGGCCTTTATCCTGTCCATCACCCCCTCGGAATTCGCCGCCGGACTCAATTCCCTGCGGCTGCCTTATCGCTTTTGTATCATTGTGGAACTGGCCTTCCGCTACATCCCCGACCTGCTTCGCGACTACCGGGACATCTCCGTCAGCGCCCAGGCCAGGGGCAGTGAAACCGACAAGCGAAAGACCTCGGTCTTCAAGCGTCTCAAGTCCAGCCTGTTGATTATCGTCCCCCTGATCATCACCTCCTTTTCCAAGGTGGGTGACATCGCCAACGCTATGGATTTGAGGGGCTTCGGCAGGAAGAAAAAGCGGAGCTGGTACGCTGAACGCCCGCCTCAAAAGGCTGACAGGATCGCCCAGCTGGTCGCCCTGCTCTTTCTGATCGCGACCTTGTACTTCACCTTGATGCGGATTTTCAATCCCGCCAACCCCGAAATGTGGTACCCCTACAACGACCTGGTCACTTATAATTGGAGAATAATACCATGAAACCGGCTATTGTGATTCAAACAGATTTCTCCCGCAATTCCAGTTCGGTGGCGACCATGTACGGCGTTTGCCAAACGGTCGACCCGGAAGTCAGGGTCTTTGATCTGACCCACAGCATCCCTCCCTTCGACATCTTCGAAGCCTCCCACATGTTGAGAAATACAGCGCCCTTCTGGCCTGAGGGGACCATTCTGGTCTCTGTCGTCGATCCGGGTGTCGGTACTGAAAGACGGGGCTGCGTCGCCCTGCTGTCCAACGGTCAATATGTGGTCACCCCCGACAACGGGTCGCTCTCCCATGTCCTGCGGTCCATCGGCGTCCAGGCAGTCAGGGAGATCGACATGACCGTCAACCGCTGGCCGACCACCCTGACCTGCCACATCTTTCACGGTCGCGATGTCTTCGCCTACACGGCCGTCCGCCTGGCTTCGGGGCTGATCGACTTTCAGGGCGTAGGACCTGCCTATCCCCTGGAGGAGATCGTCACCATCCCTTTCGATCCGCCCGCATACGAGAACGGCGTTTTTACCGGCATCATCGAAAGCTCGGGCCCTTATTTCGGCCTGGTCAGCAGCAGCATCCCGGACCGGCTCTTCCTGGACCAGGGCGTGCAGTACGGGGAGGTCTTCCAGGTGGAGATCCGTCACCGGGGTGCGACGGTCTACGGTGGACCGGTTCCCTTCCACAAATCTTTCGGCTACGTCGCAAAGGGTCAGCCTGTGCTCTTTGTCGGCGCGACCGCCACCATCCAGCTGGCCTTGCGGGAGAAGAACATTACCCGGCTTTACAAGATCGGCGCAGGCCCCGACTGGTCCATCTCCATCAGGGCAAAGGATTCCTGATGCAGGATGGAGACCTTGGCCTCACCGGATAAAGCTGTCATCACCGTCGCGGTCCGTGACCTGGCGGAGGCAGTGCGCCGCTATGGCAATATTTCAGGTCCCTTCTATTCGGGTGTCACGGGTCTGGAGGGCACCCTGGCCCATCAGCGCTTCTTTGAACAGGCGGGGCGCTACTACCCGGATCATCAGCTGTCCACCGAAGTCGCGCTTAAGGGTTCCTATGACCGGGAGACCCTTCCCTTTGACCTTGTGGTTCAGGGCCGCTGTGACCTGGTGGCGGTCTCGCCTGACGATCAG
>LSQX01322172.1_pt1 | contig 24909 bp, 24 predicted proteins | sample 654561 | NCBI WGS metagenome assembly LSQX01 (sample SAMN04489861, study PRJNA283612) | anaerobic digester metagenome | isolation source: 4 biogas reactors fed with cattle manure at either 37C or 55C with and... | place: Denmark: Kongens Lyngby | collected 2014 | reverse complement strand
TTGCGAACTTTGTGGAAAGGTGCAGTCAGTTTCGGGCTGGTTAATATCCCTATAAAAATGTATGTAGCAACAGAAAATAAGGATTTGAAATTTAAATACTTGCACGAAAAATGTATGTCACCTGTTCAGTACCGTAAGTATTGCCCTAATTGTGATCGTGAAATTATCCCGGAAGAAATCGTGCGCGGTTATGAGTACCAAAAGGGCAGTTATGTAATCATCAATGAAGAGGATTTAGCCAGGATCCCGCTGGAGACCACAAAAACCATTGATATCCTGGACTTTGTACAGCTTGATCAGGTTGACCCCATTTACTTTGATAAAACCTACTATCTGGAACCTTCCCCGGGCGGTGAAAAAGCGTATACGCTGATTATTGAGGCCATGAAAAGAACCAATAAGGTGGCCATTGCCAAAGTAATTATACGCAGCAAACAATCACTGGCAGCTTTAAGAGTAAAGGATAAAACTCTGATTATGGAAACCATTTTTTATCCTGACGAAATACGCTCCCCAGATTCTTTAAGCAGCGGTGTGGATGTAAGCAAGCTACATGATAATGAAATAAAAATGGCGGTAAACCTGATTGAAAACCTATCCGTTAATTTTGATCCCGGCAAATATGAAGATGAATACCGGAAAGCCCTGTGGGAATTGATCGAAGGCAAGATCGTAGGCCGGGAAGTCAGCCATGTACAGGTTTCGGAGCCAACTAATGTGGTTGACTTAATGGAGGCACTTAAAGCCAGCGTTGAATTAGCTCAGCAGCAGCATAAAAAGACTTCATCGCGCAAACCTGGTTCCAAGAGTACTAAAAAAGCCAGTACTGGAACGTAATCATGTGGGAAAGATTCATTGAGCCTATGAAACCGGTTTCTCATCCGCAGGTTTTTGCTAATGACCGTTTTCTATACCAGGTGAAATGGGATGGAGTGCGTATGCTGTCTTATATTGAAAAGGGGCAGGTAACCTTAATCAACAAAAACCTGAAAGACAAAACTTTGCAATTTCCTGAATTATCTGCCCTTTCTAATTTATTAAAAGAAAAACGGGCTGTTTTGGATGGAGAGCTTGTGGTATTAAAAGACGGGAGGCCCCATTTTCCTTCTATTTTAAGGCGTAATTTTGGCAGCATCCCGACACAAATAAACCTTTTATCGAAAAGACTGCCAGTCATATATATGATATTTGATCTTATAATACTTGGTGACCGTGACTTGAGGCGGGAACCCCTGGAGATAAGAACCTCACTGTTAAATGATTGTGTGAACTGGCAGGAACCCTTTCATGTGGTGGAATCCTTTGCTGATGGGGCAAAATTGTTTGCAGCCGTAAAAGAAAGTGATCTGGAAGGCGTGGTTGCCAAACGTAAATCCAGTCCTTATACAGAAGGAAAAAAACACAATGACTGGTTAAAAATCAAATATCGAAAAAGGCGTTCCTTTGTGATTGGAGGGTTCACCAGTAAACAGAATAGGATAAACGCTCTTGTTATTGGTCTATTTGATCATAATGCCGATCCTGCCGGCCTTTATTATGTAGGCCGGGCAGGAACCGGACTAAAAGAGCAGCAGTGGGATCTGCTGTCTGCTGAATTGCCGAAATTGAAAACAGAACGCTCTCCATTCATCAATTTAAAAGCATCTCAGCTAAAAGAAGCTGTCTTTATAGAACCAGTTCTGACTGCTGAAATAGAATATGCTGAACTCACAGACAATCTTTATATCAGAGCACCGGTAATCATCGGGTTCTCACCTGTATCCCCTGAAGAATGTCATTTTTAAGGAGGATTGCTATGAACAGCCAAAGCCAGGCATCAATAGGGGGAAGGAGCTTTTCACTATCCAATCTTGATAAGATTTTATGGCCGGAGGATCATTTTACTAAAGAAGAATTGATCAAGTACTATGTGCAGGCCGCCCCTTTTATCATTGAGCATCTGCAGGATAGAGCCATGGTTTTTACTCGTTACCCCAATGGCATTGAAGGTAAAAGTTTTTACCAGAAAAACTCCCCTGAACATCTGCCTGATTGGATAAAAACTTTCCCTCTGTACTCCAGTGATTCTGATCGTATTATAAATTATACCCTGATCGAAGAACAGGCAACCCTGGCCTGGCTGGCCAATCAGGCCTGTATTGAAATGCATCCCTGGCTGTCCCGCATAAATAGCCTGGACTATCCGGATTTTGTGGTTTTTGACTTAGATCCTTCTGCGGACAGTACTTATGAAAATGTAATCATAATTGCCCAAATTCTGAACCAACTATTAACTAGTCTGGGACTTCACAGTTATTTAAAAACATCTGGTTCTCTGGGCCTGCACATCTATGTTCCGGTGATAAATAAGTATACCTATGAGGAAATACGGGTTTTTGCCAATAAAATAGCTGCTCTGGTGGCATCCAGCACTGCAAAAATCAGTACCATTGAAAGAAGTGTCCGCTTAAGAGGTGATAAAATTTATATCGATTATTTGCAAAATGGCCGGGGCAAAACATTATGTTCTGTATACAGCGTTCGTCCCCGTCCAGGAGCACCCGTTTCCACGCCTTTGGAATGGGATGAACTGACAGAAGTGACCCCTGCTGATTTTACCATAAAAACAATCATTCCCCGGCTGAAGGAACGGGGTGAACTATTTGCACCGGTGTTAACTGATAAACAATCACTTGAAAATGCCCAACAAAAGTTAAAATCGTTGGCAACTGTATGAATTTAATCTTTAAAGATTTTCACCTGCTTTGAAACATTATTTTATAATGATCAGCAAATGAGCGGATCTTCTTTTTATTGCAAAGATAGGAAAGACAGGCTGCAACAGAAGATTGCAGAAGATAATACTGGTTGTGATTGAAGGGTAATTTTAATTCTTCGATTAAATAGGAAGTAATCTCTTCTCTGGTTTTGGCTTGTTCTGTAAAAGAAATGGCAAGCTTAAAAATGTTTTCCAAGACATCTTTGTTTTCCTCTATAAGAGACTTTGGATCAGCGATATATCCCCCATGAGATATAAATAACTTTTTATATTGTTCCTGACTAAGTTTCTCTAATGTTTCCAACTGCCGGGCAGCATCAAACAGATAAAGGAAAGGAAACACCGCTAATGCTTCAGCGGGAAGCAGACTGTCACCGGCAAACAGCACATCATCCGGTGTTCTAATACCTATATGTCCCGGTGAATGACCTTCCAGATCTATGACATGGAATACCTGCTCATTAATGATCAAAGAGGACTCCGCCGTAAAATCAACATTCGAGGCTGGAGGCATTGTATATTTATTACGCAGGAAATTGGGCGGACTGGAAGAAAACAAGCTTACGGGCTGCAAAACCGGGAGCTTGATAAAAGGAGCACTTAATGGAGATGCATAAACCATACTTCTATGATGCTGTTGAAATTCCCGGTTCCCACCGCAGTGGTCAGCATGAGAATGGGTATTTATAATTACCGCTGCACGGTATCCTGCTTCTTCAATAATATGTCTGATAGCTCCAGCTTGTGCTGCCGGTCCGCTGTCGATCAAAAGGCAGGTATTGTCGGGAAAAAGATATACGCCTACCTGAGTCAAACTGTCGATCACATAAGTCCGGCCGCATATGGGATTCAGCTCCACATCTAAACCCTCCTATTAAAATAATTATTTAATAAAAAGTTCCAGAATTTCTTCTCTTTTTGCTGAAGGTATAAAGCTTGTAATATCGATAGTTTCCAGACATGCCTTAAGAGAGCTTTCCTGATATTTTATACCTCGCAAATGACAGGCCAGCTCAGCTATATCCTTTCCGGCAAAAAAGTCCCCATAAATGGCACAATCTTCGATCAGACCTTTTTTTATGTTCAGGTGTACCTTTATATTTCCCCATTCAAACTGGGCCTTTTTTACAACATTAAAAGGCGGTGATGAACCGTAAATAAAGTTCCAGGTGCTGTATTTGTTTTCTTTTAGTTTGAGTACTGCTTCTCTTTCATGACCATCAAGCTTATACTGTTCATGCTTTTGTCCGGCAAAAACAGTTTGTGTTAAAATCTCTTTAAACAATTTAATATTCATTGGCTCATGCAGATGCTCGGCTATATTGGTTACCCTGCTGCGAACTGATTTAACTCCTTTGGAAATAATTTTCTCCTGACTGACATTTAAGGCCCTAACCATTTCTTCCAGATTACAATCGAATAGAATGGTACCATGATGAAGCAGTCTTTTCCCCTGCCGATACTGAGCATTGCCGGAAAATTTTTTGCCCCCGATAGTAATATCATTTCTGCCGTTATCTTCAGCTTTGATTCCGATTTTATCCAGGGCTTTTATTACCGGGTGTGTAAAACGGGTGAAATCATAACGGTTCAACCCGCTTGTGTCATTGACGATAAATGTGAAATTCAAATTACCCGGATCGTGATAGACTGCCCCGCCACCGGACAACCTGCGCACCACCTTTATATCTTTTTCTTTTACATAGGCAAGGTTTATTTCTTCAAGGGTATTTTGATTTCTTCCAATCACAACAGTAGGAACATTTTGCCACAATATCAAGATATCCTGGTCATCAAAATGCTGCAGGCAATGTTCTTCCAGAGCTAAATTATAATAAGGATCTGTTTCCGGGTTGATGATTTCCAGCAATGTTTCCTCCAAATCAATGATTCATTCTATTTGCGCTTTGGTGCCAGGTGGATGGCCTCTCCCCTTATGTCCCTTGCTGCTTCCGACAAAGCCTCGCCCAGGGTAGGATGGGGATGGATCGTACCCACCAGGTCACTAACTGTCATATGGTTTTTAACAGTTATGGTTCCTTCCAGAATAAGGTCACTGGCATTAGGGCCAATAATATGCAGCCCAATAATGATCTCATTCTGGTCAGCGATGACTTTTACCAGACCATCTGTTTCCCCCATGGTCATTGCCTTGCCGTTGGCAGCAAATTGAAATTTCCCTGTTTTATAATCAATTCCCTGTGCTTTAGCTTCTTCTTCACTCATACCTACGGTTGCTATTTCGGGAATGGTAAATATACAACTGGGAACACTGTGATATGGGACCGAAGTGTTTATACCTGCCATATGCTCAACTGCAGCAATACCCTCTTCTGAAGCTACATGGGCCAGCATCTGACCTCCAATCACATCACCAACCGCATATATGCCGGGCAAACTAGTCTGATAATGCTGGTTGACTTTTATAAAGCCACCCTCTGACATTTCCACTTCTGCTCCTTTGATTTGCAGGCATTCTGTTACCGGAATCCGTCCTGCCGCCAGCAAGACCAAATCTGCATTTAGTGTTATATCTCCTTTGCTGCCCCGGGCCAAAACCTGTAAACCATTCTGTTCGAGTATAATTTCCTGCATCAGGGTGTTAGTGTGAATCGTAATTTTTTGTTTTTTCAAATAGACCAACATTCTTTTACTCAGTTCAGCATCAAGTAAGCCAAGAATCCTGGGAGCACTTTCAATAACTGTCACTTCACTGCCGAAGAGGTTGAAAATACAGGCAAATTCCATTCCGATCACTCCGCCGCCAATGATAACCAGCCTTTCCGGTACGTGAGACAGTTCCAGAATGTCTTCACTGTTCAACACTCCCGGGGAATCTATCCCTTTGATGGGCAAAAACGCCGGTTTTGAACCGGTTGCGATCAATATATTTTTTGTTTCGATCAACTGCTCTCTCACTCTCACATGGTGCTGATTGATGATGAAAGCCTCGCCATTGATGATCTCTGCATTGTTCTGCTGTAAAAGTTTTTTTACTCCAGCAGCTAAATTATTAACAATGGTATTTTTCCTGGCTTTGGCTTCCTGCATATCGAACTGGATACTGCCGGTTGTTATGCCAAATTCGCGGCTGTCACGTATCGACTTAAGCAGTTTAGCATTATATTGGTAGGCTTTAGTGGGAATACATCCACGATTTAAACAGGTTCCTCCCAAAGCATCTTTTTCAATCAAAGTGACCTTCATACCTAGCTGGCAAGCCCGGATAGCAGCTACATAACCACCTGGGCCGCCTCCAATAACCACCAGATCTCTCACTATTTATTCCTCCCATTTTACGATCGGACTTCTGGCCGCTGTTACTTCATCAACTCTGCCAATCACAGTTGTATGTGGCGCATCAAGCACGATCTGGGTATTTTCTCTAACTTCCCGGGCAATTTCATCCATTGCTGCAATAAAGCTATCCAGGCGCTCCCGGCTTTCTGTTTCAGTAGGCTCGATCATCATCGCTTCTTTTACAATTAAAGGAAAATAAACTGTAGGAGGATGATAGCCATAGTCCATCAAACGCTTGGCTATATCCAAGGTAGCTACATGATTTGATTCCATTTGGTTACGAGCGGTTATTACAAATTCATGTTTGCACAACCGGTCAAAAGGTATATGGTACTTTTTTTGCAGATGATAGCGGAGATAGTTAGCATTCAGCACTGCTTGCTGGCAGGCATCTTTCAGTCCTTCGCTGCCAACTGCCATAATATAGGTATAGGCTTTTACGATAACGCCAAAATTGCCATAGAAATTTTTCACTCTCCCTATTGAATCAGGCCGATCATAATCAAAGCTGTAACTGTCACCTTTTTTTATCACTATCGGTTTAGGGAGAAAATCAGCCAAAAAATCTTTAATGCCTACCGGTCCCGAACCTGGTCCGCCGCCTCCGTGGGGAGTGGCAAAAGTTTTATGCAGATTTAGATGTATCACATCAAAACCCATATCCCCCGGCCGGCAAATCCCCATAATAGCATTAAGATTGGCGCCGTCATAATATAAGAGACCGCCGCCTTCATGGACAACTGCTGCGATTTCCTGTATTTCTTCTTCGAATAAACCCAAAGTATTGGGATTGGTGAGCATTAATCCAGCCACTTCATCTGACATTTTGGCTTTCAGATCATCTAAATCCACCAATCCCCGATCATTGGACTTGATTTCGATCACATCAAATCCTACTACATTGGCAGTAGCCGGGTTGGTTCCATGAGCAGAATCAGGAACCATCATTTTTGTTCTTTTAAAATCCCCTCGTTTATTATGATAGGCTTTAATCATCATCACCCCGGCCATCTCACCATGAGCACCAGCAGCAGGCTGCAAGGTGAAATGATCCATGCCGGTGATCTCACCTAACATTTTCCCCAATTCATAAAGGATCTGCATGGCTCCCTGCACTGTCTCCCGGGGCTGATAGGGATGAATCTGAGCAAAACCCGGTAAACGTGATGCCCACTCATTAATTTTGGGGTTGTATTTCATGGTACAGGAACCCAGCGGGTAAAAACCGTTATCAACCCCGTAAGCCCGGTTTGATAATTCTGTATAGTGCCTGATTAGTTCTACTTCGCTGACTTCGGGAATAACCGTTGCATTTTCTCTTAAAAGATGTTCCGGTACCGTCTCCGATAGTCCAACTTCGGGTACCTCTAAAGGAGGGAGTTCAAAGGTATTAGCTTCGGCAATATGTTTTTCAAAAATTAGTTTAGTCATTTTCTAGCCCTCCTAAAACAAATGCCAGGCGTTCAATTTCCGCTCTGGTCCTTTTCTCTGTAAAAGCCAGCAACATGGCGCCAGGCAGCTCATAACCACCTATCATGCCATTTTCCAGCAGTTTGTGATTCATAAAGGCCGGGTCGTCCATTTTAACGGCAAACTCTCTAAAATATGGTTTGTTGTATAGCAGTTCCACGCCCTGCTTTTTCAATTGCACTTCAGCAAAATGAGCTAATTGATGTGAACGAACTGCTATCTCCTTTAAACCTTTACTTCCAACAGCAACCAGGTATATGGAGGCTGCCAAAGCATTTAAGGCTTGATTGGAGCAAATATTGGAATTGGCCTTTTCTCTTCTGATGTGCTGTTCTCTGGCTTGTAAGGTCAGAACAAAAGCTCTTTGCCCTCTGGTATCCAAGGTTTGTCCTACAATACGCCCGGGTATTTTTCGCATCAATTTATTGGTTGCAGCAAAGAATCCCAGATAAGGTCCGCCAAAACTCAGGCTGTTTCCCAGTGATTGCCCTTCCCCGACTGCGATATCAGCTCCCAGATCACCGGGTGCTTTTAAAACAGCCAGTGAAATAGGATCCACTGCCATGATCAAAAGTCCTTTATTTTGGTGAATGGCTTCCTCAATTTTAGTTACTTCTTCCAAATTGCCAAAGAAATTGGGTTGTTGAACAATTGCTGCCGCTGTTTCTTTATCGATCATAGAAATAAATGTATCTGCAGAATAGGTGCCCTCATTGCATGGCACAGGAACAATTTCCATGATTCCTGAAATCCCATAGGTTTTTAACACTTCCATATACTCGGGATGTACTGTTTCAGGAACTAATATTTTACGCCTTTTTGTGTGCATTGAAGCCAGCTTACAAGCTTCTGCCAATGCACTTCCGCCGTCATACATGGAAGCATTGGATACATCCATGCCTGTCAAATTGCATATCAAAGTCTGGTATTCAAAAATAGCCTGCAAAATCCCCTGACTGATCTCAGCCTGATAGGGGGTATAGGCAGTATAAAACTCTGAGCGCCACATAATCTGTTCTATGACAGCTGGAATATAATGGTCATAGGCACCAGCACCTAAAAAAGTAGGATAGTCATCTACATTGCTATTACGCCCGGCCAGCTTTTTCATATGTTCTCTGATTTCTATTTCGCTGAGGCCATTTTTCACAAATTCCTGCTGATGCTTTTGTTTCAAGTCCTCATTGATATCAGTAAACAGGTCATCCAGGTTTTTAAGCCCTATATCATTAAGCATTGCCTCAACAACTGCAGGAGGATTAGGAGTAAACTTCATTGACTATGCTCCTCCCCTATTTTTTCTCTTCTTCAATGCAGTAAGCTTCGTAATCTTTAGCAGACATCAATTTTTCCGTCTCTATTTCATTACTCACCTCGATAACAGCTATATAATTCTTATAGGGATCTTCATTAAGCAGTTCAGGTGATTCTTCCAGTTCTTCATTGACAGCAATGATGGTACCGCTTACAGGGCTGTATATTTCTGAAACAGCTTTCACCGATTCAACTACCGCGATGGAGTCACCCACGTTTACTTCACTGTTTAATTCCGGTACTTCAACAAATACAATGTCACCCAGGTGATGTTGGGCAAAATCAGTGATCCCCAGCGTGACTTTTTCTCCTTCAATTTTAATCCATTCATGACTGGAAGAGTAAAATAATCCCTGTGGAATGTTCATTATTCATTACCTCCTAATTTATTGATTTCTTTTATAAAAGATTCCTGAATTGATTTTAGCTGGTACTTTTTTTCCACGAATCATTATATCAAAAACACTATCTTTTTGGTTATATTCTCTATTTATTATAGCCAGGCCAATGTTTTTCCCCTGGGTCGGAGCAAAAGCTCCGGAAGTTACCCAGCCAATTTCTATCCCATCCTTCTGTACTTTGTAATGGGATCTGGGTATGCCTTTGCCGATCATTTCAAATTGGACCGTGACTCTTCCTAAACCGTTTTCCTTTTGTGATTTTAAAGCGGTTTTGCCGATGAAATCTTCTTCTGTATCCAGTTTAACAAAAAAGCCCAGACCTGCTTCCAATGGAGAAATATCCTGGTCTATTTCCTGTCCGTATAAAGGTAATTTTGCTTCAAATCTCAAGGTATCCCTGGCTCCTAACCCGATGGGTGCCACATCTTCTCCTCCGGCTTTTAATACTTCCTCCCAGACCACATCTGCCTGCTCAGTAAGATAGATTTCAAAGCCGTCTTCTCCGGTATAACCGGTACGGGATATGATACAGTCGCTTCCTGCAACCCTGGCTTGGGGATTAAACCAGAAGTGCTTAAGGTTTTTTAAATCAATATCACATATTTTCTGCAGAATTTCCTCTGCTTTTGGTCCCTGAAGAGCTAACTGACTGTACTGATTCGAAACATTTTCCACACTTAATTGGCCAAAAGTCAAACTGTATTGCTTGAGCCAGTCAAAATCCTTATCCGTGTTGGATGCATTCACCACCAGCAAATAGTGTTGGTCTGAAAATTTATAGATGATCAGATCATCAACTACCCCTCCGTCAGGGTAGCACATCAGAGCATATTGAACCTGATGGTCTTTTAATGCTTTCACATCATTGGTTACCATGTACTGCACAAAATCTTCTGCTTTTTCACCCTTTATTATAATTTCACCCATATGGGAAACATCGAAAAGACCTGCCTTTTGTCTAACCATATGGTGTTCCTTAATGATTCCTTCATATTGGACCGGTAGTTCCCAGCCTCCAAAATCGATCAATTTGCCTCCATGTTTTTTATGCATGCCATAAAGCCTTGTCCTTTTTAAGTTCATGAATATATTCCTCCTCCAAATTATCCGGGTAGTTAGAACTCAATTATATTAGGATAAATTGCCCCGCCGTTTGTTTCTACAATGGCATAGCTTGATGCAGACCTACGGGGAAACGATGGACTGCCGGGATTGATCAGCCACATACCGTCTATTTGTTTACAGTACGAGACATGGGTATGCCCGCAAACTACTGCATCAGCATTTACTTCCCGCCCGCGTCTGCTCAGTAAGCTGTAACCTTTTTTGACTGCATATTGATGCCCATGTATTATGTAAAACCTTTTGCCATCAAGTTCAATGATTTGTTCCTCTTCCCCCGTTTTTGGATCACAGTTACCCCGTACTCCTTTGTATTTCACTCCCAGTTTGGCGGAAATTTTTACTGCATCGGCAATGAAGTCACCGGTGAATAACATATAATCAAACCGTTGCTGCTGTAATACTTTGGTTACTATACTGATACGACCGTGAGTATCACCTAAAACCAGTATCCGCATGCTGCCTCCCGTCCATTCTAAAAGAACTCCTCAATCACGCTGCGTGCCATTTGCAAAGCCTTGGCTCTGTGACTGATCGAATTTTTTACTTCCGGTGATAGTTCAGCAAAACTTCTGCTCTCCCCTTGGGGGATAAATAGCGGGTCATAGCCAAATCCCCCCGTTCCCCGAGGCTCCATTTCTATTCTTCCTTCACACTTGCCGGTGACAACTCTATAATTCCCTGCAGGATCGCTGATAGCCACACTGCATACAAATCTTGCTGTTCGATTTTCAGGTATTATTCCTTTAAGCATAGTTAGCAGTTTCTCATTATTTTTTTTATCATCCGCTTCTTCCCCGGCAAATCGGGCTGAATAAATACCCGGCTGGCCATCCAGAGCATCTACCTGAAGCCCTGAATCATCTGCCAGACAAATATAGCCGCTTAAAGCTGCAGTCTGACTTGCTTTCTTTATTGCATTCTCAGCAAACGTTGTACCATCTTCAATGACTTCCGGCAGTTCTTGGATGTCTTCTAAATTTACTATCTTAATGGAAAGGTCCTGGAGTATCTGCTGTATTTCCTTTTTCTTGTCCTGATTACGCGTGGCCAATAACAATACTTTATTCATGAGGGAAATCATCCAAAACCTGCTTCTGCAAAGCGATTAATTCCAAGATTCCTTTATTGGCAAGGGCAAGCATTTCATCAAGTTCTTTCTTGCTGAAGGATACTCCTTCTGCCGTTCCCTGAATCTCTACAAATTCACCGCTGCCGGTCATAACTACGTTCATGTCAACATCAGCACGATAATCTTCACTATACTCCAGATCCAGGATCAATTCTCCGTCAACCTTGCCAACACTGATAGCACTGACAAAATCGAGCAGAGGGATTTTTTCAATAGTCCCCTGCTTATGCAGCTTTTTTAAAGCCAGGCATAAAGCCACAAATGCTCCAGTTATAGATGCTGTCCTGGTACCGCCATCAGCCTGAATCACGTCACAGTCGATCCAGATAGTCCTTTCTCCCAGCATTTCCAAATCCACAACAGCTCGAAGTGAACGTCCAATCAGTCTTTGTATCTCCGAGGTACGTCCGCTTATTTTGCCTTTGGCGGCTTCCCGCTGAGTTCGGGTCTCAGTTGATGCAGGCAAAAGTGAATACTCTGCAGTGATCCATCCGCTGCCGGTTCCTTTAAGAAAAGGCGGAACTTTTTCCTCTACAATGGCAGAACATAATACTCTGGTATCTCCTGCCTCAATGAGAACAGAGCCGTCAGGATGTTTTAAGAATCCGGGAATGATCCTTACTGGTCTTAACTGGTCATATTGTCTTTCATTTGGTCTAAGCATAATATACCTCCATATAAAAACCTGTCAGCATTCTTAATGATCAATTAAATTCTTCAAATACACAGCAGCCAATAGCACCATTGAACTGATAATTATCTGCCCTGAGTACCTGTGATCCGGTTTGTTCAGCAATGATATTCATTAAAGCTGTATTGAATGCGCCCCCGCCGCTTAATACCAGAGTTTCACTTCTAAGCTGTTTAAGCTGCCCGGCAAAACGCCTATACAGAGTATAATTGACCCCGGCAGCCAGCTGAGCTGTAGAATAGCCTTCTACTATTTTCGATATGATCTCTGTTTCTCCGAAAATAGCACAGGTTGAATTAAGACTGACCGGTTCATCACTGCATAAACCCAGTTCCTGCAACGATATACCCAAAATACTAGCCATATTTTCCATATAACGTCCCGAGCTTGCTGCACAACGGTCATTGGTCATAAAATCTGCAACCTGCCCGTTTCTTACCATTATGATTTTGGTATCCTGTCCTCCTATATCAAGCAGGGTAAAATCTTTAAGCCCGGTCTGATATGCTGCACCTGCTGCATGAGCTTGAATTTCCGGTATTTGAACTGCTCCTTCTATGGCAATTGCAATTTTGCCGTAACCGGTGGATGTCAGTTGATCAGGAACAAAACCCAAGCTTTCAAAGTCAATATCCAGTTTTTTTTGCCCGGCCATACCATGCTGTCGATAAAATTCTATGGTATCAAAAATAGTGCTTTTACCTATTTTCCCATTAAACATTTGTACTATTTTAATATGACGGGATCCCAAGTCTATACCTAACATTATTCCCTCACTTTTTCCGTTTAAGCATATTTATAAAAGCTTCTATTCTCATACGGCTGCGGCCATCCAGTTTACCAGGCCTTTCTCCCTCCAGAGTTAAAAATGGCAGTTGTATGTTTTGCCGGTAAATAAGGTCTTCGATTTGGCGAAAACAAAAGGTCTGAGTATAATGAATTACCCCATCCACCTTACGCAGATCAATTTGTTCCAGGATATCTGCAAGGCGGGCAAAGGCCCCGTATGGATATGTGTACTGAATATATTGCCGGTAGATATCTTCCGTTTCAAAAGGCATGGAAAACTGCCTCTGTACCTCATTAAATACCACGCGCGCCCCTAGTGACTCAGTAACCTGGTAAAGATCAGTAAAGATCGGCGGCACCCCTATAAAAGCAAGACGGACTTCATCATTAAATGCCTTTCTCAGGCGTGCTTTAGCAATAAACTTAATCAAATCTTTTTCATACTGCTTAGGGTCACTATTAAAATCACTTGATGAAACCAGATAAAAATGATTCTCGCCGCCGGTAACCACATTATCCTGCCAGGTCATAGTATCGATTTGCCAACACAATGAACGGATATCATCCAGCCTTTTTTTACTCTCCTGTACTTGTTCTGCGCTTACTGAAAAATGGTCCATAAGCTTTTCAATTTGCTCTTGCAGCATCTTTATATCTCTGTCAAAAGGAAAAGCAAAAGGAATAGTTTTGATCCCTTTTAACTGAAGAGTCTCCATTAAAGCCAGGGTATTGCTGCAATCACCTTGCATAACCGCAATAACTGCCTGAAGAGGATTTTCAATAGCTACAGAATACAGGCCTTTTATCCACCCACAGGTTGTGCGGGGGTATCCTGCCTCTTCAGCTTTTTCCACTAAAAGCGAAGCTTGGTCGCTGCCAATAAAAATATTATTCAAATCCACCGGTATTTTTCCTGCTGCCAGCAAAATTTCCACCGGTATTGAAGTAGTAAACCCTATTCTCTCCATTGCCCTCACCAATTTAGTTCCACTTTTTTGACCTCTCTGATCACATCGCCGATAAGTAATTTCCCTACCTTATAAAAGGAACTATCCTCTCCGCTGACATAAAATTTTCTGTTTGGTTTTTCTTCGCTGTCATTTAGTAAATTCCTTGAACTTAGGATAGCTTTCAGTTCTTCAACGGTTTCACCCGCGGCATCGATAAGCATCATCCTGCCACCAGTATATAATTGTATAGCAGGAATTAAAAAAGGATAATGAGTACAGCCAAGAACCACAGAATCAATCTGCCTGGCTATAAGAGGATCAAAATATTTCTTTATGGCTTCTTCTGTTTCCGCTCCCATTAGCTTGCCTGATTCGACTAATGGCACTAAGAGAGGACAAGCCATCTCATAAATATCTAGATCCCTGTTTAATCTTTTTATACTTTTTGTAAATGACCCTGTGTTTACCGTTGCCTGTGTGGCTACGATACCAATTTTGTTATTCCTGGTGGAAGCTGCTGCCTGTCTGGCACCAGCTTCTACTATTCCTACAACAGGCAAATTATACCTGTCTGCAATTTGTGGAAGCGATATTGAAGAATGGGTCCCGCAAGCAACGGCAATTGCCTTGACTTCCTGGGCAAGCAGGAAGTCCATGATACGTTCCGCATAGCTTAATATTTGCTCCTGACTTTTTTCACCATAGGGAACATGGGCCGTATCGCCAAAATAAATAAAGCTCTCCCCCGGCATTTTTTCCAGCAAAGACTTTACTACTGTCAGGCCACCCACACCCGAATCAAAAATCCCAATCGGATCAGTCTTCAGCAAAATAACACCTCATCTATAAATAATCGTAGATAAAAATTCTATAATATAATTCATTTAAATAATGTATCACTTTTATGCTTTATATACCAGCGAAACCGACAGGTAGATGTTACAAACAAAAAAGGAGTGTATAAGTCTTCACTTCTACTGCTCCTTTTAACGCGAATATTTGTTTATTAGTCTGCCGGTTTAAAAACTGTAGTCTGGCTCTACCGGCATTGATAAATCCAAATAACCTCCTAATTGACTTACTTCTTCACCGTCAACCATGAAAGTCACTTCTGTAACCGTTGGAAATTGTCCTACTGTATTGGCAATTGCATAAACCATCATTTGTTCTTCTGCCGCACTGTTGACTAATCTGGCCTGAGAACTGAGGTCAACGATACAAAGACCATCAGGTTTGATATTTATATCCAGCAGTTTGGTTCCAGGCGGCAGTGGATTACTGTAGTTTGCATTGCCAGGTCCCTTTATCAGTTCCTCAAGTGTTTTTCGGGCAATCCCTTCCGTCTTGAGAATAGTGCGTTTTTCGGTTTCCAAGCTTGCTCCGTCTGCTGCAACAAAGTACAAATCAATATCGATACTCTCACCCAGAATGATATTCTCATCAGGTACCTGTACATTTTCCGGAGCTGTCTCCTTCTCTTCCTCGGGCAGTAATTTAATCAGATCCTGCCACTTTTTAAAAGTTTCATTCTCAGGCGCTCCTGAACAACCTATAATAAGAAGGCATAAAACAACTGCGATTATACCGGCAAATTGTTTATAGGCTCGATTCATAATAATCCTCCTCCATTTTTACTATTAAAAGATACGAAACTACAGGTAAAAATATAACCTGTCAGCAAAAAAAGAAGGGTACCCTTTTAAGAGGTACCCCCAGAAGGAGGAGTTATTAAAAATTGATACGAATACCAATTTTTGCTCATAAAATATATCAAGCCTTTATCTTAATATGGTTTTCAGACATAGCCCTTTTTTCATGGCGAACAATACTGATCAGGTTATCCCGATTCAAATCGTCTACCAGATATAGGGAACCATCTGCTTTATTGGCCAGTTTTTCCAGATATACACGATTTGATTCTACACCGATACAAATAAAACGAATTTTATTTCCCGGGATATGGGAAGCAGCTTCGATGGCATCTGCTTTGGCATCCAAAGTCCACAATGCCGTATTTGGTATACCATCTGTTATTAAAACCAGTAAAGGGTTTCTCACCCGATTATCTTTGATCAGATTGACTGCTGTCATGATCCCATCAGCCATGGGAGTGAGCCCTGCCGGACTGATGGTAGAAAGTCCTTTACTTAGAACCCTTTGGTTACGGGTAAAAGGCACTACAACTTTACTGCTGCGTTCCTGAAAAGTGACCACGGCAACTTTTTCTTTGCCGGTCAACAGTAAATGCTCTGCCAGATAACATGCAGCCTGTCTTTTATCACCAGCCATACTGCCGCTGGCATCGATCAAAAGGCATATATCAATAGGAATATACTTCTTTTTACTGTAAAAATGCAAATCTTCTTTTTTAATACTAAAATGTTCCTCGCCACGCAGCAGGCTGTTTTTTTTAGCCTGGATAATGGTTTCCGGTACTGCTAAATCACCAGACCAGTTATGATACGGGTTATTAATAGTTTTATTGCGGTTTGTAAACTCAACATGGGAAATGTTTTGGTTTACTTCGCCCGTTTTCTTAAAGCGACTGCTGCCCTTGGCTGGGATCCTGCGGATATTTTTACGTATTTCCGTTTCCAGTTCACATTTATGATTGATAATAAAATCCTTTAATTTCACTCCCTGATTGGTAAGCACTTTACCCAGCGGAGTATTTTTAATGATTTCCAGTTCTTCAAGCTGTTCAACAAAATCCTCTACTTCACCCCACTTTTTTTTCTGCTGTTCAATACCCTTACGTTTGAAGATATTTGTTGAGTAACTTTCCATGAATTCCTGAATTTCTTCAACACCGCCAAACTTTTCTGCCAGTTTGATAATCAATTGGTTGACATTTTCCTTATCCGGCAAAGCCATGACGTTCTGGCCCTTAAACTTCTTCCAGGGAATTTTAATATAACCGGAAAAATCCTCCTGTTTTTGTTTTTGATTGCCATGGTTTATATTTCTTACCTTGGCCAGCTTAATATCAGCATCGATAAGAAGCTCTTCTACCGCTTCTGCAATGATATAGACCAAGTAGTATTCTTCACGGTTCAAGCGAGCCAAAATATGGACATGATCCTTACCTTCTTCACCCTCAACAAAAGGTTTCACTATATTTTGGATCAGATCATACAATACTCCCTTACCCAAGCTGGTAGTAACAAATATTTTGTTGGCATATTCAGCAACCAGGCGGAAGCGTTCATCCTCATTATATTTCAGTTGCGGATTCTTCTCCAAAAAGTTTTCATCGACGGCTTGAAATATGCTCCTGGCTATCCTGGTGGGATCTATTTCCCCCTCTTTGTGATAAACATCAATATGAACCACTTGGTCATTATCTACAAAGTCCAGAAAGGTTTTGCCCGCATCGCGGTTCAGCAGAATTTTTATCTGGCCCTTAAGCCTTTTCTCCGGCATCCGGGCATGTGCTTTACGGCTTACAACTGTACTTTCACCCAGCCTGACACCTTGATTCTGCCCAAAATAAAGATTTAGATAATTACCTACTGCATCGGCCTTATCAACATTAGATTGATTCGGCATATTCCCACCCCCTTAATATTAAACCTCGTTGGGGGTCAAACTCTTCTCGGTATTTACCAGATCACTTCTTCTGATATCTTTCAAAGGCATAGCATTATGCGGGAAGTACTCAGCTTCTGCTTCATTATCTTTTTTCTTGCGGTTTTTAAAGCTCAGTATTCCATCTTTAACTCCTTTGGAATCTACATCATTAATCATTCTGACCATCGTGTCATTATCAACCCGATGCTTCAAAACCAATGGGATCATGTGTGTAACATCATTGATCAATACTTTGTCACGGCCTTTTATGATGCTGTGTAAAATCGCTCCTGATTGCATTGCTTCAATGGCTCTGATACTTTCAAGGTTATTTTTGATATACAAACGGGCAATATAATTACGTAGAAAATCTGGCATATCAGCTTTTTGATATTTGCTGGCCCATAAAACTATATCCTTGCGCATTGTATTGTTTTTGCTGTCATCAATGGTTTCCTTATTATATTGTTTGGTTTTCCACTGATGCGAATTTTCTTTTAACATCTGTGAAAGGATATCAACTGAATTAGGCCGTCCCATAAAACAAACCATGTCAAAACGATCTGAAAGCTGCCTTCTGATTTCCTCCAGAGGTCCTGGATCTTCATCTGGATTGGAAGCAGCCCAAACTGAAACACTTACCTTAACATCAACAACAGGTAAACCTGCTTCTTCAATCTGAATATGACCCGGTTTATTACCCATTACATCCAAAAGGATATCAGTAATTTCCGGAGAGGTATCTGCCAGACGGTTAATTTCATCAATAAAAATTATGCCCCGATGTGCTTGGGGAATTAATCCTGGCAAAAGGCGAGCTTCAGGATTAATTACATCAGTAAGTCTGGCCAAGTCTACACTGCCTGCTACCGTCCCAACCTTTGCAGAATGAGATATTTCCAAAAACGGCATTTGAATCTCTTCCGTACCCAGCTGCAGAATTTCTTCCCGGGTTAAGTTTTTATGATGGGGACAATGTGGTGCTGCCGGATCGCAATTGTATATACATCCTTTAATACGGGTAATTTTTGGCAAGATGTCTTTGGCAGCGCGCATAATTGTAGTTTTGCCGGTTCCTCTCAGTCCCTCTGCATGTATATGCAGCGGTTCCCCCGCCAAGCTGGAAACAATCGACATCGTGACCAATTCAAACAAAGATTCGTTTCCTTCGTATCTTTCAAGCTTATAAAAAGGTATCATTAAACAACCCCCCTTGCTACCTTGTCTTCAGTTGTGTATTAACTCAATTCATACAATATACAGTCAGTTCATTCCGCACCAGCCAACTGTATATAATTAATTGCATTTCCTCCTTCCTTTATTTTTTAAAAAACCGTACTATTTATCTACATTAACTATAAATCATTTTGTGATATTATTCTCTATACTTGTATTGGTTGGTTGAATAAAAAGGTTATTTTGCACTAGCTTGTTATTTTATTAACAAATTTAAGCAGAATTGTGCAGAGGGTAAGAAAGAATGGGATTGATCGTTCGCAGGGTCCCTTTTGTAGGCAGTTGATAGGCTTTTTTATCTTACGGTGCTAAAATACAAAGTTATTATTTTAACGCTTGGTTTGTATTATTTTATTCCTATTTTGTCATAATAGTGGGTTATTTTATTATTGTATACCCATTTTCTGCCTTAATAGCTTGGCTTTTGACCGGCTAAGTATGATATTCTTTTCCGAGTTATTTAAGTGCAGCAAATAAGAACCTTCACCAAAATTAATAATTTCCTGTATAAAATTTAAATTTACGATAAAAGCTTGGTGTGCCCGAAAGAAGATGCTTTTGTCCAATCGTGACTCCAGTTCATTTAAAGTATAATTGCTTAAATAGCCTTCTTTAGTTGTAGAAATATAAACTTTCTTTCCCTGACTTTCACAAAATATAATTTCATCCTGATTGAGAAGAGTTATTTTACCTTTTTCCCGAACCGGCAGTTTGTTGGAATAGATTTCGTAATTTTTATAACGTTCCAACATAAAATCTATTCTTTCTTTTAATCTCTGTTTAACCAATTCCTCCACAGAATCCCGGTGAGCGATCAACCATTTAGCCCGGTTAATAGTCTTTTCAATGCGGCTTTGCCCGATCGGCTTTACTATGTAATCTATAGCACCCAGATCAAATGCTTCTACTGCCATATCTTTTTTGGCAGTTACAAATACAAATAATGGGGGATCTTTTAGTTCCTGCAATTTATATGCAGTTTCCAATCCACCCATTTCCGGCATGCTTATATCCAGAAAAACAAGATCCACTTTCTTTTCCTGGCATAATAACAGGGCTTCTAATCCATGTAAAGCTTCTCCCACTATTTCTACATCTTTTATCTGTTCAAGCACATACCTTACAACAATTCTTTCCCGTTCGTCATCATCAACAATCAGCACTCTGACGGACATACATTCCAACTCCTCAACAATAGTCGATGGTGATTAATGGACATAAATTACTTTTATCCTTTTTAATATATAATCTTTTCGGGTATAAAACAACTTAAACATCCTAAAAAATTACTTATCATTTAAATTTATAACTATATCTTATATCATACCAGCCTTTGCTTTTGTTTTCATGTAATATTTTGTTAATACCATACTTAGCTGGTGTATAATCAACAAATACTATAAAATCTATGTAGGTATTTATTTTGAAATAGAGGAGGTTAATTATGCGTTACGAAGGAACAATATACCGCCCACCCAGTGAAGCTAACAGTCTTTTGATCCAGGCGACCATTGGATGCCCCCATAACAAATGTACCTTTTGCGCTATGTATAAGGATACCAAATTCCGGCTTAGATCAGTCGAAGATATAAAAGAGGATTTAACTGCTGCCCGAAATTATTATGGAGACTTTATTTCTTCAATTTTCTTCCCCGATGGCAATACGATTATTATGAAGACTGAGCAATTATTGGAAATCATCCACCACGCCAAGGAATTATTCCCTCATCTCCAGCGTATAACCGTTTACGGTTCAGCCCGATTTATCAATAAGAAAAGTGAATCTGATTTGATCCGCTTGCGGGAAGCCGGGCTTACAAGGATCCATACCGGAATGGAAAGCGGTGACGATGAGACTTTGGCACGTGTCAATAAAGGAACCACATCAGAAGAAATTATTGCAGCAGGTTTAAAACTGAAAGCTGCCGGGATCCAGACCAGCGAATATTATTTGACTGGTATCGGAGGTTTGGAACGGACCAAAGAACACGCGATCAACAGTGCAAAAACAGTAAGCGCTTTCAGTCCTGATTTTCTAAGGATAAGAACCTTTGTCCCCGTACCGGGCACTCCTATTTATGAAGATTATCGTAATGGGACCTTCAAACTGTTAACTCCGCATCAGGCATTAAGAGAACTGAGGCTTTTAATTGAAAACCTGGATTGTGACCAGACCATGGTTTTGAGTGATCATATGGCAAACTACTGGGATGTAAGCGGCATGTTACCTGATGATCGTGAAAAAATGCTAGCTCAGATTGATAAAGCCCTGACCTATGATGAATCTCAATTCAGGCCTTCCCATATCAGCAGACTGTAGTCTCATATTAGAGAATAGTCTCAATTTCGATAATATATTTGTCTCAATCAATAGACATCTTTATGAAATAAAATATGCCGGGATGGTTTTGTAGGCTTTAATGAACTCTTCCCTCTATGGCATCCTTTTTGCATAATGTAAATAGCAGGGGGGGAATACACATATCGTGGTGTATTACCAATATTCTAAGGGGCTATTAGGTCGTCATTAGCCCCTTCTTTTTTATTTATTTTTAAATGATATCCGAAAATAAGCTTCTAATCATTGGCTTTTGGAGGGTTGATATAAATATCTTGCCCTTCCGTTTCAAACCATTCGCTAAGCTTCCAGTATACGCCTCTGCTGAGACGTGTATCAGCCGGCCATTTATAATCAATGTAGGGAACATCTTTTTTAAGTGTAAGTTTGATGCGTTTATTTAGCTGCATTTCCTGTAAATCATGAAAAACCAGGGTGATAGTTTGGTCAGGGTTTTCCATTATGCCAGAGGCTAAAAAAGGAACGTCTTCAACGGTAATAGGATTTACATCTTCACCAAGCTTTATATAATACTGCCCCTTGTCATCTTTATTTATATTTGATGCTAGTATATTTAGAATATTACGTCTGAACATTTCAGCCTGGCCAAAATACCACTTACCATTGGCTTTGATTGTTATATCCTGAATACTATTCAACTGAATCCCTCACTTATTTTATTTCCAATATAACTGATTTCTTCATTTTTTCTTTTAATTCCTGCTAAAAAAACAGAGCATAAGCTCTGTTTTTTATTTATATTATGCATTTTGTGCATTTTATACATTTTCTACACGCTTTAGGTCTATTGATCTGTAATAGATATCATCAATATCCTTATCGGTAATTTCTCGATTGCCCATCATTAACCCTGCCAGTGAAAAGCCGTGTTTTTTACCTAATGCTCTAAGATAATCCACAGTTTCCAAAGGCAGCTTCATTCCAATACTGTAGTCTCTGTAATCGCCTTCCAGAGCCAGCAGTATAGTCTCAGACAAGCAGGCCATATTGACACCATCGCGATAACCTAAATTCGGACCGAATCTGATTTCATCCGGGAATTGCACCAGGCCTCCCTCTAAAATAAGCACATCATTACGAGTGGCATATACTTCAGGAGAAATATCTGCCGGCCTTGCAACATCACAAACTACCGCACCGGCTTTTAAGTGCTGCGGATAAACCAGATACTCGGGTGAATTACTGGCAGCTACGACTAAATCACAATTTATCAAGTCTTTATTAATATCTATACTCAAAACAATAGGTACCTCCAACTTCAAATAGGCACATATTTCCTGCAGTTTATCAAAGGAAAGACCATCATTGTTAAGCTCTTGCCAATAAGTCGATCCCTGGGGAGACTCATCCCCGGCTAAAGTATCTGAAACACTGACCAACCATCTGCTTAATCCACTTAATTTTCCTTCCGCTTTGTGTTTTACTGCCAAATCAATAATTTCCTGAGCCAGGGATTGCAAGCGGTTTTTGCTGCTGACCGGGTGGTCGGAATTACCCAATAATGTTATTTGATTGACTTCTTCAGACAACATTAAAGCACATGTCCGGCCTATAGATCCAGTGGCACCTACTACTGCCCCCTGAACCTGGTTTAGGTTTTTGCGCATTTTCTGTGCTCCCATATAAAGTGCTTCCATGGCCATCAAAACGGTAAAACTATTGCCGCTGGTGATTGCCACGTCTCTGCCTTGAACTGATCTGCCTCCCCTGGTTACCACTGAAGTGAGCGCTCCCAGCCCTACTATTTTAGCCCCCAGATCACGGCCAGTATCAACGGCTTGTTTTATTACTTCCACCACTTCTTCCCGGGGCAAATTCATCATCTGCCGGGCACCGTACGGAACTCCGACCAACCATCCTTCAGCAACTTTTCCTGCTTTGGATCGAATCGCCGGCATATGACAGACGATTCCCGGTTCGTCATTCTTACTTTCCCATTCCATCAATTGATTAAGCTCTTTACGGCTGAATGATTCAAAAGAAGGATTATTCGCTACCACATCCTCTGGTGCCGGATAGTGAATGAGGAAGGCAAATTTTTCCTCCGCTGTTTCCTCTTTTTCCAGGCAGGAGGATTTGATCTGCCTGGACTTGTGACGATAATCTTTTATTTTGAAATTTATCCTGTTGTCACCAATCAAAAAGCGATATAGCTGAGCATAATCTTTCATTTTCATTATGCTACAGATGAGGGCGATCTTCTCCATAACCATATCAATTTCTTCATAAGTTATTGTAAAAGTAGGCTGAAGCCTTAAGGTCATAGGATTATTTAAAAACGGTGCTATACGTATCTGATGACAATTGAGAAGATAGCCTGCCAAGAGTCCTGTAAATCCTTTTCTGTCAGCAAGATAAATCATATCAAAGGAACCGCAGTCATCCAGATCATCAAATTCCATTCCTACCATAAGGCCTTTTCCTCTTACATCTTTGATGACTTCCGGAAAAGCCTTCGCTAGTTCACGAGCCTTGCCTAAGAGATAATCACCTTTAACTTTTACTTCTTTTATAACTCTGCGGTCATCTTTAAGTAATTCATCAATAACGGCACTGCCCACAGCACAAGTCAAATTATTATTGGCAAAGGTTGAGCTGTGCAGAGACCCAAATTCATCATTAAATACCCGGGGAGAACTTAATGTAACGCCTATTGGCAGCATGCCTCCTCCCAGGGCTTTAGCCAGCAGCATTATATCAGGTTCGATCCCTTCCTCCTCACAGGCAAACAAGTATCCCGTCCTGCCAAGACCGGTCTGAATTTCATCAACAATGAATACGACTCCAAATTCTCGGCAAAGATCCTGTGTTTGTTTAAGATAACCTGGTTTAGCAGGAATAATTCCGCCTTCACCTTGAACTGGTTCCACAATAAAAGCTGCTACTTGTTCTGCTTTCTCAGCCAGAATTGCTTTTAAGGCTTCTGCATCATTGTAAGGTATATATTCAAAATGGGGAGCAGGAGCATCAAAAGGAGTCTGATAGACCTCGCGCCCGGTTGCCGAAAGTGCCCCCAGTGTTTTTCCATGAAAACTGCGCTCAGTGGAAATGATAATTTTCCTGCCGGTTGCCGAACGTGCCATCTTAATCGCGGCTTCCACTGCTTCCGTACCACTCTGGGCAAAAGTTGCATAACATAAATCACCAGGGGAGCAGTCCGCCAGTTTATTTGATAATTTCACAGCTTCTATTGGAATCGAAGGCTGCACCAGTGAGGGAATTCCCTTTTCCCTGACTTGGTCCAGTGCTTGCCAGATAAAATCCGGGTTGTATCCAAATGGTATTGCACCATACTGAGATATAAAATCTAAATATCTTGTGCCTTCCGCATCGACTAAATAATTGCCTTCGCCTTTAACATATTCTTTGTCAATTTTAAAAATATCCAGTATTTTAACAATTGTTGGATTGAATAATTCTCTGCGAATAAAAGGCATAAATAACTCCTCCTTATGTGCACAGATTTGTGCAACCTCAATAACTATATATATTTTAGCGATAATTGAGGCTTTGTCAAATACTAATCAGATCAATTTAATTTGGCATTTCCTGAATTAATACTATTTACTTGGGAAATATTATAAAAAAGATTAGGAATCTTAGGAGGATCAAAGATGGAAAATAATGAAATAAAAACTGAGAATGGTTATGATCTGGGTACCTTTAATTTTCTTAAAACAGGTTGGTGGATATGGCATGTGATTGCAATTGCCGCAGTCTTCTATATCGGCTATCTGTTTGGCGGCAATGTATTTTAGAGATTAAGAATATCATTTCCTTTGGCTCATAATAATAAAAAGTCCCTGCATATCAGAAT
>LSQX01337008.1_pt1 | contig 24920 bp, 29 predicted proteins | sample 654561 | NCBI WGS metagenome assembly LSQX01 (sample SAMN04489861, study PRJNA283612) | anaerobic digester metagenome | isolation source: 4 biogas reactors fed with cattle manure at either 37C or 55C with and... | place: Denmark: Kongens Lyngby | collected 2014 | reverse complement strand
CCAAAGTAACCTTTAGCTTGTTTTAAAACTTTTTTTCTACGGGCACGTGTGACCGGTGAACTTTTTACTCTTGCCATGATTCCTTCCTCCTAATTCTGAATTAAATACTTAATACGTTTAGCATCACTCTTATGCACTAAACGCGCTTTTCGTAATTGTCTTTTTTGTTTTGTTGTTTTGCGGGGGGCTAAATGCGATGTATATGCAGCTTTACGCATTAATTTGCCTGATTTAGTCACTTTAATCCGTTTGGTTAAAGCACTTTTACTTTTCATTTTTGGCATGAAACTTCCTCCTATTTCTTAATTTTACTCGCTAAGATGACGCTTAAGTTACGACCTTCCATTAACGGTTTTCGTTCGACAATAGCATAATCCTCTAGTGATGCAACAAAGCTTTCTAATATTTTTTCACCAACATCAATGTGGGCCATTTGGCGTCCACGATAACGGATTGTAACTTTTACTTTATTACCATCTTCTAAGAAACGACGAGCCATCCGCCCTTTTGTTTCTTGATCGTGTACATCAATTACGGGTGACATACGAATTTCTTTAAGTTCGACAGTCTTTTGTTTCCGTTTTTGTTCTTTAGCGCGCTTTTGTTGTTCAAAGCGGTGTTTAGAATAATTAAGCATTTTGCAAACTGGTGGTTTGCCGTTCGGGTTCACACAGTAGAGATCTAGTTCGTATTCAGATGCCGCTAGGTCAATAGCAGCGCGTGTTTTCATGACGCCTAGTTGTTCGCCGTTAGGACCAATGACTAAGACTTCTGGAAACCGAATGTTTTCATTAACTAAATCGGTATTGCGTTCGGGCCGTTCTCTGTTTTGGTTGTAAATAAGCATTTCCTCCTTGTACTTAATAAAAGCGGGCGTCAGTAGACACCCGCGATAAAACGATTAATTCGTAGCATCAACCAATTTACCTAGTAAATCTGGTGAGAAGCGGGTGCTTCTACTTTCCACTTTTAGACGATATAAAGATATCATTAATATGATAATCTGTCAAATTTAATTGTTATTTTAATGCATTTTCGTATAAACGCGCGACTTCGTCCCAATTAATGACGTTAAAGAAAGCTTCAACATATTCTGGACGACGGTTTTGATATTTAAGGTAATAAGCGTGTTCCCACACATCAATCACTGTTAGGGGTTTCAAACCTGTGGTAATGGGACAAACTTGATCGTGGGTATCTACAATTTCTAATTCACCTGAATTATTAACTACCAACCAAGCCCAACCAGAGCCAAAATGCCCGGCAGCTTTGGCGGTAAATTCTTCTTTGAAAGCGGCAAAACTTCCCCATTTAGCATTGATTGCGTCGGCTAATTTTCCTTTAGCTTCGCCACCGCCATTGGGTGAAATAGATTCCCAGAAAAAATTGTGGTTCCAGTAGCCACCGCCGTGATTTATGATAGCAGTGCGCTTGTCTGCGGGGATAGAATCTAAGGAAGTTAAAATTTCTTCGGCGCTTTTACCTTCTAAACCTGCGGCTTCCACAGCTTTGTTAAAATTCATAGTATAAGCGTTGTGATGTTTGCTGTGGTGAATTTCCACTGTTTGAGCATCGTAATGTGGCTCCAATGCGTCATAAGCATAGGGTAATTTTGGTAATTCAAAAGCCATAATTTCTCCTTGAGTTATATTGGTTTGTTAATATTGGTTTAATGTATAAATGATTTATATCATTTTTAGTTAAACTGCTTATTTTTCCGATAAGGCGCTATTTAAAAGTAACCATTGTTCACGAGCTACTAAAGAATTATTTCTTAACTCTGCAACTTTAGCTTCGTAGTCTTTTAATAAACGATTTAAATCCCGGGCTTTCACCGGTTTCTTTTCTAATTTAGACTGTTTAAAAGCAGCGATTTTTATAAGAATTTTGGCACTATTTTGTAAACTGTGCAAATAAGGGATGGTCTTTTTATAAAACAACTGTTCTTCTGCAACTGAGTTGTTGCTCTTTTTAATTAAAACCTGTAAATTGCGAATTTGTTCTGAACACTGCTTAGATAAATCTGCCATAAGTGATTGAATTCGCAAAAAATCCACCTGAGGCCATATAAAACTAAAGGGGGGAAGCTTTTTCCAATGAAAGCCCAAAACTGACTCATGAGCAGCTTTCCACAGCTTTATAAACTCTATAAGATTGTTATTTACCTGTTCCCAGGGCTTTTGTTTTTGTTTTTTTACATTCATAAGCATTTCTTTTCTTGATTTTTAAAAAAGAAATCATAAAATAAGATTATCCACATCAATATAAAAAATGAGAGTACATAATAATGAAGTTAGAAATAAAAGAAAAAGATGCTACGGCAATTGTTTCTGTTTATAACAAATTAACCGCCACAGCATTAAATCAATCATTGCGAGGCTCTATAAAAGCTCTATTTGATCAAGGGCTCAAACGAGTGATTATAAATCTCGACAAGGTAACACAAATAGATAGCACGGGCATAGGCGAATTAGTATCTGCATACACTGCTGCAACAAACAGTAAAGCCACTTTACAACTGATGAATATCCCAGATTCAAGTAAAGAACTGCTAGAAATCACCAATTTGCTGGATATATTTGAAGTTGTAAACGAAAACGACCCTGATTTGCAAGTTTTTTCTCAATAATTTGATTTTTCCCTTGGTTTTTGCTATGCTAAAGGTTAAATTCAATTTAATGTTCACTTAATTAATGAGGCTCAAATGAACCAAAGAAACATTTTAATCTTATCTGTTGTACTAAATGTGCTTTTTATTGGTCTGCTCTTTTATGTTAAAAAGGATGCCCATTCCCAAGCACAAAAACATGTAAGCAAAGTTATGGAAAATGTTAACCATCAACTAAAACAAGCTGGTGAAATAAATGTAAACAATAATGTCTTGTGGGAACTTGTAATAGATATTAAAGATGCCAAAGACAAATCTTTAACCAATGTAACTCGTTTAGCTAAAAGCAAAAGATTACCTAACCGTGAAAATGAAGAAGCTTTCTTAGCTGTGGACGCAGCTTCCGTAGAAGGCAAAAAAGCTCGTCGCATTGGTTGGGGAAAATACAACATTGTGGTTACTTTTAATGATAGAGATATCGTAGAAAGTATTGATATAGATGATTTGCTAGGCAAACTAGTCAATCAAGAAAACGAAGAAGATGAAGAATAAATATTTAACAGTTTAAAAACCAAAATAAAGTCGCTCATAAATCAATGCAGCGACTTTATTATTTTGTTCTTCGCTTAAATTCACAAACTTTAACTGTAAACCTTTGTTGTGCACAGCCACAACTTCTAAATCAGTGGTGAAATCCATATCTTTAAAAACTACTAAAGAACTTCTAAAAACTTCACCTACACTAAAGCGCACAAAAACTCGATCTCTAAATGAAATTTGTAAGCCACCTAAGCTGAGATTTTTTACAATAGAAGTAACTTTGCGTTGATTAGACAGAGTTAAAACCACCCTAGCATTTTCATAGGCCATAATTTGCACGCGCACATGTTGGCGCCGTTCTTTGGCTCCTGCTAAATGTTCTGTAAGTGCAGTCATTTTATCTATTAAGGGATTGCCTATTTGATCAAGGGTTAAAAGATTGTAAAAGCCCATCTTAATTAACTCAAGCACCGTTTCTTGTCGTGCGTCTTCTAATATCAGCACAATTTGAATATAGCGGAACTCTACCCGCTCTCTAAACACTTTCAAAGTTAAAGCTTCTTCAATATTTGCAACCACACATGCTACCAAAGGATATTTGCGAGTGGCTACCATTTTTACAAATTCGGCATAATTATCCATCATGCTCGGCGCAAAACCATAAGACAATAGCATTCGAAGCCAAAGAGGCCGTCGTTCTTCGGCTTTGTCATACACTAAAACAGCTATGCCTTTATGGTTCATTTAAACTCCAAGCCAAATTTAATAATTACTAGCTAAAATAGAAGTTCTTCTTGCAAATCCTGATGGGACTTGGGAACTGTCCGGTGTAATTTCTGGTAAGCTCTAACCGTGGCTACTCTCCCCCGCTGGGTGCGCGCTAAAAATCCTTGTTGAATTAAATAAGGTTCATATACTTCTTCAATGGTAGAAGCTTCTTCTCCTATGGCCGCACCAATAGTGCTTAAACCCACAGGCCCCCCATTAAATTTATCTATAAGAGTTTCTAAAATGGTGCGATCCATTAAATCTAAGCCATGTTCGTCTATACCTAACATATCTAAAGTCTTGTTGGCAACTTTTACTGTTACCACAGAATCGCCCACCACTTGAGCCACATCTCTGCAACGGCGCAAAACTCTATTGGCAATGCGAGGAGTACCACGGCTGCGCGCTGCTAAGAGCTCTGCGGCATCGCTTTGCAAGCTCACATCTAAAATCCCTGCCGAACGGCCTAAAATCTGCGCTAATTCTTGGGGGTTATACATTTCCAAGCGAAACTGCAAGCCAAAACGGTCGCGAAAGGGAGCAGAAAGCATCCCCGCTCTGGTGGTGGCGCCCACTAATGTAAAAGGTTGCAGAGGAATATTCACGCTACGGGCCGCAGGGCCGCTATCAATCATAATATCTAAGCGAAAATCTTCCATGGCCACATAGAGATATTCTTCGATGGAACGATTTAAACGGTGAATTTCATCTATAAAAAGCACTTCTCCCGCTTGCAAAGAAGTTAATATCCCTGCTAAATCCGAAGGTTTTTCTAAAACAGGACCCGAAGTTATATGTAGTTGCGTGTCCATTTCTTGGGCTATAATCGCCGCTAAAGTGGTCTTTCCCAAACCAGGAGGACCTGCTAACAAGCAATGGTCCACCGCTTCTTCGCGCATTTTTGCTGCACTCAGGGCTATGGATAAGCTTTCTTTTAAAGTTTCTTGCCCTGTAAACTCCTGCAAGCTACGAGGTCTTAAACCGCGATCTTCAATGGAGTCTTCATGAATTTGTTCAGGATTGGTAATGCGCTCTATGGACATAATTTAAATATAGATTAAGTGTGTTTCAAAGCTGTAGGTATCAGTTGGGCTAAACTAGCATCGCTTCCCAGTTCTTTTACAGCTTTTTCCAAAGCTTTTTGCGCTTTATTTTCTCTTACCCCTAAAGAAACTAAGGCTAACATGGCATCGTGCATGGGCCCACTGATCTTCAAATCTGTTTCTGCCGATGCGCTCAAGGCCAAGTCTTTAAGCCCCAACACCAATAATTCTGCGGTTTTTTTGCCAATGCCCTTGATCTTTGTTAAACCCACACGGTTTTCGGTGGCAATAAGAGCCATTAGATCCAAAGGCGCAATTTCTGACAAAATTCTTTGCCCCAATCTAGGACCAATGCCAGAAAATCCTATCAAAGCTAATAACACCTCTCTCTCTGACTCGTGCAAAAACCCATATAACTGCATAATGCCTTCGCGCACATGCAAAAAGCTAAGCAAGGTTAGAGCCTCTCCTTCGGAGGGAAGTTCTGAGCCAGTACGCGCACTGACATTCAGCTTATACCCCACCCCACCGCAATCTATCACAGCAAAAGTACCACCATTGCGTATTAATTTTCCACTTACTCTTTCAATCATCGTCTATGCCTTCCTTTGCTGCGCGCTAATAATTTTAAAACTTCTGGCGATATGGTGTTTGCTAATTTAGGTTTTTCTCTTTGATTGTGCAAAAAAGCCAAGGCTATGGCCAAAGCATCAGTGGCATCAGTAGAATCGTCGATCTCCCGCAAATTCAGCAAGAGTTTCACCATTTTTGCCACCATTTCTTTGCTTGCTCCACCGTTGCCCGTAACAGCTTTTTTTATGGAGCTTGGGCTATATTCTGCAATTTCGATGTCATAACGCAAGGCGGTGGCCATGATAGCTCCCCGCGCATGTCCTAAAACCAGTGCAGTGCGGGGATTTTTCGCAAAAAAGCTTTCTTCCATGGCTAAATGCTGGGGTTTATAAACCCCTATACGCTGTTCTAACTCATGGCATATATACTTTAGGCGTAAAGGTAATTCTGCTCTCCTTGGAGCTTTGATGGTACCGTATTCCAAGACTTTGGGATCTTTAGAGGTGCTTTTATTTAATAAAAAAGCAAAACCCGTGCTGTGGGATCCCGGATCAATCCCTAATACTAACACGATCTATTCCTAAAAGCGCGCATTTAATCATCGAACTCAGCGTTGTGATATACATCTTGCACATCATCTAAATCTTCAAGCTTTTCAATGAGTTTCATCAAAACTTGCACAGATTCGCCTTCTAACTGCACCGGGGTAGAATGGTTATACGCCAATTCGGCACTAAGCATGTCTATTTTTGCATTTTCTAAAGCAGCACTCACTGCATTAAACTGCTCTACTTCGGTAATCACCTCAAAAACCCCATCTACACTTGTCATATCAAGGGCACCAGCTTCCAAAACTACATCCATGACTTGTTCTTCTTCATAAACGCTAGCATCAATAATAATCACGCCCTGATGCGCAAAACCCCAAGCCACGGAACCAGGTTCGCCCATATTTCCGCCATTTTTATTAAAAGCATTACGCACTTCAGCCACGGTGCGGGTGCGATTGTCTGTCATACATTTTACCAAAATCGCTGTACCTTCGGGACCATAGCCTTCGTACATAGGCTCTTCCATATTATTAGCATCGGTGTTCCCCACAGCTTTGTCAATAGCCCCCTCAATGTTTTTCATAGGCAAGGATTGACCTCTTCCTTTGAGAATAGCAGCCCGCAACCTTGGATTAGCATCGGGATCGCCACCGCCCAACTTTGCAGCTACTGTAATTTCTTTTAGTAACTTATTCCAAACTTTGGCTCTCGCCACATCGGTTTTAGCTTTTTTGCGCTTGATATTTGCCCATTTTGAATGGCCTGCCATAAATTACCTCTTTAAAAAATGAAGATATTATTTAATATAGCGTTTTTCTACGCTATTGCGATAAGCAACTACTGCTTGGGAAATTCGTTCCGCCAAATCCGCTTGCCCTTTTTTGCTCATCATATACAATTCATCATTGGGATTGGTTATAAAGCCTAGCTCCACCAAAGCACTGGGCATAAAAGCGCCCACTAACACCATAAATCCCGCTTGTCCGGCGCCACTGCCCAGTTTTGCGATTTTGCCTTGGGACATGGTATCCACCAAAATCGAAGTGAAAGTTTCACTCTCTTTTGTATATAAATTCAACTGATTTTCCAACAGAATCCATTCCACTGGTGAAATTTCAGCTTTGGTTTTCTTCGATGAAAGCATAGCAGCTTGATTTTCCCTGCGGGCAATGGCGCGATCTTCTTCGGATTCCGCTTCTCGCAAAATGTAGATCTTAAATCCTTCTACTCGACGCTTGCGCTGTACATTACCATCAATGGCATTACAATGCAGAGATATAAATAAATCGCCACCTGCTTTAGAGGCAATGGCTGGACGCTCTTGTAATTCCACAAATTTGTCTGTATCCCGGGTCATTTTCACCTTAAAACCCTCTTTTTTCAGCTTATCGCGCAACAATAAACCCACCGCCAAGACTATATCTTTTTCCTTAGCTTTCAAACCAATAGCCCCAGGATCTTTTCCACCATGCCCTGGATCTATTACCACGGTTTTAATTTTTTTTGTGTTAATTTCAGGGGTCGGAGCGTAACTTTGTTGTTCAGATTTTTGCGGTCTTCTAAACAATATTTGCAAGGTTTTACCATCATCTTTTTCTAAAAGTTCGCCTCCTTCAGAGATACTGGAAAGCAAAACTGTAACTTGTACGGCTTTTTCCTCTTGCAATACGGTGATTTTGCGAGCTAATTTGCCTTTTAAGCTTTTTAAACTTTCTGAATCAACTTTTATGTTGTTTAACCGCAAAATAAAATGTGGGGCATGAAAAAACGATTCATAGCGAACTTTTTGGGCAAAATTCAATTCTAATAAATCCCCATTATTTCTCGATTCTAGCTTGGCGTTAAGCAAATCCTGCACTGGGTTTATAAGCAGTACATTTTCTGCACTGCTCCATGTTAAATTTAAAGCCGCCCACTTTTGCAAAACTGCGGTTAAATCTTTTTGAGTCAGCCATAAATTTCCTCGACGCAATTGCGGCACTTGCTCTAAAACGCCAAAGTCTGTTTCACACTGATAAACACGAAAATTAGGCACAAAAACTAGTGTTTTGCCCATACCTTGCACAACTATTTGCTGATTATATGGGTTCCATTGATGATTTATATTTAAACGAGAAAACAGTTCTCCCGCATTAAACCAAGTATTTTGACTCTCTTGGAAAACCATATCATTCAAAGGCCAAGTTTGCCCTTGATATTGTACCTTAATGTTTTGTCCAAAAAGCCAAGCCACTGAAAAAAGCAATATACAACAGATTTTTTTCATCGGAAATTAGCCCTTTTCATTTCACGGTCCATTTCTCGTTTGGCTTCTCTTTTAAACACATCTTGACGCCGGTCTCTATCGCCTTTACCTCGACAAATACCAATTTCTAATTTAGCTCGACGATTTTTAAAATAAAGTTTTAAGGGAACAATGGTCAACCCTCTTAATTGTACAGCTTTGTGCATTTTTACAATTTCATGACGATGGGCCAATAGTTTGCGCCGCCGTACCGAATCGTGAACGGCATGGGCGGAATATTTATATTCATTTATATGGGCTCCCACCAACCATAGCTCCATTTTATCGGAAACATCTACCCAGGCTTCCGCCAAACTAATCTGTGATTCGCGTATGGATTTGATTTCGGTTCCACGCAAAACAATACCCACCTCAAAGCGTTCTTCCACAAAATAATTGTGCAAAGCTTTGCGGTTTCTAATAGTAGGTGCCTTAGCTGTCATCGTTTTCCAAACTTGCTTTAATTTGCTCGTTTATGGTTTTTTGCAGTCCTCTACTAGCTTCGAACACTGGTTTTACCCCTTCTTTTACTTTTACTGGCTCTCCTGTGCGGGGGTTACGGGCCATACGCGCTTTTCGAGTGCGTACTTTAAAGCGACCAAAGCCGCGAATTTCAATATTATTCCCTTCTATTAAAGCCTTAGCAATGGAGTCCAAAAAGCCCTCCACTATAATCTTAGTATCAACTTGGGTTAAACCAGTTTGCTTAGCTATGTTAGCCACCAAATCTTTTTTCGTTACATTAGTCATAATCTATTTAATATCACCAACTTATGACTATATAATACATTTTAAAAAGTCTTGAGTCAAGTGTCAGGACGACTTTCCTTAACATTTTTTAGGCGTTGTATCTGAGAAACCAAGACTTTATTGTATGGTTCTATTTCAAAAGCCTTTTGCGTATAGTCCCATGCCTTAATGTATTCCCCCAAAGATTCCCAGGCTGCAGCGAGCTGTAAAAGCACAGGAACCGACTGGGGATTAGCATTCAAAGCCTTTTGCAAATGCAGTATCGCTTCGCGGTTTTGCTTGTTTATATTTAATATAGAACCCACGCGATAATGGGCATCGTAATGTTCGGGTTGGTGCGCTAAAGTAGTCAAATAAGCCTCTAATGCCAAACGAGTGTAGGCCTTAAACCCCGATGGAGTGGTGTTTTCATTGGCCAAAGACAGATACAATTCCCCTAAATTAAACCAAGTGTTGTAGTCTAAACTATTCATAGCCAAGGCTGTCTTATAAGATTTTTCTGCCTCTTTATCTCGTCCCAAATAAAACTGCGCCATGCCTATGCGGGCATGAATACGCGAATCAAAGGGATCTAATTTTTGCGCTGCTAACAACTGCCTATAAGCTGAACCAAAATTGCTTTGATTCATTAAAAAACGACCAAACTGATAGCGAGCAGGTGCATAATTAGGAAATTGCTTTAACAGATTTTGAAATATTTTTTCCCCAGTGGCATTGCGATGTCGAACTTCTCCCAACATGGCAGCTCTATGAGTAAGCAATAATGGATTATTAGGAAATTTTTCCATGGCTTTTTCAATGGTGCTAATGCCGCTATCCCCTTGCATCCCCCGAAAACGAGCTAAAGCTAAATCTGCCCACAACTCCGCATTATCACGATGTTTTTGCAAAGCTAACTCCAAAGGAGCAATGGCTTCATGGGGGCGACCAGCTTGTAAATATGTGCTACCTATTTGTCCCTGAAACTCTAGATCTTCTTCCATCCACGGCGCAATGCGCTCGGCGTGCAATAAACTTTTAGAAAACAGTCGTCTTTCCAAATATATCTTAGCCAATTCTTTGTGAGCACTATTATTGAAACTGTCTAAACTCGCAAAAATTTCTCCCCCAGGTAAAGGAGGGATATCAGCTAAACCCACTTCTAAATTTTCACTTTCAGTATCAACCCAAGCGTTACTATCACCGAGTTCCAAATCATCCACGGCAACAGAAGGGACGAATTTCACATATAAAATCAAAGCCACAAAAGAAACGCTCAAGATCCCAGCACAAACTAAAAGCGTCCATCGTATCATACGGCGGTCTTTATCTGAAATTTGTTGCCAAAAAAGCTTTATCTTCGTAATCATAGATAACCCTATATGCTTATATCGTCAAAAGCACTATTTATCTTTAATTATAATAGATCTAGACAAGAAAATCATGGAGTATCTTAATCGAATATTTCTTATCAATCCGCAAATTATTCAATATTTATAACTGCAAGTTCTTGCAAACCTGTAAATCCTTGTTGGCGTGCACACTCGTATAAAGCTAGGGACAAAGCCACGGAAGCATTGTAAGAATGGGCATCTAAAGCCATGGGAATACGAGCCACAGCATCGCATTGCTTGCGCATATATGGCGGTAAACCACGATCTTCTCCGCCTACTATTATCACATTATGCCCTGAAAAGTCCACCCGCGCTAAAGCGCTTTCACCATAGCCATCTAAACCCACTAATTTATAGCCTATTTGCGATAAATCTTCTAAGGCTTTTTCCAAATTATTAGGCCTGCATATTTGCAATTTGCTTAAAGTTCCCGCTGAACTACGCACCACTGCTGGCGTTAAGCCACACATTCCCTTGGCAGGCATTAACACGGTTTTAACGCCTAAAGCCAAACACGAACGCAAACTCGCCCCTAAATTGCGGGGATCTTCAATATTGGCCATTACCGCCACCACACTGCTTTTTTCATTGACAAAAACAGCATTTAAATCAGGCAAAACTTGTTCCCAACTTAGGGTTTCTTGTTCATGACAAAAAGCTAAAACTCCGCCGTGGTTGGGAGCGTGCTGTTCTAACATTCGCGCATCTAATTGCTGATAATGTATATGCAAACGCTTGACTATCTTTTGTAGTTCATAAAGCTCTACGCGACCAGCACCTTTTTGAAACACTACTCTATGGACCAAGCCAGGGCGATTTTTCAGTATTTCACTAACCGCTTTGACTCCGTAAATCACTTTTTGAGGCGGACTACGCATTTCTGTATGCTGACTGCTTCGCTTTCTTCTGTAATTTTGTCTTTTTCTCATAATATTAAGCTAATTGAGCTAAAGCATCGGCCACACTGACATCTCCTACAAAAATCCCTGCTTTTAAGCCTGGATTATCGCGAATAATCTTGGTTACTTGCCGAGTGTCTATCCCCATTATCCCCGAAACGCCTTTCTCTTGCAAAAAATCTTCTAAAACTTGTATTTTCGACCTATCTCCAGAAGGATTTCGACACGCACTTTTAATAATTAACCCTTTTAAGTGCACTGACTCCTGAGCAATTCTTTGCAAATCAACACCAGTATTTCCTATTTCGGGATAAGTCATACAAACGATTTCATCTTTTAATTCACTGTCAAAAAGCACATCTTCATAAGCATTCATCGAGGTATTAAACACGATATTACCCTGAACATTGGTAGCGCTTCCCAAAACTGTGCCTGTAAAACTTTCGCCAGTAGCTAGTACTAAAACAGCTTTCATATTTACCTTGCTTTAAACTTTAAAAATTTCCGTTGGAGATACAATATAATTCATTCTCACATCATATTGGTGTTGAGGAATGTTCCCTGCCACCATTTGCACCGAAAAACCCAAACCTACATATATAGAGTTTTTAGATTTTGCCAAATATCTATCATAATAACCGCCTCCTTTACCCACGCGCTCACCAAAATTATTAAAAGTCATTCCCGGCACCAAAACTATGTCGGGATCGGAACCTAGCCAAGGCTGTGCGCTTAGAGAAGGCTCCATTAAACCAAAAGCTCCTGAACGCAAAACATCAAAGGTAAAAACTTGATGAAAATCCATTAAACCATTACCCAACACTTTAGGGAGCAAAAGTTTTTTTTCTGCCATAATTTTTTGCAATAAAGGCTTTATTTGCGGTTCTTGATGGGTGGGATAAAAACCTGCCACTACTTCGGCTTCTTGAAAAACAGACCATTCAGTGATAAGCCTAACAATATTTGCGCTTTCTTCTCGCAAGGCTTGGGGGGTCATAGTTCTAAGCTTAGCAGCAACTAAATGACGAGTTCTAATAGCCATTAATTTATTCCTGGTTTAAGCATTTCCCATTGCCAAGGCAAAAGCCTAGCAAGTTTTATTTTATTTTCCCAATCTTTGTTAGGCATAGCCAAATTTACCATTTGATTGCGATTAGCTATGATAGTGGGATCTATTTCTAGCTCCAAGGCTATTTTATCGCGATAATTACGAATACTCTCTAAATGTTTAGCATTGGGAGAATCTACAAGCTTTAATCGCCTAGCTTTAGGCTCTGGCCACTCTTTTTGAGGGATTTTTGCAGCTCTATGCAAAGTGTTCAAAAACCTTCGCAGCCTATCTCCAGTAAAGTTACGGGGTAACTTATTAAAAGTTTGCGCGGTAATATTGCTAGCATTATTCGCAGCTCGGCGAGATATTCCAATTAAAGCTTCGTTGTTAAGCACTTTAAAAACAGGCCGATCTAACAACTCCCCTTCTTTTTCGCGCCAATGCCAAAGTTCCCGCAAAAAAACCAGGGCTCTAGGGTCCAATGAATTTGATTTTTTAATACGCCAAGCATCATCATCTGACTCTAAAAAAATATCTTCTTGGGAATTTTGCAATATGTGAGCACAAGTTTGCGTATGCCATTCTTCCCTGCCTAACTTACGCAAATCAGCTAATAATATTTCTCGTAATTCATGTAAGTAAAAAGTATCTAAAACCGCGTACTGCTTCATGGTTTTAGGTAGAGGTCTCTTAGTCCAATCAGCCTTTTGATTGGATTTTGCTAAAGTAACACTAAAGTATTTTTTCACCAAAGAGCTTAAACCAACGCGATGCACCCCTAAAAATCTGGCTGCTATCATGGTATCAAATATTTTTTGCGGAGTAAAATCACAAAATGTGTGCAACATGCGCAAATCGTAATCGGCACCATGTAAAATCAAATTTTGCAAAGCTTTAGTTTGCCAAAGCTTATTTAAATTAATATCACTTAGAGGATCAACTATCCAATTTTTACCAGCTACTGTGATTTGTATTAAACATAAGCGCACCCGATAATGGTGCATAGAATCAGCTTCAGTATCTAAAGCACACCCTGGAACTTCATTTAAAACGCTTACGAGTTCAGCTAAGCGATCTTCTTTGTCCACAAGTGTATATTTTACTGTCATATTTTTAATTTACGCTATAAATTGCAAAAAAACTGTTTAAAAATAATTTCATGGAATGTTTTCATATAAACCATTGCGTTCCACAGGAACGCAGCCAACTTCTTTTATAATAGAATTCATTTGCGCCACACTCAATCCCTGAGCACTTTGGGCTCCAGCTGCCGAGGTGATCTTCTCTTCAGCAATGGTTCCATCTAAGTCGCTGGCCCCTGCCAAAAGAGCTTGCTGGGCTACATCTATGCCCATTTGCACCCAGTAAGCCTTAATATGGGGAATATTATCTAAAAACAAACGCGACACCGCAATAGTACGCAAACGATCTTCTGGGGATGTCATTTTTTTAAGGCGCTGGCCCAAAGCATTGTTTTCTGGGTGAAAAACTAAAGGAATAAAGGCAAAAAAGCCCGGCGCACGGTCTTCTAAATCTCTAATCATGGCCAAATGCTCCACCCTATGCTGCAAGCTTTCTATATGTCCAAAAAGCATGGTGGCATTGCTGGGAATCCCCATTTCGTGGGCGGTGCGATGCACTTGCAACCACTGTTCGCCGCTTTCTTTTTCTCCGCAAATTTCCTGGCGAACTTCGGGCACTAAAATTTCTGCCCCACCCCCGGGCAAAGCTTGCAAACCGGCGTCTTTTAAGCGTTGCAAAACTTCAGCGACGCTAATGTCAGCTATTTGCGCAAAGTGAATTAGTTCGACGGCGGTAAAAGCTTTAAGGGAAACTGTGGGAAACTGCGCTCGTAAATTGCTCAGCATATCTATGTAATATTGCAAAGGATGATCAGGATGCAAGCCGCCCACAATATGAAGCTCTTGGGCTCCTTGGTCCACGGATTCTTGGGCTTTGGCTAAAACTTCTGCAGGGCTCCAATTATAAGCTGTGGGACTATCTTTTTTTATCTTAGAAAAGGCGCAAAATCTGCAATTTAGCACACAAACATTGGTATAATTTATATGTCTGTTATTAACCCAGTATATATTTTTGCCGTGTTTTTGAATTTTAACAAAATTTGCTAAATCGTATAAATCTTGAGCAGGTGCTTGCTCGTAAAGCCAAAGGGCCTCGGTTTTGGTTAATCGATGTTTTTGTTTAACTTTATCTTTTATGCTTTGCCACATGATTTGTTAAAATTAACAATAGTAAAAGAAATTTACGCTGGTTGAGGAACTTTTATGACTAAAGCTAAAAACAAAGCCCCACTACGCATCGGAGCATTTGAACCCATTGAAAAGATTGGCCAAGGAGCCATGGGCGATATTTGGCTGTGCTACGATCATTCTTTGGATAGAAATTTGATTGTAAAACAGATGAAAGTCAGTTTGCGCAACTCCAAAGTCATGGAAGAACGCTTTAACCGCGAAGTTCGAGTTCATGCTAAATTACAGCATCCCAACATAGTGGGCATTCATTCTTATTGGCGTGAAAGCAACACCACTTTAAACATTGGCATGGAATGGGTAAACGGTTGGAACTTAGAGCAAGTACTCGAAAAATGTCCCCAACCACCACTTTGGGTTTGCTTGGCCATTATCCGCGATATTTTAAGCGGTTTAACTTATGCCCACGATCGCGATGTGATTCACAGAGATTTAAAACCCAGTAATATCATGTTCGGGTTCGATGGTAGAGTGCGTATTTTAGATTTTGGCATTGCCAAAGATTCAGAACAAGACCTCACCCAAGGGGCTGGAATTGTAGGAACTACTTCTTTTTTAAGCCCCGAACAGGCGCAATCTCTACCTTTAAGCCCCGCATCAGATCTTTTTAGTTTAGGCATTGTGGTTTGGAAAATGTTTAGCGGTCAACACCCCTTTCGCCATGAAAATCCCGAACAAACCGTGGCAAACATTATCGGCGCTAATCCCCAAGGGAAGCTTTCCAACAAAATCCCCCACAATTTAGGGCAGTGGAACCGCCGTCTTTTAGCAAAAAAAACTAAAAAACGCCCTCAAAATAGCAGAGAAGTTGCCTTGCATATAGACAGAGCTCTTAGCGCATATCCGCGAGACTTAAGCCCCTGGCTTGCCAATTGGATTTACGACTTACGCAAAGGCGACAATAGTAAAATTCAAGTTCCACGCGCAAGTTTTAAGCGCTTTTGGCTAACTTTGTTCTTGGGTTTTATCATCGGTGCTAGCGCCTATTTTTTATGGAGTCTATAAATGGAGTTAAATTGGATTGACTTTACTGTATTGATAATTTTTGCAGTTTTTGCTTTTTGGGGGGCCTTTATTGGTTTAATTAAAGGTCTATTTAACATTGCCACTTGGGTTGTGGCCATAATCGGTGCTTGGGTACTCACTACCCCTCTTACCACTATTTTAATCAAAAACATTGCCGCCATTCACCCCTTAGCCCTAAAAGTATCTGCAGCTATCGCTATCTTTTTAAGCTTTTTCATTATCACCAAAATCATTGGCGCAACTTTTCATAAAATGGTGAAAAAATCCCCACTAAACACTCTTAATCGTGTAGGTGGAGTGGGAATTGGCTTAATTAAAGCAATTTTGTTAAATATTTTATTGTTAATCATATTAACACTTTTGCCTGTTAAAGGAAACCTATACAACGCTAAGCAACAATCTCTAATATGGAACTTTTATTACGATCACATTCACTCTAAAAATTGGGAATCCATACCTAAACTTTAAACATTTTGCGTATATGAGTTGCGATATTCCATAAAGTTTCTTAATATTGAGTATTGTTAAGATAAGTAATAAAGGAATTAAGTGAAAACCGTTAGTTTTCATATAAATTTTAAATCATCCTCACGGGCTTTGCGAATCCAAGTACCTGTGGTGTTTTTTAAGGTTCTAACCGCAGCAAAGCTAGCGATAATGATTGGTGTTTTACTTTTTTTAATACAAATCAGCACAAATATTGGCCAAAGTTTCTTAATTGACTCTGCAGCTAGAGAGCAAGTTAATCTACACGAACAGCTTAGTGAACTCAATCACCAATTAGATGAAATTGAGACCCAAATACACGCTACTTACCATCACGAAGACTTACTTTACTTAAAGTTTGGGCTTAAAAACCCCTATCAAGATAACAAGCACTTAGGTTATGGTGGTCCAGTTTCTCCAGAATCAGCATTTATGCATAGCGTGCATCCTGTACGAGGGCTACATTTTGTAGTAGAAGAAAAAATGAAACATCTGGATAGGCAAACTATTCGCTCCAAAGAAAGTTTTGATGTGATTAAAGATAAAATCGACTCTAAACACAAAAAATGGCGCTATATACCTTCCATTGCACCAAGTAACGGTCGTTTTAGTTCACCTTTTGGCTTGCGTACTCATCCAGTTACTGGTGAATTAGACAAAATGCACATGGGCATAGATATCTCAAATGTTCGTTGGACCCCCATATACGCCACTGCCGATGGTGAGGTGGAAGGAGTCCGTAAAAGCGAATACTTTGGCAATTATGTAACTCTTAAACATGGCGACACTTACTTGACCAAATATGGACACATGGAACTTCCTGTGGTGGTAGATGGTCAACAGGTAAAACGCTATCAGCTTTTGGGCTATATGGGAAACACTGGGCGCGTTACGGGTATTCATGTACACTACGAAGTGCATAAAAATGGAGTTCCCCAAGATCCGCTCAAATACATTTTACCATCGGAGTATTCTGTAGAATAATTTTATAAGAGGGAGCAGAAATTATGTGGGGGAGCGTTTTAAACAGCATTGTTTTAGCATCTTTTTTGCAATGTCCATACATTAGTGAAATGCACGCAGATCCAACTACCATGGAAGATTCTCAAGGAGAATATTTCGAAGTGGTTCTTCCAAAACATCTTTCTGATACTTTGCATATAAGCGTGCATAATAATCAGCAAAGTTATTTTATAGAAGCTTCTGCCCCTCAACGCTTGGTTTTTTGCCACCAAGACACCCTCAAACTTTTACCCGAACAGCCGGTGCCATGCTTAGTCTGGGATGGAAATTTGCCTAACTCCACGGAAATATTTACGCAAATTTCCTGGGCTAGTTGTCGAGATTCTGTGGTGCTTCCTCGCTCTAAGGCGGGAAAATCATGGGTCAGAAACTCCCCTAATAATCCTTGGAATGTTGGGGATGCCACCCCAGGTTTTCCCGACCCGCAATGGGATAAAAACCTAGAAAATCGCATACCCAAAGTGCAAATCTCTGCCCGCTATCCCTGGAAATTAAAGTTCGAAGTGCATCCTGGAGACTCCCTTTACTGGGAGGTTTTTTCCCTAGATCAAAAAACTTTGGGCAAAGGCATTTTAACCCAAGACTCTGCCTTTTATTTACCCAGTGCCTGGCCTATCCATCTACAACTGCAATTGCGCTTGGTAGGCGATGATTTCCCTTTAGATAACCTTCTCGACACCATTATTTTCCCCAAAGACAATCCTCCCTTATCTCTAACTGAAGTGGTGATTTGCCCCCCAGAAGAAGAAAATGAGTGGTGGGAACTAGAAAATAAGACTCTTTACCATATTGCGGCTCACAGAATATCTCCATGCACGGGTCCTTCTGCCATTAGTCCAAAGCTTATCCCCCCAAAATCTTTAGCTATTATGGGTAACGACACCAACGCACTCAAAGAGGAGTTTGGAGAAAGTTCTTTAATAAACTTATTGAGTAGCTCAAAAAACATTCGACTGCGCAATACCATAGACACCTTGAATTTATGTTTAGATCACACCCAAATTCAGCAAATTCACTGGAAAATTGCTTCGGGCAAATGTCAAACAGCCTACGATGTCAAAGGCGATACATTAATTGCCAAAACAGAGCATAGTCCTGGTTATAAAATCCAAGCTAGTTCTTTTTATAAATCCTTGCGTATATCTAGTCAACGCGCACATAAGGGGAAAAGTATAGAAATTCGCGCAGACCCTGAGTTGCTACCTTGGACCTATAAACTATACAACAATAAAGCCACATTATTGCAACACGGCCATAGCGATAACAGCAACTTCCTCATAAAAATCGAAGAAGCTCCCAAAAGTCCTTTATATTTAGTAATCCAAGGGGCTGATGCTAAAAAACACAGTTTGGTTTTGCATGGAATTTATTTACCATGATAGTTCTCTTATTATTAGTTCTTTTTAATTCATCTTATGCTTTATGGTTCCCCATTCAAGGTCATGGCTACTTAGCTGATCACGATAAATATTTTTTACCTGCGGACTACCCCGCCTGGGTGCTTCAAGGTGGAGTCACACAGCACTGGAAAACTGATATAAACTCAGGGAATTTAGGAGCTAACTTAAGATTAAATAATTTTCGCGGTTGGTTTAATGCTAAAATCTCACAAATAGCTAACATTGGTACAGATTATGAGTACGACGGTGGTCTCATGCATACAAATCGCTTTTGCATCTTCTTTTTAAATTTTAATGTCTTTAATCAAAACCTTAAAAACACTCATTTTAAGCCAACTTTTGCCATTTCTAAAAACATAAATCACTTTTTTGCCATAAATGGAGCAATTTCTCCAATTAATACTTGCACACCTTGGGAAATATCAATACAATGGACTATAAGCGAAGGAACCAATATGACTGTGAATTTTTCTCATTTTTCAAAAAAACAATGGGCTTTGGGTCTAGCTCAAACTGTAAGAATTGCCCCCCGTTGGCATTTGAGACTTGGCTATTGGTACCCTGCAAGAACTTTTTCTTTAGCGTCTGAATTTATTTTCAACTTTTTTGCACTGGCTGGTAGTTTCTACCATCACCCTAAACTAGAACCCAGTATGGCTTATAACTTTCAACTATGATAGAACTTACTGTAAACGAACTAAAAGCGGGCTTAAGTCTGGCAAGATCTGTTTATAGATCGACTGGTGAAATTTTGCTAACTGCTGGCTATACACTAACTAATGAAGTTATTGAAAAGCTAAAAGAGTCTGAGCAATTTATTTTTTGGGTTCAAGAACCTGGTTTAGAACATATTTTACCTGAGGAACTCATTCCTGAACATCTGTACAATCAAGCTGTGGAAGAGTTGCGTTTAAATGCTGAACATTTAAAAAAAAGCATTAATATAAACAGTGAAAACTTTGATTATCGTGAATTCAATGTCAAAACATTTTTAAAAAGCTTAAGCAACCTACCCGATGCCCTTTTAGCAAGCAGAATCACTAAGCTAGGGCACACATTAAGTCGAGAACTTAGACGAGTCCAACAACCCTTTTTGTTGCATTTAGCTAGCACTCGTAATAGAGGCAACTACTTACTACAACACGCTGTAGATGTTACTATAGTTGCAATATGCTTAGGGCGATACCTCCAATATTCCGAAGAAGAACTAGAAAACTTGGCAGTGGGAACCCTATTAATGGATATTGGCTTGCAAGCTTTGCCTGGGGACATAGCTGTTAAGGCTCAAAGGTTGAGTATTCACGAATTCAATGCTCTCAAAGAGCATCCTAATTTAGGTTTTGAAATCATTAGAAACTCTACCACTATTCCCTTAGTATGTGCCCATGTAGCTTACCAGCATCAAGAAAGACAAGATGGTGGCGGTTATCCCCGTCGCTTAACTGGCACCAATACCCTACCTTTAAAGCAAAAAATAAATGATAAACGCTCCATCCACCGCTATGCGGAAATAGCCGCAGTGGCAGACGCTTTTGTTTCACTTATAAAACCTCGACCAGGGGAAAAAATTCGCACTCCTGTGGAAGCTATTAAATTTTTGCTTTTGGCTGCAACTACTCAATTAAATGCTGCTATTGTAGAAACTTTAATTCCCATGATTCCCATTTTAGGAACAGGATCCCGAGTGAAGATTATCGCTGCCCCCGACGAAAAATTAGTGGGTTACACAGCCATTGTCAGTAAATCTAACCCTGCATATCAGGAACTACCTGAAATCACTTTGCTTTATGATGCACACAATCAATGGACTGAGCATGTAATCATAAATTTAGCAGAAAACCCTGGTTATGCCCTTCAACAAATAAGCATAGATTCTTAATATGAAAAGCAATTGTATTGGAATTTTAGGTGGCGCTTTTGATCCGGTCCATTTAGACCATATAGCCATGGGGAAGCACATATTAGAAAAAAAAATATGCCAGAAAGTTTTATATGTCCCTAGTCCCCCTCGCGCAGACAAAACTCCACAGGTTTCTGCAGAACACCGCTTAAATATGCTTAAAATAGCTTGCTCTGCTAATCCGCATACCTTAGTTTCAGACATCGAACTTCGCCAAGGCTATCAAGGTACTTATCTGCTTTTAAAAAAACTTGCTCAAGAAAATGGCATCGCAAACTTAAAGCTTATTATAGGTGCAGACACTTATCCCCATATTAAAAACTGGATTCAAGGAGAAAAACTACTGGGTGAGTTTGCGCTTATTATTTTCCCTCGCAAAAACTACCCCCTTCCCTCACCTACAAAACATTTGAGCAAAGGTTTTAAAAGCATTGAATTGCTCAAAGATTTTGAAGGAAAACATGCAAGTAGCAAGATTCGCGACAAATTATGGCACTGCGCAGAAGCTCGTCGGACATTAGCCACGGGAGTATGGGAATATATATATACCCATCGTCTTTATAAAACCTAAAAGCAATTCACATTGACTTCACAATAATTAAGGAGTATAATCTACAAATGCGAATTACTACTAAAATTTTCTTAATTACAATTATACCTTTTTTGGCTTTCCTAATCAGCACTGCCTTATACATTAAATTGGCTTGGGACGAAGCTCAAGTAAGTTCTGAACTAGAGCAAAAAACTCTTATTTTCGTAAAAGTTTCTAGCCTAATAAACTTTTTACAGTTAGAAAGAGGGCGCACTGTTGCTTATGTTTCAGGAGCTTCTAACTATACACCTGTATCTGAGGCGATAAAAAATACAGACGCAGCTTTTCTAGAGTTTGAACAAATTGTTCTAACAAATAAAACTGATTTAAAAATACCTTCAGAACTTGCCCACAAAAGAGGCAAAACCCAAGAAATCCGTAAAAATTGCCATGAACAAAATAAAGCACTCGGAAGAAAGTGTAGCGCTGAATACTCAGCGGTTATTTCAGACCTGTTGCTTATTCAAAATTTGATAGCTAATTCCCGAACCACTGCAGGAGTGGGGAAGACTTACTCATCTTTGCTTATTTTAGAGGTAGCAAAAGAAAATGCTGGACAAATACGCGCTTTAGGTGCTGAGCTATTTACTCTTGGCGCAGCTTTAAATTCCAACCAACTCAATGCAGTTTTAAACTTAAAAAGCGGTTTAGAAACAAACTTGAAATCTCCTGCTATGGCAATTAGTCCATCTGGTCTAAATGAGCTAAGCCAATTAATGCAAAAAAACGAGTGGTTACAACTTCAAGACAACTTAGAAACCCTCATTAACAAATACCGTGAGGGAGAATATGAGGTCTCCACGGACACATATTTTAGAATAGCAACACAAAATATTGAAAACATTTATGAAATTATTTTCAGCGAAATAGATATCATGGTAAAAAAAGTGCAAGATTATAAGCAAAAAAGCCTAAAATCTGCAATAATCAGTATAATTGTCATAGTTTTAATAAGTTTATTTGTTGCTGTTATGGTATTAACCACCTTTGTCTCTATACGCAAAAGATTTAAAATCGGTATTACATCTTTGCGTGAAATCGCTTCGGGAGACCATGATCTTACACGCAGAATGGACGAATCGGGAAGCGATGAGCTAAGCCAGCTAGGTAAATACTTCAATGAGTTTGCTAGTAAGGTGCAAGAGCTAGTTATAGAAATTAGCGATTATGCCGTGGAAGTGGCCACAGCTTCAGAACAGCTTTCCACTATTTCTGAACAGACATTGCAATTGGCCAATGAATCCCAAGATCGCAGTCAAACTGTGGCTACAGCCATAGAAGAAATGGGAGTAACCATTAGTGCGGTTTCTCAAAACATGGAAAGCTCTGCACAAAACTTCAGCCTGATAAGCACATCCACCCAAAGTCTTTTAGACAGTGGTCGCCAAGTTAACAAAGGCACCAGCACGGCTAATTCCATCACTGCAGATGCTACCCAAAAAACCACTGAATTTGCTGCTCGTTCTTCAGAACTCAATAATATAGTTGCTGATATCACCCATATAATAGATACTATTCTTGACATTTCAGAACAAACTAACCTCTTGGCTCTCAACGCCACCATTGAAGCAGCCACGGCTGGAGAAGCAGGTAAAAGCTTTGCGGTGGTAGCACGAGAGATTAAAGAATTAGCGACTCAAACCGATGAATCAGCCCAAGATATTAGGGAAAAAATTAGCGGCATTACCGATATTTCAGAAGAAGTCAGCGTAGGAATGACCGAGGTGGCAAATTTGGTGCAAAATATTCACAACACTGTGAGTGGAATCGACCAGACCATTGCCGATCAAACTAAATCCATTGAAGATATTGCTCAAAATGTCCAGCAAACAAACACTACTATAACCCAAGTGTCTGAAAATTCTCAAGAAATGACTAAGGTTGCCCAAGCAGTTAGCCCAGAAGTTGCCAGCGTAGAGCAAATTGCTAGGGAAACTAGTGCTGCTAATCTTAAAGTACAAACCTCTGCACAAAGTCTAAATGATATTGCGCAAAACTTAAACAAATTGTTATCAGTTTACCGTAAATAAAAAAACGACGAACTTTTGTTCGTCGTTATGGGCCCAGCAGGAATTGAACCTGCGACCAAGAGATTATGAGTCCCTTGCTCTAACCGCTGAGCTATGGGCCCTAAAGTTTCCCAAATCTAATTAATTATTTTAGTTTAAGCAAGTTAAAGTAATTAGTTACTGTAGATGACCAAGTTTGGCGCAAAGAATAAGCGTTTAAACTCAGTTGACGCCATTGAGAATTACTGTTTTCGTATAATTCCACAGCTTTACGCAATTCTCTTAACATATAATCAGGCCAAACTTTTTCTACCATCAAGGCATTAGCTTTTTTAAAGTTAGTGCCATCAAAAGATGTTAATATACTCGAACAACCGCAATTATATCCCGTAATAGCTACCACTCCACTAGCCATGGCTTTAAGCACAATAGAAGCTGCAGGTTCTTCGGTATGAGATAAAAATAAGGCATCACTGGCAGAAAGTGCTTTACGAGTATTATCAATGTTCACATCCGTAGAAAGCAATGCTATTTTTTCTGGCATTTGCGCTGCTAAAGAAGACAAATAAGATCTATCTCCATAGTCATCTGAAACGCCAAATACTATTTGCACATTTAAATCGAGCACATCTTGTAAAATAGTTAATAACATATCTATAGTTGCTTTGGTTTCTTTGTCTATATGACAATAAAGCATAAAAGAAGAATCTTGGGCTAAACCTAGCTTCTTCTGCAAAACAGTTTTGGTAGATACCTTAGCCTCCACCAAATTTTGTCCTCTATTGGCAAATAAATCCCAATAAGCGTAGTCTATACCGTGTTGAATACCATGAAGTTTATCTACATGGGTCTCCAAAAAGCCTCTAATACCACTGGGTAGATCTCCATGTAACAGCTGTCCTCTATATCCAATAGAAGTAACCGTTACATAATCAGCATATAAAATTCCTGCTTTTAACATGCTGACTTTACCCCAAAACTCATAACCTTCAATATTAAAGTCTTTAGGTGGCAAGCCAACTCGCTCTATATCTTGGGCTAAAAAATGAAAATCATAATCTACATTATGAATAGTAAAAATCACTTTAGTTTTAGGAAGATACTTAGCATACTCACCTCTTACCAAAGCCCCTGCCAAAGCACCACCCCACTCATGAGTATGAACCACATCTGGAATAAAGCCTGATTTAATGGCATGGTTCAAAGCACCTGAAGCTAAAAGCGAAAAACGATAGTGATTATCCCAATAAGGATAGCGCTCTTCATCATCATAAAAGCCGCTGCGATCAAAATAAGCCTTATTAGCTATATAATAATGAAAATCTAAGGAACCCTTGTAAACTTTGTAGCTTTCATTTCGCACTATTTCATTAGTTTCAAAAACTAAATGATTTTCATGGTCAGCTTTCAAAGCTCTTTCATAATATGGTGAATAAACTCTAACTTCTGCTCCCTTAAACTTGTAGGCTTGCGCCAATTGATTTATGGTATCAGCAAAACCACTAGTTAGATAATTTTCACCGGCCTCGGGACTTATTAACAATACTCTCATATAAACTCAAATAACTCTTGGGATATGTTGTCCGTTTAATTAAATTAAATACAGTTATATATAAAATGTAGAAATATCATTTTAATATCCAAAGATTTTTTTAACACGAGGAACAATATGAAAAAAACATACAACCTTATAACTTTTGCTGTGGTATTCAGCTTGTTTCTGTTCGGCTGTAAGAGCAAAACAGAAAAGCTTGGCTGTCTCTTATACACATCT
>LSQX01409169.1_pt2 | contig 24938 bp, 18 predicted proteins | sample 654561 | NCBI WGS metagenome assembly LSQX01 (sample SAMN04489861, study PRJNA283612) | anaerobic digester metagenome | isolation source: 4 biogas reactors fed with cattle manure at either 37C or 55C with and... | place: Denmark: Kongens Lyngby | collected 2014 | reverse complement strand
AAGGAAACAATGCCGCCTTCGTAATGCAGTTCTTTTCGGACAGCCGGCTCCTGACGCAGGTCGGCCAGATTGATTTTGACCTCGCTGTTCAGGAAGGCCATTTCACGATAGCGGTTCAGCATCAGCTCGAAATCGATCGTCGTATCCTCGAATATCTGAGGATCCGGCTTGAATTCGGTAATCGTCCCGTGGTGATCCGTTTCGCCTGTAATATGCAGAGGAGATGTGGTCACGCCGCGTTCAAAAGCCATTTTATGAATTTTGCCGTCGCGGTGCACTTCAACCGTCATCCATTCGGACAGAGCATTGACAACGGAGGCACCGACTCCGTGAAGACCCCCGGATACGCTGTAAGCTCCGCCTCCGAATTTGCCGCCGGCATGCAGAACCGTGTGCACCACTTCAACGGTCGGAATGCCCATTTGCGGGTGAATGCCGACCGGAATGCCGATGCCGTTGTCTTCAACGCGGATCGATTCGTCCGGGTTGATCGATACCCATATTTCATCGCAGCGTCCGGCCAGCGCCTCGTCAACCGAATTGGCCACGATCTCATAAATCAGGTGATGGAGACCGCGCTGGTGCGTGTCGCCGATATACATGCTTGGGCGCTTGCGCACCGCTTCCATGCCTTCCAGAACCTGAATGTCGCTGTCGCTGTATTCCGATGCATTGGTCGTGTCATAAAATGCGGGATGCACCCGATCCTCCGACATATCTTCCACGTAATCGGCCAGCAGCGCGCGTTCGCGCGCATCGTCCTCCGCTCGTTCCAACATGGCATCCAAATGTGTGTCTTTCAAATCGTCCATGAACCGTTAATTACTCCCTGCCTGATATTTGTCTGCCAGCGCTTCAAAAGCGTTCCGGAAGCAAGAGGGGAGAGGTATGATCGCTCCAGAGTCACGATAAGCGAGCGGGGTAAATCGCCGCTCATCAGCTCGAGCTGCTCGGCCTCTTCCATCTGCTGCATGAAAGCCATGGTGTTCTCGTCCGAAATCGAATCCAGATTAAAGATACCGACGATTAAATCGGACGGGATTGATACTTCGCCACCGAGGTGTACATACATATGAGAATTATACCATTTCCTGCTGTATTTTTAAAGAGCAGGGCGCCTGACATAATAGCCAAAACCCCCTGTTTTCAGTCGTTTTCAGTTTTGTTCACACTGCCGCGGTAACTCACGGATCCGTTTGCCACCTTATAGAAATTGATGGTGCCCAGGTTGCTCAGCCGATCACTTTCCGCCGGATTGATCCGGCCGAGATCGGAACGCTCCTCGTAGATTGCCGTGGCGAGCTCAGGTGAAAACACCTGGTGGAGATCGGTGCACGTCACCAGCACCTGATACCCTTGAATCGCCGTCAGCAGATTGGTCCGCCGCGTCACATCGAGTTCGGACATGACATCGTCCAAAAGCAGGATCGGCGCTTCGCCCGTTTCCTCGTGCAATATGCGAAGCTCCGCAATGCGCAGGGCGAGCGTGATCGAACGCTGCTGCCCCTGGGAGGCATAGGCGCGCACATCGAACCCGTCCAGGCGGATCTCGAGATCGTCGCGGTGAGGACCGGCACTGGTGCTTCCGCGCAGGATGTCATCGCGACGGCCGTGATGAAGGCGCTGCAGGTATTCCGTCTCGATGGAAGCCTCATCCTCCGATTTTGCCCCGAATGACTTGTATTTCAGGGACAAGGTCTCCCCATCACCCGTGATGTGGGCGAGCGCGGCCGCCGCCTTCTTTTCCAGCTGTGCGGCATAGAACTGGCGCGTGGCCATGACATACGCGCCGGATTTGGCCAGCTGTTCATCCCAGATATCGAGCTGAAGCATGTCATTTTGGCCGGAATCTTCTTCTCTGAACCGTTTCAGGAGCTTGTTGCGCTGGTTCAGGATATGCAGGTAGACGGAGAGCTCGCGGAAGTATCGCGGTTTTTGCTGCGAAATCAGGAGATCGAGAAAACGCCGCCGCTCAGACGGACCGTCCTTCACAATGGCGAGATCTTCGGGGGCAAATATGACGGCATGGAACAGGCCCATCAGGTCGGCAACACGCTGCAGGCGGATGCCGTTGTGCTCTATGGTGCGCCTGGCCTGCGTCTGGTCGTAGGCAAGCGACAGTGATTCGGATTCGCTCCGATCCGTCTCATAGTCGATGCCGACTCTGTAGCCGTCATGTCCGGCCTTGATGAGCTCCGTATCTCGTCCGGTGCGATGCGAGCGCGCACACGTACAGAGAAAAATGGCTTCCAGAATATTCGTCTTGCCCTGTGCGTTCTGACCGTAAAAGAGGGTCACGCCGTCCGCGAACGTCAGCGTTTCCCTCTCGTAGTTGCGATATGAAGTCAGATCGAGCTCTCTCAGTCGCATCAGCGGCGCAGCGGCAAGATCATGTAAGCGTAGCGGTCTCCCTCAAGAGGCCGGATCACACAGGGCCCCACACTGCCGGAAAAATCGATTTTCACCTGGTCATCCGGGACGACCTTGAGGATATCGATGAAATATCTGGGATTGAAATCGATGTCGAAACGCTTGCCGCTCAGCGTAATGTCGATTGATTCCTCTGTGGTGCCGACATCGGTGCGTGCGGACACCTGCAGGGATGTATCCGACGTACTCAGAAAGGTCACCGGAAAGCGCTTGCTCTCCGATTCAATGATCAGGGAGGCGCGCTCGCAGGCTGCCAGCAGATGGCTTCTGTTGACGGTCAGGCTCGACTCCGCCGTTTGCGGAATCAGACTCTTGTAGTTCATGAACTCGCCGCGGATGAGGCGGGAGACAAGACGTGTTTCGTCCGAATCGAAGAGTATGTGATTGTGCGAGTAATAGATCGAAATATCGCCTTCCACATTCGGCAGGACGCGCGCCACTTCATACATGGCTTTTGCCGGCACAATGAAGGATACGCTCTCATCACGGCCTTCCACCGCTTCATGACGCACAGCCAGACGGAATCCGTCAACGGCGACGAGGCTCAGCCGCCCCTGCTCAAGGATCACATTGATGCCGTTCAGAATCGGCCGGCTGTCATCGGTGCTGGCGGCAAATGCCGTCTGTCGGATCATCTCAACCAGTTTGCCCTGCGGCACTTTCAGGAGTCTCGCATCTTCGACAACCGGGATTTTCGGGTAGTCCAGTGCGGAAATGCCGCGCAGATGGAACACGCTGGAACCGCTTTCGATCGTGATCATGAGATTGTCGTCGACTTCAAGCTTAATCGTATCGTCCGGAAGTTTGCGAACCACGTCGCCCAGCAGCCTGGCGGCGATAACCACCTGCCCCGGCACCAGCACTTCAGCCGGCATCGTGTGTTCGATGCCCGTTTCCGAGTCATAGCCGGTGAGTTTCACTGCATCGGTCGCCTCGAAGAGAATGCCTTCCAAAATGCTGATGGTGGTGTGGGTGCCGACCGCTTTTTGTACGGTGCTGATTGCGTCGATAAACAAACTTCTGGAACAAATAACTTTCATGGGACTCCTCCCGGTGCCTGCACACCGCTTTATCAATGCTTTTATCCGTCTTCTTTGTTATGGTCTGTCAATTGTGTGAATAATAGCGCTGCGGCCGACCATGCGCCGCTTCTTTCTGTTGACGGTTCGTCAGTTTCTCTGTGCACCGTTTGTGCCTAAGTCAATCTATTTCACAATTTTCGGTTATCCACAGTTTGTTCACAAGGCAATTCACAGACATTCGTCAACAATCGTGTGAATTTGTGAAAAGCTATTCAGCCCAAACGCGCTTCAATTGCGGTCACATGCTCCAGCAGGTGTGTATTACTGCGTAAATCGCTTTTGATTTTATCATAGGCATGAATAACGGTTGCGTGATTCTTGCCGCCGAACGCCTGGCCGATTTCTTCCAGCGTCATGCTCGTTTTGCAGCGGCAAATGTACATGGCCACCTGTCGCGGCACGACGATATCCTGGCTTCTGCGCTTGGACATCAGGTCAGTAATCGTGACCCCGTAGTAGTTCGAAACGACATCCATCACGAGCCGGCTGTCGATCACCTTGACGGCACCCGGCTGCACGATGTTCTTCAAGACGTTCTGTGCCACGTCGAGCGTAATCTGAGCCCCCAGCTGCGAGATGGCCGTAAGTGTTTTGAACGCACCCTCCAGCTCGCGCACGTTGCGCGAGATGTGCTTCGCCATGTATTCGATCACATCGAGCGGAATGTGGATGCCGTGCTTTTCCGACAGATTGTTCAGGATGGCCACGCGCGTTTCATAATCGGGCGGCTGAATGTCAATCGTATAGCCGCTCGACAGGCGCGTCGTGATGCGGTCTTCCAGCGTGGTCAGGCTCTTCGGCGGCTTGTCGCATGTGAGCGCGACAAATTTGCCGGATTCATGCACCGTGTTGAACGTATGGAAGAACTCCTCCTGCATTTTTTCCTTGCCTTCCAGAAACTGGATGTCGTCGATCAGGAGGAAGTCGGCCTTGCGGTACTTGTTGCGGAATTCGTCGAAGCGGTTGCTCTTGATGCAGCCGATGTACTCGTTGACAAACTGTTCCGTCGGAATATAGACGACCAGCTTGGACGGCATGTGCGTCCGGACATAATTGCCGATGGCGTGGAGAAGATGCGTTTTGCCGACGCCGGATCCGCCGTAGAGATAAAGCGGCGAGAACTGGTGCGCATGCTGATTGGCCATCGACTGACTCGCCGTGTAGGCCAGTTCATTGCCGCCGCCCACGATAAAATTATCGAATGTCAGATTCGGGTTCAGAGACGACCGCCTGCCCGGCTGGGCCTGCTCGGTGCGTGCCGCCCTGGGGCTGACTGTTTTGCCGTTGCCCACTTCGACGACAACGTCAAGACTCTGCCGGCTCACTTTCGTTATGGCTTTCCGGACGAGCGGCATATAGTCTTCGATATGTTCGCGGATCATATCGTCGGGTACGGCGAGCGCGATGGTCGCGTCATCTTTCAGGTAAGGGTCAACTTTGGCAAACCATGTGTTGTATGAGAGTGCGCTGACCTGCCCCTGAAGGTATTCATCGCACGCCTGCTGCCAGATTACTTTCGCCTGATTTGGCATCATGTCTATTCTCCGCGTTTCTTTTTAGTCCCGTTATGTTAACAGAAACGGGGCCGCGATAAAAGTCGCAAATGCCTAAAATCAGGACGTTTTCAGACTTATTAACAAATTAATTGTGGTTGATTCTGTGTATTTCCCAATTCACAATGTTAATAACTTTGTGCACAATTGCGCAAAACCGCGGCATGCGTATCCGATCAAACCGAGGCGCACAATTGTTCGACGTTAATAACCGAGGCGCGACAAATGGTCTTCGATTTTTTTCTTTTTCTCGATTAATATGTCAAGCGTAATCGCTTCATTAGATTCCTGCCGCAGAAATGATTTGACCGCATCCACGTCCGCTTCGAATCCGCCCGTATCCAGGAGAACGGCCGGTTCCATCAGGAGCAGATCCGCCTTTTGGGTCATTGCGGCCAATGCCTGCCAGGCATTCATCACGGCGTGCTCGTCCCTGAGGTCTTCAAGCAGCCGGTCAAGCGTCCAGCCGCGATTCGTCCCGGTGACGACAGCCTTCAGATCGAAGCGGATCTGGTTATCGCGCAGCGCGCCGAGCAGAAGATGGACCGTCTTGTCCGGAAAACCGGCAAAGAGAAGGAGACTGGGTGCATCCGGATCCGTCTCGACCACGGCAGCGGCCGGCAGGTCCAGCAGCTCGGCAATCGTCTTTTTCGTGTCGTCCCGGCCGATCAGCTTGAGCGCATAGTTCAGATATGATTCGCCCTCGCGCAGAAAGCGAACGCGCGGATCATCGCCGTCCGCACCGTAAACAAGTATCAGAGCCGTGTCGCGATCCATCCAATCCTCCTCAGCCTTCAATCAGCTTCAGCTGTTTCAGCATGCGTGCAATGCCGTTTTCGGCAAGCGGCGGTGCCACCAGGTCACTGACGGCCTTGGCCGACTCCTGACCGTTGCCCATCGCAATGCCGACGTTCGCCCGCTGGAGCATATCAAGGTCGTTGACCGAATCACCGAATGCGTAAGAGCGCACTTCACCGCCGATTACCCGCTCCAGCACATCCATGCCGCTCGCCTTGGTGAACCCGTGAGGCATGCCCTCGCGCAGCTCGTACGGGTACAGAATGAAGTGCAAAAGATCTTTCAGCGACTCACGGATGCGGCGGTCCTTTTCTCCGGATTTCACCATGAAGCTGATCTTGTTTGCACGCACGGTCTCCTGCGGCAGTGTCTTCAGGCTGTGGGATTCATGAAACAGATGGCGGGAGTCGGCCATCATCAGCGGATCGAAGCCGACTGCTTCCAAATAAACATGCTCCGGTCCCTCCAGTATCATGTCGAGGCGTTCTGCGCGGAACGCGCTGATGATGCGGTCGACGTCCGCATGTGAAAAATACTCATTCAGAATCGTCTCGCCGCGATACGAAATATACGTGCCGCAGCCGGCAATACAGGCATCAAAATCGAGCGCACGCACTTCGGGCGGAATGAAGGCGTAACTGCGGCCCGTGTTCACGGCGACGAGGTGACCTCGCCGTTTCAGTTCGGCAATGGCATCCGCAGTCGCTTGGGACAGCGCAATACTATTGGCCGAATCGATCAGCGTTCCGTCGATGTCAAAGTAAACGATAATCTTTTTTTCATTTTGCGTAATCATTGCCAAACAGTGTAGCGAATCAGGAGAGGCGAATCCGTCACACTTGCCCCTTTTGCCGCGCATTATAGCGCTGAAACGGCGCGCTGACTGCAGGGGACACGAGTGCTTCATAAACCTCCGGGCGGCGCCAGGCATTGCCGAAGACTTCCGTCTCGCGATACCGTCGCATGGCCTGGAGCGGGAAGTGCGCCAGATAGATGCCTTCCGCCTCGCCGGCTTCCAGTATAAGCGAGTCGCGGGACATCTCGTCCTTGCACCAGGCGATGCCGTCAAAGGCGGAGGAGTGCCCGTTGCAATCCGGTGTTCCGAGGGGGTAGTTTGCCGTTGCGATGCCCAGCATGTTTTCAAAGGCCCGTGCCCTCAGCTGGGACAGGCGATTGATTTCCATGGGACATGCGTTCGGCACGAGAATAATCTCGGCGCCGTTCAGCATCAGGATGCGTGCACTTTCGGGGAACTCACGATCGAAGCAGATCATGGCACCGACCTTGACCGTACCCTCTCCGCAGTCGAGATCGGCGACAGGGAATGCATCGCCCGGTGTCAGGCGAACTTCTGCATCAAAGTCGCAGGTATGCACCTTGGCGTAGATAAACTGCCGCCGCCCGAAACGGTCAAACAGGCAGAGGCTGTTTCGGGGTGCCGGGTCGTACTGTTCCAGAAAGGTGATCCCGATCGCCATGTTCAGTTCGGCGGCAAGTTGCCCGAATGACGCGACGAAGTTACTGTCAGCCGCTGCAGCGTCAGCCCGAAGTGCGGCGTCATCGTCCGCCATGCGATAGCCGGTGCTCCACATTTCCGGAAAGAGCGCGATATCCGCGCCCATTGCCTTGGCCCGGCGGCAGCTTGTCAGACCTTTCTCCAGATTGGCGTCACGCGTGCGTTCCGGCTGCAGCTGCAGCAGGGCAACAGTCAGTCTTTCCATCGGTTACCTCCTGATCCGGTCATCTGCTTCTTCTCATTTCTGACAGACGGGGCAGCTGCGAGTCGTGCGGCCGGCCACAGTCGCAGTCTGAAGCGGCGTCCCGCAGACGCGGCAGGGCGCCCCGCTTCGGCCGTAGACGTTCAGAACCTGCTGGAACGACCCCTGACGGCCGAGCCCGTCGACGTAATCGCGGAAGGATGTGCCGCGATGGCCGATGCCGAGCAAGAGCACATCCCGGATTGCCTGATGGAGCCGGACCGCCTCATATTTGCGGATGGATCTGCCCCGTCTCGAGGGGCGGATGCCGGCGAGGAAAAGCGCTTCATCGGCATAAATATTGCCGATGCCCGCGATCTCCGCCTGATTGAGCAGTGTCGCCTTGACGGACGGCTGAGGATGGCGCCGGATGCTTTGCCACAGGCTGTCGGCCGTGAACTGGTCGGAGAGCGGTTCCGGTCCGAGCGCGCGGATGGTCGGGTGAACCGTCTCGTCGCGGCCGGAAAAAAGCCAGATGCGGCCGAAGCGCCGCACGTCGTTGTAATCGAGCCGGCACTGTGCGCCGTCACGGTCCTCTGCGAAGAGGCTGACGTGCGTATGCGCGGCCGGTTCGGCACCGCCATCCGTGAGCAGGCACTTGCCCGTCATGCGAAAATGCAGGATCAGGATCAGGGGGCTGCCGCGATCGTCGCAGAGATCGATCAGCAGATACTTGCCGCGGCGGCGCAAGCCCTCAACCGTGAGCGGCAGCGCATATCCGCCCGAGAGGTCGCTGAAGACGCCCGGAAAGCGCTGCTCGATCCGCGTGATGCGTGCTGAGCCCAGTCGCTCGGACAGGCTTTGCCGTATCGTTTCAACTTCCGGCAGCTCAGGCATCAGTACCTCAGCATGCGCATGAGCTCTTTCGGCTTGACCGAGTTGCCGTAGAAGAGCGTACCGAGCCGATAAATCTTGGCCGAGATCCAGGCCACACCCGCAAGTGTGACGAGGCTGATCACGACGGAAAGGAGAATCTCCCACGGCGGCACGACCAGCATCTGGGTTCGCACAAACATCAGGAACGGCGCAAAAAACGGCACGAAGGACAGCGTCCTGACGTACGAAGCGGCCGGATTAAAGAGGGCCGACATCGCCGCCATGAAAACGGCGATCAGCGGAAACGAAATGGCCATGACGGTCCGGTTGACATCTTCCGTGCGGCTGACCAGCGAGCCGAGGGCAGAGAAGAGGAAGGCGGAGGTGAAGTAGCCGAGGGTGAAGAAGAGGAGCGTGTAGAGCAGCATGGCCGGTGTGACTTCGCCGAGCGGCATGAGCTCCGTGAGCTGAGCGCGGTTCAGAGAGTAACTGACAAGAGCCGAACCGAGGATCAGCGTGAGCTGGAGCAGGCCGGCGAGGCCGCTGCCCATCACCTTGCCGACGAGCAAATTGAGCGGTTTCGTCGACGTGATCAGGAGCTCCATCGTGCGGTTTCCCTTTTCGGACGCGATGTTGCCCGCCACCACCTGCCCGTAGATGATCACGGAGAGGTAGAGCAGCATCAGGATGATGTACGCATAGATGTAGGTCTGTGACTGGCCCTTGCCTTCGTCAGCCGACAGATCCCGCAGCGAAAACGGGATGTTGACGACGCGCTCGAACGCTTCGCCTTCCGGCATGCCGGCCTCCCTCAGGGACGAGATGATGCTCATCTGCTCGACGGCACGCTGAATCCTGCCCGGCAGATAATCCGTCATGGCCAGTCCGGGCACGGTCAGTTCACTGCCCGTAACCGAGAGGGAAAGGACGCCGTAAACGGGCTCGTCCGAATCCGATGCCAAAAGCGCTTTTGCCGGCTCCGCCGAAGCCTGCAGCGAGAACTCCGGCAGCAGATCGCCGAGGACGGCAAGCTCTCTGTCGCTGCCGCCGGAAACGTAGAGGATCTGGCGGTCGGCCGCGGGTTCTGCGATCACGTCTGCCTGCCCGTCTCCCGCCAGCAGACCCGGCAGGAAGAACGCGGCAAAGACGAGGAGGCACAATACGGCGGTCAGGATGACGTAAAGCTTGTACTTGAGAAAGGACAAAAATTCGAATTGGATCACGGTCAGAACACGCTTATTCATGGCGTTGGCCTCCGGCGGTGGTTTCGACGAAGATCTCGTCAAGTGACGGCACCAGGATACGGTACAAGTCAACATCAAAGCCGCTGTCAATCAGCGTGCGCAGAAACGGCAGGCGATCCGTCTCGCTCCGAAAGCGGACGGCGACCGTGTCCTGGCCGTACGGCGTGATACTGTCAAAAGCCTGCGATTTCGGCTTCAGAGCTTCCATCACCTCGCGCTGGCTTTGCAGGCGGCCGTCCCTGACAAGCCGCAGCTCGACCCGATTCTGCGGATACGACCGCTTGATGTCCGAGAGGCGGCCGGAGCGGGCGATGACACCGTCATGGAGAATCGCGATGTCGTCACAAAAGCTTTCCACATCTGCCATCTGATGAGAGGAAAACAAGACCAGCTTGCCGTCTGCCACCTGCTCATTCACGATCGTTTTCAGGAGCCTTGCGTTGACCGGATCGAGACCGCCGAACGGTTCGTCCAGAATGAGGATCTGAGGATTTGTGAGCAGCGCGCAGATGAGCTGAACTTTCTGCTGGTTGCCTTTTGAAAGTGTCTCCAGCCTGCGCGACTTCTCGTGGGAAAGCTCGACCACCCCGAGCCAGTGTTCCGCCGCCTCAAGCGCCTGCCGCCGCGGCAGCCCGCGAAGCCGGCCGAAGTAAATCAGCTGATCGAGCACGGGCAGCTTCGGGTAGAGGCCCTTTTCTTCCGGCAGGTAACCGATGTCCGCATCCTCGGCGCGAATGGTGCGGCCGTCCAGCGTCACCGTGCCCTTATCCGGCAAAAAGACATTCAGAATGATCCGCGCCGTCGTCGTTTTGCCCGACCCGTTTCTGCCGAGCAGCCCCGTTGCGCGTCCGTTTTCGACATGAAGCGACAAGCCCCGCAGCACGTGCTTGGTGCCGAACGATTTATGGATGTCTGTCAGTTCGAGGCGCATATCTCTCACAGCTGCGCCGTTTTTGCGGCGAGCCAGACGCGCTCGTCCTCGTTCAGCCGCGGCAGAAGGCGTTCGCAAACGTCCCGATGGTACGCGTTCAGCCACGACCGTTCCTTTTCGCTCAAGGCGGATACATCGATCAGGCGGCGGTCGAACGGGGCATACGAGAGGCAGTCGAATTTGAGGAAGCGGTCGGAGCCGACGGTGACGTCTTCCTTCACGATGTAGACATTTTCGAGACGGATGCCGTGCACGCCCTCGCGGTAAATGCCCGGTTCATTCGTAATCATCATGCCCGGTTCAAGCGTCACGTTATTCGGCATCATGGCGATGCGCTGCGGACCTTCATGGACACCGGAGACGTAGCCGACGGCATGTCCCGTGCCGCTCTTGTAATCGATATGTTCCTGCCAGAGCGGCTGACGTGCCAGAACATCAAGGTAATGACCGCTTGCGCCGTGGAGAAATACGGCCGTGGCCAGATTGATATGGGCTTTCAAGACAAGCGTATAGTCGCGTATTTCTTCGGCCGTCGGTTCGCCCAGCGAGACGGTGCGGGTGATGTCGGTCGTCCCGCCGAGGTACTGTCCGCCCGTATCAACAAGGTACAGACCTTTTGGCTCCAGCAGACGCGAGCTGTCAGGCGTCGCGCGGTAATGCATCATCGGCGCGTTGTCGCCGTAGGCTGAAATCGTATCGAAGCTGTCTTCCAGATAATGGCGTCCCCTGGACCGGATCGCGCTCAGCATGTCGGCCGCGCGGCATTCGTCGATATCGCCGGCCGGAACCGCCTGTTCGAGCCAGATCAGGAAACGGACCAGAGCCGTCGTGTCTTCGAGCCAGGTCTCACGCTGATTTGCTTCTTCAGTGTCGTTCAGACGGGCTTTCAGTGCGTACACATGCTCCGGAGCCGACACGAGATCTGCCTGAGACAGCGCCTGATAAAGCGCCTGACTCGTGCGCTTCTTATCGACGGCGATACGTCCCGTGATACTTCCGGCATCGCTCCAGACGGCATCGTACGGCTTCAGCGTGACGCCGTTGTCCGTCATCTCCCGGGCGAAGGCGTCATCATATTTTGCCCGGTCAAGATACAGCACGGCCGTGGCCGGTGTGACCACGGCGTACGCGTATGCCACCGGATTGTGGGCGATATCCCTGCCGCGGAAATTGAATAGCCAGCCGATATTTTCCAAAGAGGACATGACCGTGCCGTCCAGATCGCCCAGCGCGTCGCGCAGGCGGGCGAGCTTGCTGGCCGTCGTTTCCCCGCTGAAGCGAAGTTCATGCAAAAAGACAGCTTCTTGCGGCAGGGCGGGGCGGTTTTCCCAGAGCGATTCGAGCACGGTGTCGTCGGCGAGAAGCCTTACGCCCTTTGCGTCAAGTGCCCGTGACAGCTCGTCGTATTGTGCCCGTGACAGCGTACGGCCGTTGAACGCGAGGGTTCCGCCGGCCGGCATGTGTGTGCAGAGCCAGTCTGTAACAGACGGGAATCCCGGTGTGTTGAGGCGCATCAGGGAAAACCCCCGATCCTTGATCTGGCGCTCCGCCTGAATAAAGTAGCGGCCGTCTGTCCAGAGCAAAGCATGTTCGGCGGTCACCACGGCTGTACCGGCCGAGCCGGTGAAGCCCGTGAGAAAAGCCCTCGTCTGGTAGTGCTCCCCGACATACTCGCTCTGATGCGGGTCGGCCGTCGGTACGTAAAGCGCATCGATGCCGCGCGCTTTAAGGTGTTGACGTAATGTTGTCAGCAAGGGTGTGGTCATGGTCAGCCTCCAATGGAAAGAGGGGTGAGCAAGCGTGCTTCCTCACCCCGCGATTTTTTTGCCGGTTGTGTGCGCTTACCGCGTGAAGTTGACGCGGAAAGCGTTCCTGCCTGCGTAGCGTGCAGCCTCCCCGAGCGATTCTTCGATGCGGAGCAGCTGATTGTATTTGGCCACGCGGTCCGTGCGGGACGGTGCGCCAGTCTTGATCTGTCCGGCGTTCGTCGCAACCACGACATCCGCGATGGTGACGTCTTCCGTTTCGCCTGAACGGTGCGACACGATGGCGGTCCAGTTGTTCTCCTGTGCCAGCTGAATGGCATCCAGCGTCTCGCTCAGCGTGCCGATCTGATTCAGCTTGATCAGGACGGAGTTGGCCGCGTTCAGCTCGATGCCTTTGGCGATGCGCTCGGTGTTGGTCACAAACAGGTCGTCGCCGACCAGCTGTACTTTGTCGCCGATGCGTTCGGTCAGTGCCTGCCAGCTTTCCCAGTCTTCTTCGGCGAGACCGTCTTCAAGCGAAATTACCGGGTAGCGCTCGCACAGATCGGCCATGTAGTCGACCATCTCGGCCTTTGTTTTGAAAACGTCCGTTTTCCAGAACAGATAGCCTTCTTTACCCTTTGCTTTGGCTTCCTCAAACAGCTCGGTCGATGCCGGATCCATGGCAATGAAGAAGTCTTCGCCCGGCTTGTAGCCGGCCGCTTCAACCGCCTTCACGATGTATTCAAGCGCCTGCTCGTCGTTTGCGAAGTTCGGTGCAAATCCGCCCTCATCGCCGACCGACGTGGAGTATCCGTCCTTTTTCAGGAGTGACTTCAGCGTGTGGAACACTTCGGTGCACCAGCGAAGCCCTTCTTTGAAGCTTTCAGCGCCCACCGGCATGATCATGAATTCCTGCAGGTTGATTGAGTTGTCGGCGTGCTTGCCCCCGTTGATCACGTTCATCATGGGCACGGGGAGCGTGCGGCCGATGATGCCGCCCAGGTACTGGTACAGCTCGACACCGAGTGCTGCCGCGGCGCATTTGGCGACGGCGAGCGAGACGGCAAGCATGGCGTTTGCCCCCAGATTGCCTTTGTTTTCGGTTCCGTCCAGTTCGATCAGCCAGGCGTCGATCTCCGCCTGCTCAAATACATTCATGCCGCACAGGTCGAGTGCAATGATGCTGTTCACGTTGTCAACGGCCGTTTCGACGCCTTTGCCCATGTAGCGCGTCTCGTCGTTGTCACGCAGTTCGACTGCTTCAAAGGCGCCGGTCGATGCTCCGGACGGAGCCGCGGCACGGCCAATCGAACCGTCAGCGGCCGTTACCTCGACTTCGATCGTCGGATTGCCCCGGGAGTCCAGGATCTCTCTTGCCCATACGTCCTGAATCATTAATTCTGGTTTCATGTTCTACCTCCGATGGTGTGTTCGCCGGCATGGTGGCCGCGAATGCAGACTCAATGCCGGCTGTTGCTTTTATCTCAAGTTCTTCCTTAACCGCAGGCAGCATGCGTCTCGACATGAAGACGAGGAGCAGCTGGAGCGACCCGGTAATGAACATGATGGCTTCAATGGGGATCAGGTTCGCGAGCGGCCCGAACAGGACGATGCCTGCCGGTATGGCTGCGGAGCCGATCATAAACAGGACGGCAAACACTCGTCCGTGGCGGTCGGGCGGCGTTTCCTCCTGCAGGAGTACGGTCACGTTCGTGGTGTAGAACGGAACGATTGTGCCGGCGGCAAACGCAATGGCGCCGAAGATCAGGAAAAGCGGCGATGAGAGCGTTCCGAGAAGGCCGAGCGCGATGGATGTCAGAGCCAGCATGAAGCCGGCGAACTGGACGATGTTGAGTTTGTTCTTGAATTTTCCGATCCAGGACACGATCAGGCCGCCGAGCATCATGCCGCCGAAGAGGGAAGACTGGGCGACCGTCAGCCGCCAGGCTTCGTCGCCGAAATTGCGGCCGATGTAGAGCGGCATGAGAATGATGGTGGGCGACAGCAGAACCATGAATCCGCCGTAGATCAGCATCAGCCGCGAGATCAGCTCCGATTCGCGGATATACGTCAGCCCTTCTTTCAGACTGGCCAGATTCGAATCGATCGCCGGTTCCAGATCGATGTCGGAACTGACTGCCGGCTGGGCTGCTGCCGATGATGCCGAGAGCGTGGACGGCGATTCAGCATAACGTTTCGGTGTTTTCAGGAAAATGAGAATCGTGATCGCGATTGCGGCTGTGGCGACATCGATGAAAAAGATGCCGTACATCGGCAGAAACGCCATCACGGCACCGCCCAGTATGGGCGACAGCAGCTGCGTCGTATTGCCGATCGTGCTCTGAATGCCGTTGTACCGCACGAGCTGCTCGCGCGGCACAATCTGCGGGATCGTGGCCGTGACAGCCGGCCCCTGTATGCCGCCGCCGAGCGACCGGATGGCGGATACGAGATAAATCTGCCAGACATGCTCGTATCCGAATATGAAGAGCAGGGCGATGACCAGCGTCGCAAACGCGATGCCCGCATCGGCCAGAATAATGATCCATCTGCGGTTGAATCGGTCAGCCCAGACACCGGCAAACAGGGCGATGGTGAGCTGAGGCAAAAATGACGCAATCGTGATCACCATGAGAGATGATCCCGAATTCGTCTGGATCGTGACATACCAGATCAACGCAAACTGAACGAGCCCCGATCCCAATTGTGAAATGCCCTGACCTGCCAAAAACCAGATGATGGTCTTTTCCCAATTCGGAAGGCCCTCTTTTTTCTGAAGCGGCCTCATGGCAAACATTCTAGCATGCTTTATGCAGATTTTTTTGATCCCGGCGCATTCATCAGGCGAAAGATGAAGCACTTTGCGAACATTTGTTCCCGGTGTTAACATGGACGAACCGGGTCGGTGATGCTTGTTCCGGACAGGTGAAGCCGTTGCCTGAGGTCGGAGCTGCTGATACGATAACGTATTGACAGACGATCCGTTTTGGATGAAAGACGAGGAATATATGGTCTCATACGATCTGCTGGTCATTGGCATGGGCGCTGCCTTTCAGGTTCTCGATGCCGCGCTCGACCGCGGACTCCGCTGCGCCGTCGCGGAGCGGGCGCATTATGGCGGCACGTGTCTCAACTACGGATGCATACCGTCCAAGGTGATCATTACGGTTGCCGACACGATCCGCCACCTGGAGCGTGCGGCTAAAACCGGCTTGAAAACGGCGAAGCCGGAGGTCGATTTTGCCGTGCTGAAGGCGCGCGTTCTGGAAAAGACATCGGAGAACCTCGATATCCGGGAAGAGTATCGCGCCGAAACGAATCTGACGATGTATGAAGATGTCTGCTTCGTCGGCAAAAAAACCGTCGCGGCACGATTTGCCGACGGATCGACGGGCGAACCGTTTACGGCGAAAACCATCGTGATCGGGGCCGGCGGCCACATCACCATACCGTCGATCGAAGGCATCGGCGATGTGGACTTCATGACGCCCGTCCACTTTTTCAAAGACCGGTTTCCGGACGGTCCCCTGGATGATGTCGTCATCATCGGCGGCGGAGCCATCGGCTGTGAGTTTGCGCACTTCTTTGCGGCGACGGGCACCAGGGTCACGATTCTCCAGCGAAATGTAAGGCTGGCTCCGGGACTCGACCGCGAGCTGTCGTTTGCTCTGAAAGACGGTCTGGAACGTGACGGCGTCCAGGTAGCGCTCTGTTCCGACGTTAAGCGAACCAGACGGCTGCCGAACGGCCGCATTGAGGTGACCTGGGAGGATCGCAATACCCAGATGCTGCATCAGACGGAAACGGGCATGGTCTTTCTGGCATCGGGCATCACGTCGAATGCACTCGATCTTGGTGCGGACCGCGCGGGCATTCTCCTGGACGAAAACTTTTACATCCGCACGAACGAGTTTCTCGAAACGAGTGAGCCGGGCATCTATGCCATCGGCGATATCAACGGCCTGGCCCAATTCAGGCACAAGGCGAATTACGAAATAGAAACCTTGACGCACAATCTGTTTTTCCGCGAGGAGGGCGAACCGCGCCGGCAGGTACAGTACGGAACCGTACCGGCCTGCATCTTCAGTCATCCGCAGGTGGCGTCCGTCGGTCTGACCGAAGAGGAGGCTCTGGAGCAGGGGTACGACATGAAGATCGGCCGGCTGGCACTGGCCGACGTCGTCAAGGGGTTTGCGCTTGGATTGGAAGATACGCCGGCCGACGGTTTCGTCAAAATGATTGTCGACAGTGAAACGGACCGCATTCTCGGCGTCCACATCGCCGGGCACGAAGCGGCGCTGCTTTTGCAGCCTTTCGCCTACCTGATGCAAAGCGGAGCCAACCGCCGCGTCGTGCACAATCCGGAAATCGGAAGCCAGCTGACCATGCTGGAGCGCGGTGCCTACCGCACCATGACGATTCCCTCAAATTCAGTTCAGCTGATCGAGCGGTCCGTGGTGATTCATCCGGCGCTGTCCGAGGCCCCGGCCTGGGTCACCGCCAATCTCGTGCCGCGCGCTGAATACGAGCCGCGGCGCTGATGGTACGCCTCGTCTCACATCCGTCGAGTCAGATTCTCCTGCAGCATGCGCTGGCGGAGATAACGGGACTGACGGAGCGCTGGCCGGATCGCCGCGTGATCCTGATCGTGCCGGAAGCATCCAAGGCTGATGTCGAGCGGCAATACCTGGAGCGGACGCAGGCCGGCGGCCTCCTGATGGCCGAAGTGCTGTCGTTTCGCCGGCTGGCCTTCAGGCTGTTTGCGGCAGCCGGCGGACTGGCGGTCAAACGCCTGACGTCAACCGGCCGCGCCGTGCTGATCGGCAAGGTGCTTCTGTCCGGGCAGGCGCAGTTTCGCCGTTTCGGCAGATTGCGGCAAAAACCCGGCTTCGCCGTGCAGCTGTCCGCGATGCTCGAGGAATTTTCCCGCTATCTGGTCACGGCCGATGCGCTCGAAACGGCCGCGGATACGGCCGGCCTGCCGCGTGAAAAGGAACGATTTGCCGATCTGGCTCTGCTCTGGCAGCAGGTGGAAGCGGCCAGGCATGAGGCCGGATTCGTTGATTCGGCTGCCGATACCGACCGCCTGATCCGCCTCCTTCTGGACAATCGTGATCCGGCGCTGGCATTTTTGTCCGACACCGATGTGTACGTCGCCGGATTCGGTGAGCTGACGCCATTTTCCGGCAGTGAGAGTGCCGTCATCCGGGCGCTGGCAGAACGGGTGAGGCAGGTGACGGTGCTGCTTCCGGCCGGTCCCGGCCGGTCCTTCCTGCATGCCAGACGGTCGCGTCTCAGCCTGCAGCGTGCCGTGCCGTGCGAAGAGACAGCACTGGACGTTCAGCTGCCGGAGCGTTCGCCGCGGCACGAATTCGTTTTCTCCGAATCCGGCGAAGACGAGGCACGCGCCGTGGCCGGTGAAATCCGGCGATTGCTTCGCGAAACGGACCTCACCCGCAGAGACATCGCCGTCGGCCTTTGCCGCCCCGAAGACAGCGCTGTGCTGGCCGACGTGCTGCGCGCATTCGAGGTGCCGTCATTTATGGATGAAGCGAGTGATATCCGCTGGACGCCCTTTTCGCGTTACATGACGGCGCTGCTTGCCATCAGTCAGAAACAGGACCGGCTGGATGATCTCATGCGGTTGCTTGGAAACCCGCTGTCGGGGATCCTGCCCGACATGGCAGACGGTTTCGAAAATACGTGTCTGGCTGCCGGACTGAAACGTCTGCCGGCGATCCTGAATCAGGTGAAACAGCCTGAATTTGCTCCCTGTATTGCGCTTTTGCACGAAGCCGGGCAGCTTGGTGCTGAATTGAGGAAGACGCGCAGCGGCGAAGCTAAAGTTCACGTCCTTCTCCGTTATCTGGCGGCCCATCCAGTCCTGTTTGACCGGATCGAGGCCGAGCTTGCCGACGCTCAGGCCGGCGGCTTTCAGCTGCAGGCAACGGCGCTGGCACGTGCCGTCAACGAGTGGCAGGAGCGCCTGGAGGAAACGGCCGGTATTCTCGGCCCGCAGATGATCTCTCAGGCCCATTTCTGTCAGCTTCTCAGCGAGTCGATCCTGCGCCTTGACGTCAAGCAGATTCCGGCGGGGATTGATCGGGTGCGCGTGGCACCGCTCCGCTACATTGTGAACTATCCCGCGAAGGTCCTGTTTGTGACCGGCGTCAGCGCACGGCATTATCCGCAGGGCGACCTGCCGGGCACCTTTCTTACGACGGAAGAACGGCGTTTGCTCTCCGATGTGACGGACGGTGCCTTTCCGAACGGCAGCGATGACCACCGCCTGACCGCTGCTGCGCTTGACCGCAAAGTCAGACAGCTGCCGGAACGCACGCTCTATTTTTCAACGCCGGACGGCGCGGGCGCCATCCTGCCGCCGGAGCTTGACCTGAACAAAAACTGGGCCATAAGACGCATAAAGCCCGGACAGCCGAATATCCACTGGAATCATCCGACTGAGGCCGCCAGACGCCTGCAGCTTCTGAGCGGCAGGGAACGCACGGCCGGCTGGCCGCAGATCTGGCAAAAGGCGCTGGAACAGGCGCTTGGTCATCCGTTCACCGTGCCGGCGGCCGCAAAGGATACGGGTGCGGCAGAAGCCGTCATCAGTCAGGAGGCCCTTCATACGGCTCTCGAACGCCGGCCAGTCACGAGTGTAAGCCGGATTCAGGATTACAATCTATGCCCGTACAAGTTTTATGCTGCAGCCCTGCTCGGACTGCAGGAACGCGATCTCGGCATGCCGGATCCGGCAGTGCAGGGCAGCTTCATGCACGACGTTCTGAAGGCATCTCTCGACGATTTAATGATGCGCCTCTCCGGCGTTCCGGCTGAACGCGCACCGGCCGTCATCCAGTCATGGCGTGCCTGGCTCCGGGAGCGCGGCCAGGCGGATATTGAGACGCTGCTGTCATCGGCGGGGCGGGCGCGTTCGCTTAATTTCCCGGGCAATGATTTGCGCGTTATGGCCAGACTGTCGCCGGCCATTGAAGCGAATCTCGACCGGATCGCGCATCTCTACGCCGCGAGAGGTGCACGTCCGGTGGCGCTGGAGTATCGCTTCAGTGCATCGGATCCGGAAGCGATCGAGCTTGAAGTCAGCAATGTGCGCTACCGCTTCAGCGGGATCATTGACCGGGTAGACCGCTATCCGGACGGCACCGACGTCCTGATCGACTACAAGCGAAAAGACCGGAGGTTCGATGCCGCCGCATTTGAAGCCGGCACGGACATTCAGCTGCCGTTTTACGAAAACGCCTGGCAGAAGCTGAATCCGTCAGCCACGGTGCGCGGATTTTATTATCATGCGCTGAATGAACACATGCTGAATCGCAGTGTCGGATTCCAGCCGACACAAGATGACCCCGGGCAGCACATGTGCGAGGTGGACAGACGACTCGAGACCGACGCGGGACTTGCCGGCCGGGCACTCGAAATCGCCGCCGATACGATCGCCAGAATCGGCACTGGCCGCATACCGGCCGCACCCTGCATCGTGAAAAAAAGTCAGATACCGTGCCGCTACTGCGCATTCCGCGTGACCTGCCGGCTGGACGGCCTGTCCGAGGCAGCGGCGCAGGATCGGGGTGATGAAGCATGAGATTTTCCGCTGAACAGCATCTGGCCATCACGCACGACAGCTGCCGGCACCTTCTGGTCTCAGCCACAGCCGGTGCCGGCAAAACCACCGTCATGATCGAGCGCATCGCCAGGGGGCTTCTCACCGGCCGGGTCAGGCCGGACGAACTCCTGGTGATGACATTTTCCGAAAAGGCGGCCGCGCAAATGGGTGAGCGGCTGGGCGAACGCCTGCAGAAGGCGGCTGCCGATCCGGTCACCGCTGATGCTGCCCGTCCGCTGCTCGAGACGATTCCGGAGGCCACGGTATCGACGATCCATGCGTTTTGCAATCGTCTTGTCAGCGAGTTTTCCGTCGATCTGACGGGAGACGACGGTCAGCCGCTGCTCGAGCCGGGATACGGTGTCCTGGATCCGGAAGAGGGTGCCTCGATGCTGACCGAAGCCGTGCGTTCAACACTGGACGACCTCTATCTGCTGGCCAGTCAGTCAGCGCGGCAAGTCCTGGCTGACAGCGGCGAACCTGTGCCTGAGACGCTGCCGTTCGTGAGCGAGACGACCGAACCGTTTACGCTGGCCGAACCGGTTTCGCTCGCGGACTGGCTCAATCAGTTCCTCCAGATGGCGTCGGCCTTTGCACCCGGTTATGGGGATGACAGGCTGGAGGCACTGCTTCTCACCATGATTCGGCAGCTGCGGAGCCTGCCGCAGTACGAAGACTGGATCAGGAAAGCCGTGGCCTGTCCGCTGACACCGGCCGCTTTTGTGGAAGATCCGGCCGTTCAGGCGGTGTTTGCCGAACTGGATCGTCTCGCGTCGCCGGCGCTCAGAGACCTGGAGGCGATTTTTGACCTGCCTTACGTCGCCCGCACCGAGTTGCCGAAGGCCAACAAGACGGAGAAAGCACTGCTGGCGTCACTCATGGTCGCGAGGCGTGTTTTGCCGGATCTTCGTCACGCCTTGTCCCTGAAAGGTCCCGAACGCTGGGATGCGGTGCACGAAGTCGGTCGCCGCCTGCTCGAACTGAAACTCCCGGCACGGTCGTTCAGCGGCGAAAAGGGCGCTGATCTGGAACAGTTCTACCTCCTGTTTGTAAAGCACCTGATGCCCCTGATTCATATCATATCCGGCACGATTGCAAGCAAGACCGCGCTCGCAGCGTATGCGCCCGAGGCAGAGTATCTGTTTGCCAGGACGGTCGAGGAGCAGGTGCAGGATGAACAGGTCGTGCGCCCGCTGCTGCTTCGTTTTCTTGAAACGGCCCTGCTGGCTGACCGGCGCTACCGGGCACATAAACTGCGGCAGAACCGAATCGATTTTTCCGATTTCGAGCACTATGCACTGCGGCTTCTCTCCCTGCCTGACGTGGCCGAGACGGTGCGGGCACGCTACAGCGAGATGTACCTCGACGAGTATCAGGATACATCCAGCATTCAGGACGCCGTGATCCGAAAACTTGGCATCCGCCGGGATTTCATGGTCGGTGACGTGAAGCAGAGCATCTACCGTTTTCGCTACGCCAATCCCGGTCTGTTCACGTCAAAAGCGGCGGCATACCGCACAGTGACGGCGGCGGACGAACGGCCGGAAGCTGAGTCGGACGGCGACCTGCTGCTCCTGAACACGAATTACCGCAGCTGCCCGGCGATTCTGAACGCCGTGAATGACGTCTTTTCCGTGCTGATGCAAAACCCGCAGGGCGAGATTGTGTATGACGACTCGCACAGGCTCAATCCGGGCCGGACCGACCTCACGGATAATGAAGCGGCGGAGCTGATTTTAGTCGTGATGCCGCAGGACACGGCGGATGAGGAGGAACCGGGCGAGCAGCCTGCCGACACATTCAGCGCACTTGATTATGAGGCCATGGAGGCGGTCGGGAAAATGCGTGGCCTGCTGGACAGCGGTTATCGGCCGGAGGATATCGTTGTGCTCGGACGGAGTCACAATATCTGCGCCCATTATTACCGCATCCTCCGTATGACCGGCATGCCGGTCTTCGGCGCCGACAACGAGAAACTTTTCAATACCTTTGAGCTGTCACTGATCGACAGTCTCGTCTCACTTCTCGTCAACGCGCGTCAGGATATTCCCCTCGCCTCGGTGATGCTCTCGGTGTTTGCACCGGAGCCATTCAGCGAAGACGAGCTGCTCCGGATCCGAAACGAGACGGATCGCGAGCTTATGTTTCATGACGCTGTGCCGGCGTACCGGCAGGCCGGCACAGCGCTGGCCGCGAAGGTCGGCCGCTTTTTGGATCGAATTGCGGGCTGGCGGCGGCAGTCGCACCGTTTCAGCGTATCCGAGCTGATCAGCTCGATTCTCACGGAAACCGGTTTCGCGGATTATGCCGCCTCGCTCCCTCAGGCGTCTGCACGGCTCTCGTTCCTGACGCGTTTCCTGAAATGGCTGCAGGCAGCCGATCCGGGCGATTTGCGAACGCTTCTCGCCGTCATCGCCGAAATGCGCTCCCGCGGCTCGGCCCTGAAGGACTTTCAGTCTGACAACGCGGCCGGACAGATCCGCGTGATGACGATGCATGCGGCGAAAGGCCTCGAATTCAAGGTTGTGTTTGCGGCCGGCCTGGCGCAAAAATTCACAGCCTCCACCCGGGAACGTCTCCTCTTATCCGAAGAACAGGGCATAACGACCGATTACTTTGACCTGAAGAGCGGCCGTTATTATCGCAGCATGCGCCACGCGCACCGTCAGCAGTGGCACGCGGACAGGGAAATGCAGGAAGAGCTGAGGCTCCTCTATGTCGCGCTGACGCGTGCCGAGGAACGCCTCATCATGATGGCGGGCACGAACGATCCGGAGAAAATCAGGCAGGCTGTCGAAGCCTGTTTCGAGTCCGCGACGGAGATGTCGTTTGACCGGCAGAAGCGAGTCAGAAATCCCCTCGTTCTGATTTTGAGCGCACTGCGGCAGAACTATCCGCGTGCCGTGGACGAATTTTTCAATGATGCGACGGCCGCGGTGCAGGCCGGCGTCGTAACTCTGCGGCAGGCGGGCAGCGGGCAGGCCGGTTACATGCCGTTTGTCGCCGTTCAGACGGACAATGCAGACCCGGTCGAGAATACCGACGCCCTCATTGCGAGGATCGCGGCATGGCTCGATCCCGCCGTCCCGAACCGGCAGCTGGCAGAGGCTCCGTCAAAGCTGACTGTGTCAGAACTGAAGCGAAAGCTCGACCGGCAGCTGCAGGCAGATGAAGATACGGCCGAGACGCCGCCCGTCGATATGGCGTTTGCGGTGGACCGGCCGGATGCGAAGCGGCGCGATGAAGCGAAGCAGCTCGGCACAGCGCTGCACACGGTGTTCCAGTTTCTCGACCTGGAGTCGTTCAGGCGAAATCCGGGAGAGGCGGATTATCTCGATCTGCTTCAGGACATGACAGCCAAAGCGCAGCTGGATGAAGCCGATGCCGAACGGGTCAAGCCGTTCTATCAGGCAGTTCGGGCCTTTGCCTTCTCGGATGTGGCGGACCGCCTGACTGCACCCGGCACCCGCGTCTACCGCGAGATGCCGTTTACGCTCGCCAAGCCTCTGCCTGGCATGCCGGGCGAGCTGACCATGGTGCAGGGCATGATCGACCTCTGGTATGTCACGGCAGACGGGAATATCGGCCTGATCGACTATAAATCCGATAAGCTGACGGCATCCGATCCGGCACAGCTCACCGCGCTTTACCGCGAGCGCTACCAGGTTCAGCTCGACTACTACGCCGAGGCAATTGAAAAGGCGATGAAAAAAAAGGTACACTGGAAACAGATCTGGGCGATACGCGACGGCCTTTTGCTCACGATAACTTGATTTTCAAAGGAGCCAATTTATGAGATACACGGGTACGGTTGCACGGGGGATCCGCATGCCGATTATTCGCGAGGGCGACGACCTTGCGACTCTGGTGGTGGATAATCTGCTGGCGGCAGCCGAGGCAGAAAAACTGATATTCTCGGACCGCGATATTGTCTGCATCACGGAAGCTGTGGTCGCCAGAGCCGAAGGCAACTATGCGACGGTCGACCAGATTGCCGCAGCCATCCGGCAGCGTTATCCCGGCGGACATATCGGACTCGTCTTTCCGATTCTGAGCCGCAACCGCTTTGCCATGATCCTTAAAGGGGTAGCGAGGGGCGCAGACAAGATCACGCTCCTGCTCAGCTATCCGAGCGATGAAGTCGGCAATGCCCTGATCACGCCGGAAAAGTTTGACGCCTCTGCTTTCAATCCGTATACGGATCTGCTCGATGAACAGGCGTACCGCGACGCATTCGGCGACAACGCCCATCCGTTTACGGGCGTCGATTACGTCAGTTTCTATCGCAGCCTGATCACGGCTGAGCACTGTGATGTCGAGATTATCCTCGGCAACGACAGCCGCCGGATCCTCGCTTACGCGAAGGATGTGCTGGCCTGCGACATTCATACCCGGGAGAAAACAGTGCGCACCTTGAAAGAAGCCGGCGGACGCTCCGTCTTCTCACTGGCCGACATTTTGAGCCAGCCGGTCGGCGGCAGCGGCTACAATGAAACATTCGGGCTATTGGGCAGCAATACGGCCGACGCCGAGCGGATCAAGCTGTTTCCGCGCGGGGCCGCCACATTCGTCACGACGGTTGCCGAGCGGCTGAAGGCGAAAACGGGCAGGCAAATTGAAGTCATGGTATACGGCGACGGCGCATTCAAGGATCCGGCCGGCAAGATCTGGGAACTGGCAGATCCGGTGGTGTCCCCGGCCTATACGCCGGGGCTCGAAGGCATGCCGCATGAAGTCAAGCTGAAGTTTGTGGCCGATACGCTTTTCGCCCATCTCTCCGGCGACCGTCTGACCGAAGCCGTGACCGATTATATCCGTACGAAGGACAGCTCAGTTGACCGGCAGGACACCCTCGGAACGACACCGCGCAAGCTGACCGATCTGCTCGGTTCTCTGGCCGACCTCATCTCCGGCAGCGGCGACAAAGGGACGCCGGTCGTCCTTATCCAGGG
>LSQX01231227.1_pt1 | contig 24939 bp, 16 predicted proteins | sample 654561 | NCBI WGS metagenome assembly LSQX01 (sample SAMN04489861, study PRJNA283612) | anaerobic digester metagenome | isolation source: 4 biogas reactors fed with cattle manure at either 37C or 55C with and... | place: Denmark: Kongens Lyngby | collected 2014 | reverse complement strand
TTTTGGAGATGGATCCAAACAACTACAATTTGAACTATTTCATTGGTATTGCATGTTTAAATATTAAAGATTTGCGTCATCTCTCCCCTGTTTATTTATCCAAATCGGTGGAAAAAATCGACCCACGTTCCATAAAAAAGAACTCCCGACTGACAGCTGCTCCTATGTTTGCTAATTATTATTTAGGCTTAGCTTGGTACGAAAATGGTAGATGCGATTTGGCTGTTCCCAATTACAGAACATTTCAAGATATTATTGGCAACAGAGACCCATATGCATACGAAATTGTGGAACATAAAATTTCTTTATGCGACGAAATGGAAGTAGCTATAGATTCTGTTCTACTTGCCGACGTGAAAGATAGAGATATTAAAGATTTTAACGACGACGATACTGAAAAAAGAATTGCACGCGAAACCAGTAAAGATAGATATACAGAAGATGAGAACCACGTAGAAGTACAAACATACTTCTATGCTGTTCAAGTTGGTGCTGGTAATATCAATCCAAAATATTTTGATTCTTTGCGTAAACTCGATAGAAATAATAATCTACCTTTCCCAAAAATGGGAACCAAAAAAGCTAACCCCAACGACAGAATGCGTAGATTTATCATTGGCAAATTCACCACCATCGAAGAGGCTACACCACTATTGGATAAAGTTAAAGCCCTTGGATATGAAGATGCCTTCATAGGCAAATTCCAAGAACATGCCTTACAAGAATGAAGAGAATAGATGCATAATTCTCTAGTTTGAGCTATTTTGCAGATGCAATTTCGTATAAAAAATTCAAAACATTTGAATAATATTCAAAATGTAGTAAATTTGCAATCTTTAAAAATTGATAATAAAGTAAACCAAATGTCTTTTTATTAAGAACACAACGATTTTAATTATGGAAGAAACTATCAACAACGACAAAACAGTTGACAACAGCGAAATGGAACAAGAGCTTGTTCAAAACAATGAAGAAGTTGAAAAAACTGAAGAAATTGAAAAAGCTGTAGAAGCTACTACTAATGAAGTAGATTCAGAAAGTAAAGTAGATTCAGAAAGTAAAAGTGAAATAGAAGTTTTGGAGCAAACTCCGCAACAAAAAGAAACTCCTGAAGAACAAGATATTGAAGAGATGGTTAGTGAAATGACCGAAGACAATAATCAGGAAGAAGAAAGTGAAGAGGAAGAGGAAGATGATAGTGATGGCAATGATGAAAAGATTGATGTTGACATAGAAGCTATTTCACAAAAATCAGAAGAAGAAATTTTAGAAAGTCTTGAAAATCTAATAAACGAACATTCGCCACAACAAATAAAAGAGTATGTTTCCGAAATCAGAAACTTGCTCAACAAGCGTTTTAAAGAGAGAGAAAAAGACTTATTGAAAAAGTTTATGGAAGAAGGTGGCGAAAAGGATGACTTTAAGCCTGAAGAGAATGAATACAGAAAAAAACTCTCTGAACTTGTAAAAAAATACAGCGATAAAAGGAAAGAGATTATCCAAAGAAACGAAAAGCAAAAAGAGGATAACCTAAAAATAAAACAAGAACTTTTAGAGCAGCTGAAAGAGCTTATAGAATCATCTGAACCGCTAAAAGATATACACGACAAATATACAATTATAAAAGAGCGTTGGGACAGCACCGGTCAAGTGCCTCAGCGTGACGTGAATAATGTATGGAACAACTACCACTTTTATGTGGAAAAGTTTTTCGAGAAGGTTAATATGTACAGAGAGCTTAAAGATTTAGACCTTAAAAGAAATCTAGAGCTTAAAAATGAACTCTGCGAGCAAGCAGAAGATTTGCTTATGGAAAAATCCATAACAAAATCCTTTAAACTTCTACAAGATTATCATGAAAAATGGAGAGAAATTGGACCCGTTCCCCGCGACAAAAAAGATGAAGTTTGGGAAAGATTCAAAAGCATTTCCGACCAAATTAATGATAGAAGAAGAGAATATTATGAGCAAATGCATGCTCAGTTTGAAGAAAACTATCAGGCTAAACTAGTATTGTGTACAAATGTTGAAGAGATTAGTGCACAAGAACATAACAACATAAAAGAGTGGAACGAAAGTAGCAAAAAATTAGAAGAAATTTTAAAATCTTGGAAGTCTATCGGACGTGCTCCAAGGGAGGTGAATGAGCAAGTTTGGGAAAGATTTAAAGGACAGATGGATATTTTCTTTGCCAACAAAAAAGCATACTTACAGAAGCTAAAAGAAGAGCAATTAGAAAATTACAACAAGAAATTAAACATCTGCATTCAAGCCGAAGCCATAGCCAACAGAGACGACTGGAGAAAAGCCACTAGCGATATTTTAAACCTTCAGAAAGAGTGGAAAGAAATTGGAACTGTGAGTCGAAGACAATCAGAAGCTATTTGGAAAAGATTTCGTGCAGCTTGCGATCTCTTTTTTGAAAGAAAATCGCACTATTTTGCCAATATTAAAACCATTGAAAAGGAAAATTTAGACAAGAAAAAAGAGCTTATTCAACAAGTTATAGACTTTGAATATAGCGAATCCAGAAATGATGATTTTGAAAAGCTAAAAGACTTTCAACGTCAGTGGAACGAAATTGGACACGTGCCTTATAACGAAAAAGAGAAAATTTATCAAGAGTTCCGCAAGGCACTCAATGTTCATTACGACAAACTAAAAATCTCTGCTCAAGAGCTAAGAAAAACAAACTATCAAAGCAAAATTGATAATATCTTAGATTCACCCGATGCAAACAAAGCCATTGATAGAGAGAAAAGGTTTTTAACAAACAAAGCAAATAAAATTAAAGAGGATATTAAGCTTTGGGAAAACAATATTGGTTTCTTTGTAAAATCTGCCAATGCCGAACTCCTAACTGCCGAGTTTAAAAAGAAAATTGATAATGCACATAAAGAGCTTGAAGAGATTGATGTGAAGCTAAAACTTTTAACTCAAAACAAATAAAGATATTATAATCACAATAAATAGGGTTCAGTAAGTTGAGCCCTATTCTTTTTTTGAGGAATACAATTGCTGAAATATAAACACAAAAAAACTTAAACTTACACACAAGTGTCGCGTCATATATTGATATGACAAAATTTTGTTTTAATTTAGCACTTTAATTAAAAGCCTTGAAATGTTAAATCTCATTATATCTTTTTTCTTTATTTACTTTATTTTCAGACTTTTGGTCAGCTACATATTTCCATTGCTAATGAGAAGATATGTTAGACGTAAAAAAAGAGACTTTTATGAGCAAAATCCATATTATGGAAATTCCAGACAAAACTCCCAAAAAAAGGTAAATATAAAGTACCCCAACAGAGATAAGCATTTTGATGTTAGCGACATTGAATACACTGATTTTGAAGAAATTAAAGAAGATAAATAAACCAAAACCATATTAGTATGAATAATATTTTCAAAAAGCAAGTTCTACCACATATTATTGCATTTTTTGTTTTCCTTTCTATCTCTTTAGCATATTTTTATCCTCTTTTGCAAAACAAAACCATTTTTCAATCGGATATGGTAAATGTGGAAGGCATGGCAAAAGAGCTAAATGATCATACCGCAAAAACTGGCAGACATGCCCAGTGGACAAACTCTATGTTTGGAGGAATGCCAGCATATCAAATTCAGCCTGCACCATCATCAAATATCTATTATCACGTTGGTCAAATGCTACAAAAGCCATTTTCATACACTACAATGGCTATAATATTGATAACATTAATTTCATTTTACATCTTGCTTTTTGTAATGAAATTCAACACATGGCTCTCCATTATTGGAGCTTTTATATATGCATTTTGTTCCTATAATTTTATAATTATTGAAGCGGGACACGTTACAAAGGCTTATGCCATTGGCACAATACCCCTTGTGGTTGCTGGATTTATTCACATTTACAACAATAAGGAATATCTTTCGGGAGGATTGCTCCTTGCCTTTGGTTTGGGGATAAATATAGCCCAAAGTCATTTCCAAATAACGTACTACGCTGTTATTCTACTATTTATTTATGTACTAATTGAAGCTATACATTATATTATAGAGAAGAATTTCAAACATTTTATAAAAGCATCTGCTGTTGTGGGCTTGGCTGTTATTTTGGCCGTTTTACCCAATGTTTACGAAATTTACAAAACTTACGATTACGGCAAAGAGAGCACCCGTGGATCGTCAGAATTGACACTAGATAATAGCAGAAACACACAGGGTCTCGACAAAGATTATGCCTTCTCGTGGAGCTATGGAAAGATGGAGAGTTTCACACTTTTAATTCCAAACTTTTATGGAGGAAGTTCGCACTACGATTTGGGCAAAAGCTCCAATCTATATAAAGAGATGCGTAGCAAAGGTGTTCCAGAAGGAAACGCCAGAGATGCAGCCACAAATGTTCCCACATACTGGGGTGCACAACCTTTTACCTCTGGTCCGGTTTATTTGGGTGCAATTGCAATGTTCTTATTTGTGTTTGCTTTGGTATTTATCAAACACAGGCACAAATGGTGGTTGCTTATAGCAGCTGTTTTGGGTTTGATGCTCTCGTGGGGTGATAATTTTATGGCTTTCAATAATTTTATTTTTGACTATCTGCCTGGTTATCACAAATTTAGAACAGTGAGTATGATTTTGGTTATCCCAAGTTTTGCAGTGGCACTATTGGCTATTATGGGGCTAAAAGAGCTATTGAGCAAAGATTTAGACCTAAAAAGAGCAAAGCAGGCACTATTGATAGCACTGGGTTCAACAGCTGGACTTTCATTACTTTTTGCATTGCTTGGTGGCGGAATGTTCGACTTTGTGGGAAGTAGCGACAAAGCTATGCTCCAAAATGGATTTCCACAATGGTATATAGAAGCTTTGGTTGCCGACAGAATTTCCATGTTTAAAATAGATGCACTACGCTCGGCTATATTTATCTCGCTGAGCTTTGTAGCAATTTGGTTTTACACCAATAAAAAGCTAAAAACCAACCACTTACTTATAGCTCTAAGCATATTGATTGTTTCGGATATGTGGAGTGTTAACAAGCGATTTTTAAACAACGACGACTTTGTATCAAAACGTAGAACCAGCATCAATGCAACTGAAAACGATATAATGATTTCTCAGGATACAGACTTGAGTTATAGAGTTTTTAATGCTGCTGGCAATCCTTTTAACGATGCACGCACCTCATATTTCCATAAATCAATTGGTGGCTATCACGGAGCTAAAATGCGTAGATATCAAGAGCTAGTAGAAAGGCACTTCTCTGGTGGGATAAACACCAAAGTCTTGAACATGCTCAACACCAGATATTTCATCTCTCCTTCGGAGGATGGACGTGCCGTTGTTCAGCGAAACATGTATGCATTGGGCAATGCTTGGTTTGTGGAAAATGTGAATTTGGTAAACAATGCCGATGAAGAGATTGTGGCTGTTGGCAATTTTGACCCAGAAAATGAGGCTATTATTGACAAAAGATTTGAGGAATATTTAGCAGACTGGAGCGGTACAAGAGACTCAACTTCAAGTATAAAACTTGTATCCTACGAGCCTGATAAACTTGTATATCAAGTTGATGCTAAACAAAACGAACTAGCAGTATTTTCCGAAATTTACTATCCTAAATATTGGGATATAAAAATTGATGGTAAAGATGCTGAAATGATGAGAGCAAACTATGTCCTTCGTGCCATGGTAATTCCCAAAGGCTCTAAAGAAATTGTTTTTGAATTTATTCCAACTTCATGGAATTTGGCAAATAAAGTGGCACTTTGGAGCTCTATTTTGGTCATTTTGTTATTAATTTCACATATAAGTTTTAGCATTTTGAAGAGAAAAGAGAGAAAAAAGCTAAAATAAACAGAAAACACACTTCGGTTCAAACCCACTGACATACAACACATTAGCACTAAGTATAAAAAAATATTTCTTTTTTCAATAAAAATATTTTGATTATATCAAATATTATATATCTTTGTAGAGAAAATTTTAAAAAATAAAATGTTTAACTAAACTTAAAATGATGAGAAAATTATTACTTTTTGTATCTGCAGTTGCGATTACATTTTCGTCAATTGCACAAGTTACTCAAATAGAAAGAGTAGCTGTTAAAAAGGATGCTGTGGTAAAGAAAAATCACATTGATGTTATCAACAACAACGCTACTCCACTTCAAAGATTAGACATGCAAGCAAAAGCTAATCTTAACTTCACTCCAGTACTTATGAATCACTCAACTAACCTATATGGTTCGTTGGTAGAACAACAAACAATGTTGAGTACAAATGAAGACTTGAATATGGTTATGTACACTCACCGTGGTGGTGGTGGAGAATCAAATGGAACAGGCGGGCAAATTTTAGCAACATACTCAACAGACGGTGGTGCTACATTCCCTAATGCATCTAACATTGTTTATGATGGAACTCCAAACTCAGGTCGTTATCCCAGTGGTGTTATCTACAATCCTGCTGGAAATGAAGACGTAGAAAATGCTATGGCTATTGTTGCTGGTCCTGCATTACAAGTCGGTGATGAAGGCTGGGGATTCGATTTCTTTGCTTGGAAAAAATTTGGCAGCAATGATGCTGGCAAACAACTGTTTAATCATGGTAACTTAAATCGTTTAAGCCGTACTCACCTCCAAGTTTGCGACAATGGCGTTGCTTGGATGACAGGCGATGCCAACACTGATGATGGTCAATATTACACTGGCTTCCACTTTATGCTTTACAAAGGCGTTGTAGAAGACGATGGAACTATGACATGGACTGAAGACCAATTGGTTTCTCCAAATCTACTACAAACAGGAAGTGGTAATCCTGCTGGTCGTCCTTATGGATTCGCTGCTTTCTCGCAAGATGGACAAATTGGATACATAGTTAGCTTAGGTATTCCAGCTGGTTCAACACAGTATATTTATCGTCCAATAGCACAAAAAACTGTTGACGCTGGTGAAACTTGGACTGATGTTCCAGATTTTGATTTCACAACACTGGAAGTTTTTCAAGAACTTTTCCCTGAAGAAGAAGATATGGTACCTTTCTTTGATATCATTAATGATGCTGTTGTTGACAAATACGGACAACTACACATTCTTTCATATGTTATACCAGGAAAGCACACTACTGACCTTGACTCTATTGGATATGTTTATCCATATATGTACATAGAAGGATATTTATTTGACACATATACAACTGAAAATGGTTGGGACACTGAGCCAATTGACGCTGTTCATGCAAAAAATGCTGAGAACGCAATTTTCGGTGATATTACCATTGATGCTAGACCACAAATGGGTATTACAGCCGATGGAACTAAAATATTCTACACATGGGTAGATACAGATCCAGATTATAGCTTAGATAACGAATTTCCAGACCTTTATATTAGTGGCTATGATATAGACACTAAAAAGAGAACAAATTCATTCAACTTTACAAAAGATACTGATTATGAAGCACAAGTTTATCTACACGCTACCGCAAACCAAGTTTGGCAAGATGGCGATAAATACTACATTCACAATGCTTTAGTAGGAATGCCCGGAAGCACTGATCTTGATGCTGTTGAACTAATTTACATGAAAGGTTTATACATTGAAGAACATGACTTTGTTGATCCAGAATTTCTTGGCATTAACAACATTGACAATAATGTTGCACAAGTTTCACAAAACTATCCTAACCCAGCCAATGGCATAACAAACATCGATATAAGCCTTGTAAAAGCTTCTGAACTATCAATCGAAATCGTTAACATGATGGGACAAGTAGTTTATAGCGAAAACAAAGGAAACGTAACTGAAGGAAAACACAAATTCACCTTTAACGTTTCTGATATGAGCAGCGGAATCTATTTCTACACTGTTAAAGCTGGAAATAGCACCGTTACATCAAAAATGATTGTACAATAATCATAGATTTTTAAATAAAAAAAACTGCTACCTTTGGGTGGCAGTTTTTTTTTGATTATTTTTGAAGGCAAAATAAATTAAATATAATATGAAAAACAGTTTTAATTTTTTTGGACTTATTCTATTCACAGCAATAGTAAGTCAGAATGCATTTTCGCAAACAAAATATAGCCATCAGTTTGAAAGAAATTTCAAAACAAATAAAATAGAAAATAGCTCTTGTTTAGAAAAAATAAATAATGAAGAATTTATTTCGGCAATTGCAAAAATTGATATTGAAACATTTTCAAAGAATACTTTGGAAGAGCATAATATTATTTTGCGATCTCAAGTAAAAGATATTGTCACTCTATTTATTCCCAAGAGTGTAATTTTATCCAAAACTTCAATAATTGGGATAAAGTATATTGATATGCCCCGAAGTTTATCACCTTCACTTGCAAAAGTTGTCAAAGATACTCGTGTTGACTCTGTTCATGCTGGCTTAAATCTCCCTGAAGCATTTAGCGGGAAAGATGTTATCATTGGAATAACAGACTGGGGCTTCGACTACACCCACCCTATGTTTTACGATACTTTACTACAAGAAACTAGAATTTTAAAAGCATGGGATCAATTTCGCCAAATAGGTCCATCGCCTGAAGGCTACACTTATGGCACCGAAATTTCTGGTTCATTCGACCTACTACAATTTCAATGCGACACCGCCAATCAATACGATTATGGCACCCACGGCACTCACGTGGCTGGAATAGCTGGTGGAAGTGGTGCTGGAACTAAATTTAGAGGAATGGCTTATGATGCGAATTTCCTTTTCACAACCATTCAAGTAAACGAAGCTGCCGCCATTGACGGAATAGTTTGGCTAAAACAGAATGCCGAAAACTTAGGCAAGAGATTAGTTGTAAATATGAGCTGGGGACTTTATTGGGTTGGCACACTGGACGGTAATGCCTATATAAGTCAGGTTATAGATAACCTCTCTGAAGAGGGTGTTGTTTTTGTTTCCAGTGCAGGAAACAATGGTAACGAAACCTTTCATATAAAAAAGGAATTTGGAGTTGACGACACTTTAAAAACCTTGGTAAATTTCAACAACTACGGCTACTACCCCATGATGACGGGTCAAGCATTAACAATGTGGGGTGAAGAAGAAAAACCATTTGCTTTTAGCATAAAAGTGATGGATAGCAATTTTGATATTATTGACGAAACCCCATTTTTTGACACAGAAGAAACAGAATCAGGTTTTTATGAAGATTACATTGTAATAGATGAAGATACAATTTTTTACAATTTTATTATAGAAGGAAGTAACGAATTCAACCATCGCTCCCACGCCCATATGATTATCAACAACAAGCAAAACATATCACATAAAATCGCCCTATTTCTCACCTCAGAGAACAGCATAGTTCACGTGTGGAACGTAATTGAATTGAGTAGTGGTGGCGGAAACTGGGGAGCTCCACTTTCAGCACCCAAAGATGGTTGGACAGAAGGCGATGGCAATTACAGCATTAGCGAACCTGCATCGGCACGTTCGGCAATAACTGTTGCAGCCCACTCCAGCGAAACCATAATACCCTCTACTGGAGCAATGGGAGGGGGAACATTGGCAAACTTTTCCAGCAGGGGTCCCACCTTAGACGAAAGAGTTAAACCTGATATTTCAGCCCCAGGGGTTAGTGTAGCATCCTCAATATCATCATTCACCACTGTTGGTTATGGATCGTATGAAGTGGTTGAAACAGTTCATTTCCAAGATAGAGATTATGTCTTTTTGAAATATTCTGGCACGTCGATGTCGGGACCAGCAGCTGCCGGAGTGGTGGCACTGATGCTACAAGCAAACCCCCATTTAACACCTCAAGAGGTGAAACAAATATTAATTGAAACTGCACGCGAAGATATTAAAACAGGAACACTCCCCGAAGAAGGCTCCAATGATTGGGGGCATGGCAAGGTAACTGCCAATGCTGCCATTAAGAAAGCTTTAGAGATGCAAAACATAGATTATTTTCAGAAAATAGATAAATGTTTAGTCTATCCAAATCCTGCAAAAGATATAATACATCTAATAGCTGATGCAGATTTTAATATCAAAAGCTTGGAAATTTTCACCTACGATGGAAAAAAAATTATTCACGAAAATATTTCAAATAACTATTACAATGTTAGTAGTCTGAAAGATGGCTTTTACATTGTAAAAATAACCTCTACAAACAATAGAGTTGTTAGTCAAAAATTAGTTATTAGAAAATAAAGAAATCAAAGCTGGTGAAAACTGGCTACCTATTCAATTATAAAGAAGAGATAAACATTTCAATAACAATCTAGTAAGAAATTAATCAACAAAAATTACTAAATTTGCTCAAAATATAAACAGAGTAATAAAAACAGACAATTATGATCGAAAAAGTAACTAATTCAGCACAAGCCATAGAGCTAGAAGATAAGTATGGAGCACATAACTATCTTCCACTTCCAGTAGTAATAGCCAAAGGCGAAGGTGCTTATGTTTGGGACGTAGAAGGCAAAAAGTATTACGATTTCCTTTCTGCTTATTCAGCAGTAAATCAAGGGCATTGCCACCCAAAAATTATTGATGCACTAATTGATCAAGCAAAAACTTGTACACTAACAAGTCGTGCCTTTTATAATGACCAATTAGGAGTTTACGAGAAATATATTACCGAATATTTTGGCTACGACAAAATATTACCCATGAACACTGGTGCAGAAGCCGTTGAGACAGCTCTTAAACTTTGTCGTAAATGGGCTTATAAAGTGAAAGAAGTTCCAGAAAACCAAGCAAAAATTATTGTTTGCGAAAGTAACTTCCACGGACGTACAATTACGGTTGTTTCCATGAGCAACGACCCAGACTCGTACTCAGGATTTGGACCTTTCACTCCCGGTTTTATCAAAATACCTTATAACGACTTAGAGGCATTGGCACAAGCATTGGAAGATCCAAATGTTGCTGGATTCTTAGTGGAGCCAATTCAAGGCGAAGCTGGTGTTTTTGTTCCAGACGAAGGCTATTTGAAAAAAGCTTCAGAAATGTGTAAAGCAAAAAACGTTCTTTTTATAGCTGACGAAGTTCAAACAGGTGTTGCACGTACAGGTAAATTATTGTGCTGTGAGCACGAAGGCGTACGCCCCGATATTTTAGTTTTGGGTAAAGCCCTATCTGGTGGAGTATTCCCCGTTTCGGCTGCATTAGCTGACGACGAAATTATGCTTACAATTCAACCCGGCGAACATGGCTCTACTTTTGGTGGAAACCCCATTGCAGCAAGAGTTGCCATAGCAGCTTTAGAAGTTGTTAAAGAAGAAAACTTAGCCGAAAAAGCTGAATACCTTGGTAAAATCTTCCGCGAAGAGATGACTAAATTCCAAGAGGAAAACGAAATGGTTACAGTGGTTAGAGGCAAAGGTATGCTAAACGCTGTTATAATAAAACCAACCAACGGAAAAGAAGCTTGGGACGTTTGTATGAGAATGAAAGAACTTGGTGTTCTTGCCAAACCAACCCACGGTGATATCATCCGCTTTGCACCTCCTCTAATTATTACAGAAGAAGAAATGAGAGCAGCTATCGAGCTTATAAAAGAAGCCATTAGAACTGTGTAATCAAAATTATACGATAATAAAAAAACCGCTTTTCAGCGGTTTTTTTATTACTATCTCTTTTTTCTGGACTTTCGACTATTTCCTTCACCACCCTCAAAATCTCTATTAGATTTCCCTCTTTCCCTACGGTAGTTTCTGTCCCTATCACGAGAGTTTCTTTTATTGGATTTTCGCTCTTTATTGTATGACTTTCCTCCTTTAGAAGACTCACCACCTCCCCTTTTTCCATCATCTCTATCCATCTCATCAATACGCAAATCACGACTATCAATACTAATTCTTGAAGCTGACTTTTTCAAATTTGCAATATCTCTGTTGGGATATGAAAAAATAGAAAAACGTTCTCTTATTGTTATTTCAATCACTTCAACATCTCTCTGTTGGGCAATGTCTCTAACAAAATCAATCAATAATTGCTTATCGAATCCATCAATCCTACCCACATTTATAAACATGCGCGTGAAACCTTGCTTTGCTTTTCGAGCCTCTTTTTTCTCTTTGGATTTTTCACTTACATCCTTCACATTTAAGTCTGGAACATTGCGATAAGCCTCAAAAACCTGATTGAAATGAACCGACAAAAATCTATTTATCAATTCCTCTTTATCCATATCTCTAAGACGCTTAATATCCATTGTAAAAAGAAAATCTATCTGCTCATCAACAATGGAAGAGTCGGCAACTAAGTTCATATAATTTGTTACACTACTCTTACAAATTTCTTCACCCGTTGGAATTTGCTTCTGTACAAATGATTTTCCAACTCTTTTTTCAAGATGCTTTATTTTGTACCTCTCTCTAACATTTATTAATGCCACAGAAACACCTTCGTTACCAGCTCTTCCAGTACGTCCACTTCTATGTAAATAAATATCATAATCATCGGGCAAATTGTAGTTAATCACATGTGTCAAACTATCCACATCAATGCCACGGGCTGCCACATCAGTTGCCACCAAAATACGAATAGCACGGCTACGAAAACGACCCATTGCATAATCGCGTTGTGCTTGCGAAAGGTCGCCATGAAGTGCATCTGCCGGATAGCCATCATTAATCAATTTTGTGGCAATATTTTGACAATCTTGTCGAGTTCTACAAAATACAATAGAGTACATTGAAGGGTAAAAATCTACAACCCTTCGCATGGCTTCATATCTCTGTTTTTCGTTAACAAGATAATAGTCGTGTTCTACATTGGTAGCTCCACTATTTTTCTTTCCCACAGAAATCTCCACAGGCTCACTGAGATAAATTTGTGCTAAAGATGCCACCTCTTTGGGCATTGTGGCCGAAAATAGTAAAGTTTGACGCTCTTGGGGTGCAAATTGCAAAATATCATCTAACTCATCTCTAAAACCCATGTTGAGCATTTCGTCAGCCTCATCTAAAACCAAATATTCAATATTGGAAATATCGGCAGCTTTACGTCTCAAAAGGTCGTGCATTCGTCCCGGCGTAGCCACTATAATATGGGCTCCAGCTCTAAGATTTCTAATTTGTGTTTCGATGGAAGCACCACCATAACAAACAACTATTTTAATACCTTCTAAATATTTGGAATAGTCCAAAAGGTCGTTATAAATTTGCATACAAAGCTCACGCGTAGGCGAAAGCATCAAAGCTTGTGTTTTGTTGTTTTTTAAATCTACGTTATTTAAAACAGGCAAGCCAAAGGCGGCTGTTTTGCCAGTGCCAGTTTGGGCTAGCCCAATTAGGTCTTGTTTACTACTTAAAACAAAGGGTATTGTTTCTTCTTGAATTGGGGTTGGATTTTCAAAACCAAGTTCAGTAATTGATTGGATTAGTTGAGTTTTTAATTCAAACTCTTTAAAATATGTCATTATAAAAATTTAAGGAGTGCAAAAGTAGTGAAAATATTTGTATTTTTACACTTATAATATATAAATAAGTTGTTTAACTCTCTCTTTTTCAATTAATTTGCGAAATATGCAAGATGTAGGTTTAATTTTAAAGCAATATTGGGGCTATCCCGATTTTAGGCCCTTGCAGCGTGATATAATTGAATCTGCCGTTGCAGGCAAAGACACTTTGGCACTTTTACCCACAGGGGGTGGAAAATCTATCTGTTTTCAAGTACCTGGATTGGCTTTAGAAGGCGTTACCTTGGTTATTTCGCCACTTATCGCTCTGATGAAAGACCAAGTAGAAAACTTAAAAAAACGCAATATCAAAGCCGAAGCTATATACTCGGGAATGCACATTGCCGAAATTGACAGAATATTGAGCAACGCAATGTATGGTGATTTGAAATTCTTATACATTTCGCCCGAACGACTTAAAACGGAAAAACTTTTGGCAAACCTTCAAAATATGAAAGTCTCCCTTATTGCCATAGACGAAGCCCACTGTATATCGCAATGGGGCTACGATTTCCGTCCACCATATTTGGAAATTGCACAAATTAGACCCTATTTTCCCGAAACCCCAATTATAGCCCTAACTGCCACCGCTACACCGCAAGTGGTAGATGATATCATGCGAAAATTGGAATTTAAGGAAGATAATGTTTTTCAAAAAAGCTATTATAGGTCTAATCTAATTTATATTACCATTGAAACTGAAAATAAGTTTGCCCGATTAATTAGAATTATAAATAAAATTAATGGCTCGGGAGTGGTATATGTCCGCAACAGAAGAAAAACCGAAGAGATTGCATCTGCACTAAATAAAAATGGTATTTCAGCAGCCTTCTACCACGCTGGAATGAGCTCCGAAGATAGAGATAAAACCCAAAAAGATTGGATTGAAAATAAACAAAAAGTAATTGTTGCAACCAATGCCTTTGGAATGGGGATTGACAAACCCGACGTGCGATATGTTGTTCATCTTGACATCCCCGACTCTGTTGAAGCATATTTTCAAGAGGCTGGCAGAGGCGGGCGAGACGAGAAAAAAGCGTGGGCAATTCTGCTATACGATAAATTGGATTTGAAAGAACTCGACAACAAGTTTCTTGAGTCATATCCCGAAATTGAATTCATTAGAATAAGCTATAATGCCATGTGCAACTACCTGCAAATACCCCTAGAAAGCGGAAAAGAAAGAAGTTTTGAATTCGATATTGTGGCATTCTGCAAAAACTACAAACTACCCATGAACAAAACTTTTAATGCCCTAAAGTTTCTTGAAAAAGAGGGATATATTATGCTATCTGAATCATTTTTCAAACCCTCCAGACTATTTTTCACATGCTCACAAGAAGAGTTATACCGCTTTCAAATTGAGAACAAAAAATATGACATTTTCACAAAGTTAATACTAAGGACTTATGGCGGACTTTTCTCAAATTTTGTAAGAATACAAGAAAATGACTTGGCAAACAAAATGAAAACTTCCATAAACGAGATTGAAAAAATGTTGGAGCATATGGAGTCGCTAAATCTTTTAATTTACGACAAAAGCAGCGACAAGCCCCTATTGGTAATGCTTGAAGATAGACTTGATGAGAATGATATAATATTAAGTCCTAAAAACTACGACTTTCTAAAAGAGCAATCGCGGCTTAGAATTGAAGCCATGAAACAATATGTTCAGAATAGTGCCAAATGCAGAAGCAGGCAGCTATTGAGCTATTTTGGCGAAGAAAACTCTATCCGCTGTGGTGAGTGTGATGTATGCCTACTTCGCAACAGATTGAGCTTGAGTGAATTAGAATTCGACAATGTTGTAAAAGTGATAAAACCATTATTGCGTCAGCAGGAAATGAGCATTGAAGAGCTTGTGGGTTCTGTGGATATTTTCAGCGAAGAAAAAGTTGTAAAAGTGCTACAATGGCTTATTGACAACGAAAAAGTCTTATTTTTGGACAACAATAAATATATTTGGAAATCTAAAGATTGAAATGCTAAATAATAACAAAATAGTAATTGTAATGCCTGCCTATAACGCAGCAAAAACCTTGGAAAAAACTTATGGAGAAATTCCTTTGGATATAGTTGATGAAGTTATTTTAGTTGACGATGCCAGCACCGATAACACCATCGAAGTGGCTAAAAAACTAGGAATAAAACATATTCTTGTACACGAAAAAAATCAAGGATATGGTGCCAATCAAAAAAGTTGTTACAACAAAGCATTAACCCTAAATCCAGATATAATAATAATGCTACACCCTGACTATCAATACACTCCAAAACTTATTCCATCAATAGCACACCTAATCACCTCTGGATATTATGATGTTGTTTTGGCTTCAAGAATATTGGGTAAAGGTGCCATAAAAGGCGGAATGCCCATCTATAAATATATAGCCAACAGATTTTTAACCTTAGTTCAAAACATCTTAATAAATGAAAAACTCTCTGAATATCACACCGGATATAGAGCCTACAAAACAGATGTTTTAAAGAGTATAAACTATCAAAGCAATTCTAATGATTTTGTTTTCGACAATGAAGTTATTTCACAAATAGTGATGAAAAACTATAAAATTGGAGAAATTAGTTGTCCCACAAAATACTTCCCCGAAGCTTCGTCAATCAATTTCAAAAGAAGTGTAAAATATGGCTTTGGTGTTTTAAACACATCATTCAAACATTTTCTGCATAAAAGTCGTATTATTAAATCAAAACTCTACAAGTGAAATATTTGATTAAATTTATCGTTCATATTTCAAGATAAGTCAACTCATGAGAAATAAACTATACATACTAATTTTAAGTTCGCTTTTTTTGCCATTGACGATCCAAGCCCAATTTGTGCAAAAAAAATATTACGAATCTATGGTTGACTCTATAAATTTGATGACAGATTTTATAAACTCAAATAGTGGCGATATTGAAAGATACGCCATGAATGAGGTTTTGAAAGAGACTATTTTTAATATTCTTACCGATGACAATTCCATTAATTTCAAACTCGATTCGCTGAAACACATCTCCAATATCACTCCCTCCAACAAAAGTTTTCGATTGATGACATGGCTTTTTAAGCGTGAAGATGGCAATTTTGAGAGCTACGGATTAATTCAAACTTATAACAAAAGAAGAAAGAAATATTTTGTCATACCCTTGGAAGATGTCTCCACCAAACTTCCATCAGCAGAACATCTAAAACTTGAAGGTGAGTCGTGGTATGGAGCTGTTTACTACCACTTTGTGGAAACAAAAATAAATAATAAAGAGTATTACACCCTAATCGGCTGGAATGGCAACACGCCTTTTACTCAGAAAAAAATTTTAGATGTTCTATCTTTCAAAGCCAATGGTATGCCTGTATGGGGAGCTACGATTTTCAAAAAACACCCCCACGGGAGAATTTATAGATTAATTTTTGAATATAGCACAGCAAGCTCTTTCTTCCTGAATTATGACAAACAATCCTACGAAGTGAGAACTGGTAAACGTGATAAAAAAACCAGAAAACCCATCTACAAAAGCATTAAAACCGATATGATAATTTTTGACAGATTGGGACCTTTGGTGGAACATATGACCAATGTTTATGAATATTATGTTCCAGAAACCAATGTTTTTGATGCCTTTATAAACGACAACGGCAGATGGTATTATCAAGAAGATGTGGATGCACGAAACCCAATGCCCAAAAGAAGGCAAAGAAGAAAAGAGACCACGCCTGTTAGGGATAAAGATTTCTACAAAGCCCCTTGATTTTTATTTTTATCTGAATTTCTCAAAACTAAAATTGGGTAGAAAACTGCAAAAAACACCACTCCTGCCTGCACTTCCAACATAGATTCAAAAAGCATATTGAAAGAAAAAAGCAGAATTAGAAGTAAAAAATATTTGTCAATATTTTTACCATAAAAAACTATTGGCAAAATAAAAATCGCCAACAAGCTGAGCAATCCCAGAATTCCAATTGCAAGAAAACTTTGTAAATATTGATTATGAGAATTTAATTTTTGCGAAGCAATATAATCCATTCCACTATCTTTATAGGCTGCTATCAATTCATCTTTAATATCACCAGTTCCAACACCAAAAGGGAGATTTTCAATGGCTAATTTCCACGAAACTTCCCAAACTTTAATTCTGCTTGAAGTACCATCTTGCACGTTTTTAACAGACTCATCATAGGAAGATATAGCATTTAACATCACATCGAAACGCATTCGCAGAGAGGGAACAGAATATATAATGGAAACGAAAGCTAAGAAAACAAAAACAAAAATTAAAGAAAACTTTTTCCAACCAATCTTTTTGTAATATTGCTGTATCAAGAAAAGAATTAACACAATAAAAATGCCTATTATTCCAGCTTTTGACAAAAGAAGAAGCGTATAAGCAAAAACTATTAATAGTAATATTGAGAAAATTACAACAATTTTAATTTTTGATTTCCTAATATTCTCAACCAATTTAATCAAAAGATAAAACATTGTTACACTGGCATATATGGACATATAGCTGGGGTGAAAAAATCGTGAAACTTGAACATATAAAAAACTATCATAACTTTTTGTAGTAGCATATTCCAATGAGGAAAGGCTAAGATTTATTAGAATATTAAGAAAAGTTCCAGCAGCAAAAGCTGTGAGAAAATATTTCTTGAAAAAATTCAAAAAAGGCACTTTTTGACGTAAAAGCAACAATAACGGAATAATTGCCAATGCCATTTTTACCTCCAAATCGAATTTTGCAAAATCGATATTTTGAGTATAAAAAAGTCCAAAAGCGTACAAAAAGTAGAAAAGAGGCAAAAGTAAAAGCAGAATATTAGTTTTTGTCGGAGCTTTGGGCAATTTTATTTTTATAAATGAGAAACTCAAAATCAAACTCGATAAACCCCAAAGTAGAATAATAAGTGGTGCAAGTGGCTTATACAAGGGCAGAATAAAAAACAGGAGAAGTAATAAAACTTGCTCTATATGCAGAAAAATATTTTGCGTTTTACCAATCATCTTGTTAGCTCCTGATGTTTTTTTGATGGTTTTTGGTGAAATATTAAAAACCAAATTATTCCCCAAAGATAGCCAAATCCATAACTAAAATGCAAAATTAAAAAAGTGTAAGATATTAAAACTATCTCTTTTAATTTAAAAGACTTTTTTGTGGCAGAATAAAGTGACAATATAATATAGAGCAAAAAAAATGGCAAAGAAAAAATTAAACTCTTTGGTAAAACCACTGCCAACACTGATGAAGCAAGCATAAATCCAACAAATAGAAATGGTATAAGCTGTCGGATTGTAGTTATATTTTTATGTTTTTTGTTTACATAAACCTTCCAAAATCCGTACTGATAATATTGTCTAAAAAGTTTTTTGAAAGAGGCACGAACATAATATTTTACGGATAAATCTTTGTCCAAAAATATCTTCATATTGTTGGCAATCATCCTGTAATTAAACTCATCATCCTGATTTCGAGCCAAATCCACATCAAATTTTCCGATTTCCTCAAAGACCTCTCTTTTGTACGTTCCAAAGGCGACAGTATCTACAAATCCAGATTTTGAACCAGTTCGGAAATGAGCATTTCCCACGCCAAAGGAAGAAGACATAGCTTTTCCGATAATTTCGGAAATTTTGTTTTCATAAACATTTTCCAACAAACCGCCAACGCAATGAGCCTCTGGATTTTTTTGAAATACATCCATAAGGCGAGAGATATAATTTTCTTCCATTTCGGAGTGAGCACCAAGAATCATAATGTACTCTCCCACCGAATTATCAATTCCAATATTCAAAGCAAAAGGAGTTGTTTGTTGCTGATTTTCAAACAGTTTCACTCTATTATCGCTTTGCATAATTTCCGAAACTATCTTTATTGTCTTATCTGTACTCATACCATCAACCACAATCACTTCAATAGAAAAATCTTTAGCAGCATTTAGCACAGAATTTATGCAAAGTTCAATAAACTTTTCCTCGTTGCGACATGGTATAACAATTGATAAATCCATAATTTTAATCTAATAAAGACTTATAGCAATCTACAAGTTTTTTAGCTTCATTTTGCCAATTATACTTTTCTAAAACAGCTTTTTTTCCATTTTCGCCCATCTTTTCAGCCTCTTCCGGATTGGCAATAATATATTTTACAGCATCTGCAATCTCTTGAGGTTCAAGCGGATTGACACAAATTCCACAATTATTGCCCTCTACAATCTCTTTCCATAAAGGGAAGTTTGAAGTAATTATTGGCAGTCCTGCACTCATATATTCAAACATTTTATTTGGTTGTGCTTCTATATGATTTGGTAGGGGATGAAAAGTTACTATACCCGCTTTTGATCTACTCATTATGTCAGCTACAATACTTCTATTTACAAATCCAAACTCATTTATCTTGTCCCACTCAACATAGGATTTCACTTCCTCTTCAAGACTTTTTTCATTAAAATCACCAACGAGATTCAATTTCACATTATCGATATATCCGAAAGATTTAACAAGCTCCCTAATTCCTCTAATTTGACTAATACCGCCAACATAACAAACTTCATCAAGTTTTTCTGACCAAGGTATAGCATTAGAAAGTTCACCCATTATCGGAAAATTATTTATATCAATGCAATTTTCGTTTATTTTCAAAAACTTATCCCTAATATGTGGGGTTGCTGTCAAAATAGCATCAAATTTTCGACAGGTATATTTTTCAAATTTCTCAAAAAATTTAGAAAGCAAAACTCTAATCACCTTATTCAAATAGTGTTTTCCAAGTATTTGTTTTGGCAAATCTTCGTGAGCATCAAAAACAACTTTCTTTTTTAACTTTTTGAGTTTCAAACCATTAGGAATCAATTCTGGATCGTGGATGTGGTAAATATCACAATTAAGTTCAAGGGCTTTTTGATAAACTTTTTTGGTAGTTTGTGTCATTCGAGAAAGTCTGCCTTGAGCTTTTTCACCAGCATCGATAATATTAACTCCATTTTTAATTTCATCACCTTGTCCATCAGCAACAACTAAAAAAACTGAATAGCTTTTATATTCTGCTAATGAGCTACACATTTTTAGAAAAATTCTAGTATCATACCTGCTATGTGCCGACGTTATATGACAAATTTTACGCATTTTTTAGTTCCGATTTTGTTTTAATTTCAACAGCTAAGTAACTCATAAAGAACAATATAAACCAATTTATGGAGTGCGAAATAAAAGAGCTGGGCGAGTTTGAAACAATTGCATAAACTGGTATTAGAGATAGAAGCATAAAAAACTCAATTTCCTTTGTAATGTTTTTATCCCTCTTATATGCCTTAAACATTATCCAAATAAAACTTGAAAAAAGTAGTATCAAAAGTGCAATTGCCAAAACTCCGTATTGCGACAACACCTCTATGGTGAAATTGTGAGGGTTTCCTTTATTGTTACAAAAGTATTTGTTCTTTCCTTTATATACATATTCTTGAAATTGACCAGCTCCCACTCCAAAACCTTTTGAATCAATAGTAAATTGGACACCATTGTAAATAAGATTTTTGCGAACACCTTCGGAGCTTACAGAATCTTTAAAATTTATTTTTTCTTTCTCAAAAACAAATCTAAGACCTTCAATACTTTTGTCAACTTCAACAAACTCATAGCTACCTTTTTCGTCAGTTTTAACCGATTTTACAAAGGTATTTGTTGAAATTAAAAACATGAAAACTGCCACAAAAACGAAAGTGAAGAAAGCCGCTTTTTTCCAATATAATTTTACGAGGCTTTTGTTTTCAAAAAACTTTAAAACAGCATATATAAAAAGGGCAATCATTAATGCAAGCATCGACAACCTAGAGTCTGTTTTATATACTAAAAGCAGGATAATTAATGCTGTAAATATTGAAATTGTTTTGTATGCATTCTCGTATAGGAATAGTATTAAAACAAAGCCAAAAACCAAATATACTGCAAAATCATTGGGATTAGTAAAGCTAGCAAAAGGTGAATTAAATGTCGGTCTAATAGTTGAAAACTCTTTTAATTGGTCAATAAATCCCGAATAAATATGCGTATAAGTCATAATTTCAACCAGTCCGATAATTGCAAAGAAAACAAACGACGACAAAAAAGCCCAAGAGACAGTTTTTATGGGTTTTTCCACATGAGCAAAAAGCACTATGTAAACCAAAACTTCCACAAAGGCTATTATAAGATAGAAAGTGTGTTTTAGGCTATACGATACATTTTCCACCCATAAATTACTAAGCACAGCATAAACCAACATAAAACCCACAAAGGCAATTAGTGGTATATGCTTTTTAAGAATATTTGCCTTAAAATATCCACCAAAAAGAAGTCCTACAAAAACAAGAGCTAAAACAAGTCTATATGCAAAAATATTAACAAAGCCCAAATCAACAATATTTATTGTACTTGAAAAGGGCATTAGAAAAAACAGTGATATGAGAGAGTATTTGGTGAAATTGTTTTTTAAAAGGGATAATATTTTCAACATAGCTTCTTTTTCGTCAAAGTTGGATTTCTTTCTGACAAAAGTAAGAAAAATTGTGAAGCCCTTTTTTAATTTCGAATAAAAAAGCACTTCTTATAATTTTCGAAGTGCTTTGTTTTAGTAATCTATCTATAATTTACCTTATTAATCTCCATTGGCACCGACGATAGCACTGGGATTGACGAATTATAAACGATGTCCATTGCCGTTGAGCCTAAGAAGAACTGCAATAGAGCTTTCTCTTGTTGAGTCATAATCATAATAACATCACCATCATTATCTACGGCGTATTTCATCAGCAATCCAGCCACAGTATCATCCTCATTATTACCATAAACAAACTCGGCACTAACATTTCCATAGTTTTCGTTTATAAATCTATAAACCACATTCATTTGTGCATTTAATTTATTTTTCACCTTCTGATCGTCGGATAATAATGCTGAAACCACTTTTATTTCGGCATTTGTAAACTGTGCGAACTTTATGGCTCTTGCTACTTTTTGGGCAGTTTCTTTGGTCAAATCTAATGGTAAAATAATTCTTTTAAGTTCTTTCATCAATTTTGAATTAACCGTAAGCACAGGAATATCAGACATTTGCACAATACGAGACGCATTGGTTCCAAGAATATTTTTCTCTCTACTCTCGTCGGCATCATTGGCACCAATTACTATAAAATTGCAATTTAACGACTTAGAAACTTCAATTATCTTTTCATAAACTCTGCCATGCGAAATCATTCCTTTTATATCAATATTATCATCACTGCAGGATTCTATAATTTGATTCATCTTATCTCTAACACCTTTTTCAATTTTTTTAATCATTTCGCTATTTTCGGCCTCAGTAAAAATGGACTGAATAAACGAAAATGCTCTATTATCAAGCTGAATAACATTGAGCATCATTATGTCAGACTTGGTGATTTTGGCCAAAACTTTAGCTTGTTCCAAAGCCAGCATTGATTTTTCGGTAAAGTCGATGGGAACTAAAATTAAATTATTTGCACTCATTTCTATTAAAACATTATTTGTTAAAAACTTATCGATTAAACACTCTAAAAGCCCATATGTTCACTGTTTAACACATATTAAAATTCTAAAAAAAGAATTTTAAGCAATTATTAAGTATGTTTTATCTGAGTGCAAACATACAATATAAAAAACTGATAATCAAGACCTAAGGGAGTTAAAATTTTAATTATATAAGAATTGATTTGATTTTCAGTTTGAGTTACTAAAAGTTTGATGTTAAAAAGTAGTTCTTATTGCTTCAAAAATATTTTATTTTGAGCTTATATTTGCATCATAATATATTAAAATTCATTGTCATGGCTATTAAATTATCAGAGCTTCCAATGCAAGCAGACGGAAGTTTATATCACATTAACTTAAAGAAAGAACATTTAGCTGGAAGCGTTATTTTAGTTGGCGATCCCGGTAGAGTGAAAATTATTTCATCTCTTTTCGATAGAGTTGAACTTGAGCGAGTAAATCGTGAAATCATCACCAATACTGGCATTTTAAACGGCAAAAGAATTTCTGTAATGTCAACAGGAATGGGACCCGACAATATTGATATTGTTATAAATGAGTTGGATGCAGTTGTCAATATCGACTTTGAAACACGCACTATAAAAGAGGATAAAGTAAAATTGGATTTAATCCGCATTGGGACTTGTGGCTCTGTTCAGGCAGATATTCCCATCGAGACACCCATAGCCTCGCAATATGGTCTTGGAATGGATGGTTTGTTGCATTTTTACGACACTACTGGCGTTAATGAAGAGGATATTAATGCAGCTTTTGTAAAACATACCAATTGGCCCAAAACGTGGTCCCAACCCTATATTGTGGAAAGTAGCAAAGAATTGATGGACAAATTGGCATTTGATACAATACAGGGAATAACATGCACAGCTCCAGGCTTTTACGGACCACAAGGGCGTTATGTTAGACTTCCACTTGCTCAACCCAAAATGAACGATTTAATTGAGTCATTTAGATTTAATGATCTCAAAATAGCTAATTTAGAGATGGAAACATCGGCACTTTATGCATTAGCCAAAGCACTGGGACACAACGCTTTAACAATCTGTTTGGCAATTGCAAATAGGGTTAACAAGACTTTTAGCGAAGATTATAGACCGCATATGAAAAAATTAATTGAAACAACTTTAGAAAGACTTACAAAATAAGATGCTTGAGATTAACAAAAATGATATTTGTGCATTAATCGATCTTGTGGATGAATCTGACAAGATAACTTTTGACTTAGTTAAAGAGAGCCTTATTAAAATGGGTAAAGAGTCAATTACCATTATCGAAGAGAGTTTGGCTTTGTGTTTAGACTCTGACAAGGCTGATAAATTGCAAGAAATACTTTATGAAATTAGATTTAATGAGATCAAAAATGAGCTTGTTTTATGGAACAAAACTGAGCCTAATAGCATACTAAAGGGCTTTATAGCCATATCTAAGATGAATTTTGATATTGATGAGGATTTTGTTTTAAGTGAAGTAGAAAAGCATAGAAGAAAAATTTGGTCGGAACTAAACGACAAATTAACAGAGCTGGAAAAGGCTATTATTATTCAAAAATATATCTTTAATAATTTTCATTTTCAGGAAGATGATAAGATTGAACTGAATATTCAAAAAATATTTAGTTCGAAAAATTGCAATAAAATCTCGGTTGTTTTCCTTTACGGCATTTTGGTTCAAGAGCTTAAGATTGCAGCCTATCCCGTAGTTATTAATGATGAATTTTATTTTTGTCATACCCACAAACCGATTAAAGACCTTAATAATATTGATGAAGCGGATATAAGTTTTTATTTATCTCCAATTTATGAAGACGGGATACTTTCATTTGAAGATTTTGCCAATATGTATATTGAAGTTTTATTTTATGACTACTCTGATATTTTACCAATCTCAACTTTTGATTTTTTTGCAGAAACAATTACATATATTCAAAGAATTTATGGAAACTGCAATACAAAAAATTATGGCAAATTATTAAGTT
>LSQX01159484.1_pt1 | contig 24941 bp, 23 predicted proteins | sample 654561 | NCBI WGS metagenome assembly LSQX01 (sample SAMN04489861, study PRJNA283612) | anaerobic digester metagenome | isolation source: 4 biogas reactors fed with cattle manure at either 37C or 55C with and... | place: Denmark: Kongens Lyngby | collected 2014 | reverse complement strand
TAGAGTCTTTAGTTTGAGACTTTAATCAGCAAGATCTTTAAAGAGATGAGAACACTTAAATAACATTACGATGGTGGAAAAAGTTATTTGAGGTAGTTAATGCAAAGAGTTAATGCAAAGAGTTATTGCAAAGAGTTGTTGTAAAGAGTTGTTGTAATTGATTTGAATGAAGGTTAAGCCAAAATTTTAGAGCATAGAATTTACTGAAGAAAGAACACATTTTGAAGATGAAGACTGTAGGCCATTTGAAATCGCTGGTAAAATAGTAATGTAAATGTCACCGAATTTAAATAAAAAATGTTTAGAGCTGGTTCAAGTTTTGAATGAATAAGGCACTAGACGAATCAGAAAGGAATTTGTATGAAAAATTTAAGATGGAATTTGGATGCACTGTATAAAGGGTTCGATACAGATGAATTTAAAGAGGACTTTGATCTTTTTGAACAGAAGTTAAAAGAGTTTGAAGCTTGGAGTAGCTCTTCCTTTACAGGTCAGGAAGATGCAGCAACCAAACTGGAAGGATACATTAAGCGTTCCATTGAACTATCCATGTTGTCAGCTCGCCTAGGGGCATTTTGTCACTTAACTTTATCAGTGGATTCTAAAGATGATGCTGCTAAACAAGGGCGCAATCGTTTATTTAACAATGTAGGAGCTATGACTCAATTAGACGTGCGATTGATACAATATTTAAAAAATCTTGATAATCTAGACGAGGTGATAGCGCAAAGTGAACTATTACAGGAACATAAATTCTTTTTAACCGATAAAAAACAAAAAGCCCAGCATTTACTATCGGAACCAGAAGAAGTTATTATTAGTAAAATGCGCAACACGGGGTCAAATGCCTTTAGCCAGATGCAAGGTGATTTAACAGCTAATCTTTTGATAGATGTGGAAATGGATGGAGAAACAAAGACTCTGCCCCTACCTGCTGTTAGAAACCTAGCCTACCACGCCGATGGTGCCGTTAGGAAGGCGGCCTTTGAAAGTGAGCAGAAAGCCTATGCAGCAGTGGAAGAAGCCTCTGCGGCGGCTCTAAACGCTATTAAAGGGGAGGTTATAACCATTGGTGAGATGAAAGGTTATGCTGACCCTATTGAAAAAACTTTGGAAGACTCCAGAATGACCGGAGCAGCCTTAGATTCTTTGCTAACAGTAATTGAGGAATCGGTACCTGATTTCCAGCGCTACTTACAGCGTAAGGCAGAAATCCTGGGTCATAATAACGGATTACCATTTTATGATATGTTTGCTCCTATTGGAGAATTTAATCGGAGCTTTAGCTATGATGAAGCCATTGAATACATTGTTTCCAACTTCCGCGGCTTTAGCCCTAAATTAGCAGACTATGTACAACATGCTTATGACAATGAGTGGCTAGACGTTGAACCTCGAATGGGTAAACGAGGCGGTGCTTTCTGCTCCAACTTACCTGTGATCGGTGAGTCTAGAATTATGGCAAACTTTGATGGTTCTTTTAGTAATATGACAACCCTCGCCCATGAGTTAGGTCACGGATATCATGGCTTTAACTTAAAAGATGAATCTCTTTTAAACACAAGTTATCCCATGCCGATTGCAGAGACGGCGTCTATTTTAAATGAAACAATTGTTATCAATGCTGCTTTGAAGGAGGCGACTCCTGAAGAGAAAATTGCGATTTTAGAGTCCAGTATTTCAGATGCAACTCAAGTTATTGTAGACATTTATTCTAGATACTTGTTTGAATCGGAGCTGTTTAGCCGCCGTAAGACCAGCACGCTGTCTGTAGAAGAGTTAAAGACCATTATGACTGATGCTCAGAAAAAAGCCTATGGTGAGGGGCTTGATCATAATGTGTTACATCCTTACATGTGGGTCAACAAGTCACATTATTATAGAGGCGGACTATCATTTTATAACTTCCCTTATGCTTTTGGACTGCTGTTTGCCAAAGGATTGTATGCTATGTACTTAGAGAAAGGTGAAGAGTTTCTGCCGCTTTATGATCGTCTGCTAAATGAGACCGGTCGAAATGATTTGAAAGACCTAACCGCAACCATTGGCATTAACTTGGAAGATCCTGCTTTCTTCCGATCCTCAATGGAATTGATTCGAAAGGATATTGCTGAATTCTTGAAACTTACAGAGAAAGAAGATAAGTAAGATGAAAATAGGGTTCATTGGATTTGGTAATATGGCAGGAGCGATAGCTCAAGGCATGACTCAATACGGTGGTGTTAATCCTAAAGATGTGATTGCATCAGCTTTAGACATTAAACGTCTTAAAGAGAGAGCTGAAAAACTAGGTATCGCTTATTCTTCAGAGAATCGTGAGGTGGCGGAAAAAGCAGATCTATTATTTCTTGCGGTCAAACCTCATCTTGTAGCAGATGTTATAGCAGGGTTTAAAGAGGCATTAAAGCCTACTACAGTTGTAATTTCTGTGGCCGCCGGAGTTAGTATATCCGATTTAGAAAGCATATTTTCTCAGCCAGTGAAACTGGTTCGGACCTTGCCCAATACACCAGCCATGGTGGGGGAAGGAATGACTCTTTACCAAGTGAATCAAGAAGTCACAGAAAAAGAAGAACAAATGGTTTGCGAGCTTTTGAACGGTTTTGGACAAGCTCTAGCGGTGGATGAGAAACAGTTTGCAGGAGCAGGCTCGATGACGGGGTGTTCACCAGCCTTCATCTATATGCTCCTGGAGGCCATGGCAGACGCCGCAGTGTTGACAGGCATGAAACGTAAGGATGCATACTTACTAGCTGGTCAAACGGTAAAGGGGTCGGCTCAAATGCTATTAGAAACGGGGCTTCACCCAGGAGAACTGAAAGACATGGTAACTAGCCCTGGCGGAACAACCATTGAGGGAGTTCGGACTTTAGAACGATTAGGCTTTAGATCAGCCATGATGGAAGCTATCATTGCTGCAGCTGAAAAAACCGGAAAATAAATTTAAAGCCCTCGTTCACCTTAGTTTAAAAACTAGGCACGAGGGTTTTTTAAAAAAGATTTTATAAGTTAGCTTTAAGGGGAATTTTCTTCGGGCAAAGTTTGTGGAGTGGAAAGACGGGGGAGGAGAATGAAGCGTTTATCATTTAAACAAAAAGTATTAATTCTTATATTTTTTCTATTAAGCGCAGCCTTTATGTTGGATAGATTTGAAATTATTGAGCAAACTCGGTTTAACTACTTGGTGGGAATTTTAATATTAAGTATTTTATTTTTGGGTATTCAAAATCTGGCTGCACGGAAGGGAACTGAAACGATTAAAGGCTTAAGCCGCGCCTATGTATCTATTAAAAGACGAAAATTAGAGCATCGATATGATTGGGCTGAAACCAGACGAAATTATATGAAAGGCACAGCACTCTTAATAAAAATCTATGGATTTCTACTAGGATTTCTGCTAATCACAAGAGAGCGCTATGAGACTTATGTTTTAATTATTTGGGCGATTGCATTGTTAGCATACATGTACTATATAAAGCTAGCGTGGAAACCGAGAAACAAAAAAATCCAATAACCTTTTGGAGCTGTTCCAAAAAAGGTTATTGGATTTGGGGCTTAGAGGCTTTAAAGCATAAGTTGTTGATTAGTGAGATTCTGGTTCAAGAATGAAAGAGTGTTTCTCAAACATATTTAATTCTGGAGAAATACCGAAATAAACTTCGGCTCGTACTGGTGTATCACCCTCATAAACATATTCTTCATAGTGAAGAAACATGAGCTCAGGTTCAGATTCATCATATTTTGAAACGGCGTAGTATTTAGGTTGACCATTTTCATGAAAGGCAACTTTAGAAACCCTGGTAACTTCATTCCAATCATTGTGAAAACTAATGCCGTATTCATCTTGCCCTTTTCGGATGGTGAATTCCATTTCATCCGGGATTTCAGAAGATTCTTGGAAATCATAGTGACTAATGGCAATCAGATGATCTTCAGCATCAAAGATATATTTAAAGAAATTATCTGTAGCTTTGTCCGGGCTTTCAATTTCAAAGCCAGCGTTACATCCAACTAAGAGACTAAGGATTGGACTGGGACAATGAATTCCACGGTGGACACAATCACCTCCTTGGGCAAAGGTGCTATGGCTTATTTTAGATCGGGTTTGTTCAATGAGTTCGGGAAATAAGTTTGTGTAAATTTCAATCAGTTCTTTGAATTCATCCAAAATCGAAGTGAAATACAGCATTTGATTTTCTTCAGGATCATAAAGCAATGTATCCATAATTTCTTGAGCTCGACTGGTAATTCGTTTCAAAGGTTGAGGCAGGCGTGCCATGTTTTTCCTCCTTGAGGTTGATAAATTGAATAAAAATTTGCTCCAATTGTATTGTGTACCCTTTTTATACTAGATTAGCATGAAAAGAGTAGAAAACCAAAAGGTTGAACTGGATAATAGACGGTAACGTGCAAACAGGACGAAAGACTATTCAAGTGTATAATACCTCAAAAACGGAACGAAGTTCCATTAAGTCAAAAAGTTAAATCAAATGAATCAAAAGATAAAAGGAAATAAAAAGAAATAAAAAGAAATAATTAAAAATGTGTTTACCTGGGGGAGAAGAGTGTGATACAATATATTTTGTCGAGCCGCTGTGGCGGAACTGGTATACGCGCATGACTCAAAATCCTGTGATAGTAATATCATGCCGGTTCGATCCCGGCCAGCGGCACCAAAAAAGGAACTAAAAAGATCCATGTTAAGTGGAGAAGTTTTAGTTCCTTTTTATTAATCTAATTTTAGGGTTGAAAAGGGAGAGGTGATCAGAGTTGATCTTGGGCTAGGATGCAACTCGCCCTTTGGAATGGGATTTAAATTAACCGCGAAATTTAAAAATCTTAAACTAAAAGCTTGAATCTAAAAGCTTGAATACAAAAAATGAAACTAAAAGTTTGAATCTAAAAAGTCTGAATCAAAACCCATATTAGGCGGGTTTTGATTCAGACTTTTTTTAAAAGGAGAATTAGTTGTTGTGTTATAAATTTTCTGGAGCGATCTCACCGGCTTTGGTCAGAGCGTATTTTGTAAGAATCGGACCCACAATTTCATTGGCAATAACAGCAGCTAAGACAACAGCCTGAAGTGTGCTGGCATAAGGCTGTGGTAAAGTCCGACTAGCAATTTGGGATAAACCAATTGCAACTCCAGCTTGAGGGATTAGGGTAAGGCCGAGGTATTTAACAATAGGCTCGGGCATTTTTGTGATTTGGGCTCCTACTCTAGCACCATAATATTTGCCTAGGGCCCGAGAGAGGAAGTAGGCAACGCCGAGGAAACCAGCTGGGAGCAGGACTTTGAGATCCAATTCGGCTCCGGAGAAGGCAAAGAAAGCAACAAAAACTGGTAGGGAGACTCCTTCAAGGGCGCTACGAGCGGTATGTTTTTTATTGCTAAAGTTTCCGACGATAACACCGTAGGCCATTAATGTAAGAAGGGATGAAACATGTAAGTATTCAGCAGCGAAGGTTAACAATAAAACAGATCCAATGATGTAGATAATGACATCACCTTCAGACTTGAGCCGTTGCAATATAAAGATTGCTGCCAGTCCGCCCACAATACCGATGATTAAGGACAAAAGAATTTCCCATAAGGGAACTAAAAGCATAGTAACCACGGAAGGGTCTGATCCAGACAAAAGATTAATGGCAACCGTATTGGCAATACCAAAGGCCATGATACAAAAAGCATCATCTAAGGCAACGACTGGAATCAGGGTATTGACCACAGGACCTTTGGCCTTATACTGAGCAATGACCATAAGTGTTGCGGCTGGAGCGGTAGCACAAGCAATAGCTGAAGCTACCAGGGCAAAAGCAATATTTTGGCCCATTAGCATAAAGACAGTGAATACAAAAGCCATGGTCATTAAGGCTTGTAGTGCGGTGATGATTAAGATATTGTTGCCTAATTCTTTAATGCTAGAAAAATCCATTTCACAGCCAATATTATAGGCAATGAATGCTAAGGCAACACTGCTTAAAAGATTTAAGTTGGTGAGAGCCTCATGGGGAATGATGCCTAAAACAGATGGTCCGATAATAATACCAGCAACCAAATAGCCAGTTACATCTGGTAGTTTGAAAAAGCTTAATATTTTTGAGGCGAAAAGTGCAGTAAGTATTAATAGTGCAAGATAAAAAATAGTCATATTATAATAATGCCTCCTAAGTTTATTGTTGTGATTAATTGAATGGTCTTATTATTCATTGGTTCGAATTCCAGCCCAGCTATCTAAGGGGACGGTGAAGAAAATTCCAGTGTTTGCCTTATTAAGATCGCCAAGAATGTCGTAAACACAGCTTCTAGCTTTGGCAACTTGTCCATCCTCTAATACCATCATAATGGTTTTATTAAAGGGACGTCCTTGATTTAAGAAACCAGATAATTTCATGTAGATGCTGGATTCATCACCACTTCCAATCAATGTGGAAGCCATCCCTTGAGACTCCATAATGGTCCCACCGTAGATTCCATTATCACTGAACTTTTTAAGTAAATCATTGAGTTTTTCAGTTTTGTTTAAAACGATAAATAATGCCTTCATTTTTTTCTCCTTAGATAAAATTATAAGAAATAAATTCATTTTGCACCAAAAAAGGCCGCAAAAAAACCCGCACTCATTCAAATGCAGAATTAAACGGGCTGATACGTCGAGTTTTATGGTGCATTTTCGGAATCGATTGGACTCCACTAATTACTATAAGCCTGTTTTTTTTGTTTGTAAAATATTTTCGCCTTCTTGCTTGAGTGAAAAAAGATTGATGATTTCAACATGTGTAAAAAAACATTGGTTTCGAGGTAATGTTTTCTAAAAAACAACCCATTTTGTGTGAAAGAGTCTTAAAATTTGCTATAAAATTATGAATCTGACTCTCTTGCGGCTTGTTGTTTATGATTGATAATCCTTATGACCAAGCTGGAGCGAAGGTGGCTACAAAAAGGAACTACAAAATCTTTGCAGGTTTGTAGTTCCTTTTTCAGCTTGTAAAAATTTAGTTTTAGCCTCATTCGAAAAGAGAAGTAAAATCGGACTATAGGTTTTCTGGAGCAATCTCACCGGCTTTTGTTAGAGCATATTTGGCTAGAACGGGTCCTACGATTTCATTGGCGATAACGGCACCCAAGACTACAGCTTGGATTGTACTGGCCAATGGTTCAGGGAGAGTTTGGCTAGCAATTTGCGACAAACCGATTGCTACGCCGGCCTGAGGAACTAAGGTTAAGCCTAGATACTTAACGATTGGTTCAGGCATTTTAGTCATTTGAGCACCCACTCTCGAGCCGTAAATCTTCCCTGCTGCGCGGGAGAGGAAATAGGCTAAGCTAAGGAGCCCTGCGGTGGACAAGACCTTTAAATCTAGTTCTGCACCGGATAAAGCAAAGAAGGCGACAAACACTGGCAGAGAAATACCTTCCAAAGCCGTTCGGGCCGTTCTTTTTTTACTACTAAAGTTTCCAACCATCACACCAAAGGCCATAATGGTGAGTAGCGATGAAATATTTAGGTATTCAGACACAAAGGTTAAAAGTAAAACACCACCAATGATAAAGATAATAACATCACTTTCTGACTTAAGCCGTTGCAGGATTAAGATTGCAATAATTGCTCCTAGAATACCAATGATTAAAGACAATGCAATCTCCCATAAAGGAACAAAAAGCATAGTAACAATAGAAGCTTCTGCATTTGATAACAAGTTAAGGGCTACTGTGTTTGCGATCCCAAAGACCATGATGGTGAAAGCGTCATCCAAAGCGACCACTGGAATCAGCGTATCAACCAATTGACCCTTGGCTCGATATTGTTGAATGACCATCAAAGTAGCAGCTGGAGCAGTAGCGCAGGCAATGGCGGCAACAACCAAGGAGAAGGCTAAACCTTGACCCATGATCATAAAAGTAATGAAGACAAAGCCCATTGTCATAATAGCTTGGACGGCAGTGATGATTAATATATTGTTGCCAAGTTCTTTAATGCTTTGAAAGTCCATTTCGCACCCAATATTATATGCTATAAATGCTAAAGCAATACTATTAAGAATATTAAGGTTTGCAAAGGACGACTCTGGAATTAAACCTAAAACGGATGGACCGATAATGATACCGGCCAATAAATATCCGGTGACATCAGGGAGTTTTAAATAGCTGAGTAGTTTTGAAGCGAAAAGGGCGGTAAGAATTAAAAGAGCAAGGTAAAATATCGTCATGTTGTATTGGTGCCTCCTGTTGATAATTTAGTGCAGTGAACCTGTAGTTATAAAACTAATCGAAACGAACACCTTCCCATGTATCTAAAGGTACTGTGAAAAAGATTCCGGTATTCCCTTTATTAAGGTCACCTAATACTTCTACCACGCACTCTCTAGCGGTAGGTACTTGTTCATCTTTCAATACCATCATAATAGTTCGGTTAAAGGGGCGTCCTTGGTTTAAAAGTCCAGTGAGTCTCATATAAATTCCAGACTGTTCGCCGGTTTCCATTAAGGTAGAAGCCATACCTTGGGACTCCAAGATCGTTCCGCCATAAATTCCACGCTCACTAAAGCTGCGTAAGAGGTCGTTGAGTTTTTCAGTTTTGTTTAATACAATAAATAATGCCTTCATTGTTTCTCTCCTTTGATTGTAAGTTCAACGAACTGCCTCCGATGTAAGCGAAAAAAAAGAGCGCAAAAGCCCATCATCATTCGTTGCAGAACTAAAAGGGTTGTTGCGACATGGTAAGGTGCGCTTTATCCACAGATCGTTTTTCATCTAACTAATTATACCTAATTTTAATATTTTTGTAAAATTAACAAACAAACTTTAAAAAATATGCCATGATATTCGGGATGTTCATGATATTTACAGGGTTTGCCTGTTACAAAGCTAATAGTGGGTGCTTTAAAGCGAAAAAGCAATCTAGCGTTTGATTTAAAATTCATGACTGTAATGGTCAGCTATTCCACTCCACCTTAACCATTGAGTTTTCTCCTCAAGTATTTTTTACTGGTATAGTTTATAATGGAGAAAGAGACACGAAAGGAAAAAATATATGGAAAAATTATTAATTATTGACTCCAATTCAATCATGAACAGAGCTTACTTTGCTCTGCCTCCCATGGTTACTCAGGAGGGACTGCACACCAATGCCATTTACGGCTACATTAATATGCTATTAAAAATAAAAGAAGAGCTAAATCCTGACTTTATTGTAGCGACCTTTGACCGCAAAGGCCCCACCTTTCGCCATAAACAATTTAAGGATTATAAGGCGGGTCGAAAAGGGATGGATGACGAGTTAGCACAACAATTAGCTCCGATGAAAGAAATCCTCGCTGCTATGAGTATTTCAATTATGGAAATTGATGGCTATGAGGCAGATGATTTGATTGGAACGTTGAGTTTTGCAGCTGAGAAAAAAGGAATTGAAAGCTACATTCTATCTGGTGATAAAGATAATCTACAGCTGGCCTCTGATTTAACTAAAGTGGTGATTACGAAAAAAGGAATCACTGAAAAAGATATTTATGATGGGGAGAGCTTTAAAAAAGAATATGGTATTACACCGACTCAATTTATTGATATGAAGGGTTTGATGGGGGACAAGTCAGATAATATTCCAGGCGTTCCAAGCATCGGAGAGAAAACAGCCTTACGCTTAATTCAGGACTATGGGTCCATGGAAGGTGTTTATGACAATATAGAAAAAATTACTCGTCCAAAGCAAAAAGAAAACCTCATCGAACATATGGAAGATGCTTTTTTCTCGAAAAAGTTAGCGACTATTATGCGCGATGTACCCATAGAAATCGATTTTGAAGATCTTCGGGATCAAGAAAATTATGATGAGGAAAAGCTTAGAGAGCTTTATCTTCGTTTGCAGTTTAGGACTCTTTTAAAGCGTTTATCGGAGGAAAATGAAAACAACAAAACTCTATCCGAAAATCCAGAAAGTGACCAGCCCATTGAGGAGGTGGTGGATCTAGAGTTTTTACTAGTAGAGGATGAAGTGGGGATGGCGAAACTCCTTGCAGCAGTTGAAGATGCTGGGGAAGAGCCACTATTAGTATCTTTTGTATACAAAGAAGATGCGATGCTCTCAAAACGAGAAATAGAAACCATGTACGCCTCCTTTAACACGGAAAATTTTGTTCTAGACCTACCTAAAATTTTTACAAAGGCAAAAGCAAGTCATCAATTGAAACAGGTGATGGAGAATAATTCGCTTAGAAAGCTTGGTTATAATGTAAAAAATGCCTATACAGTTATGAAAAAGCACGAGATTCAATTTAATCAAGTTGATTTTGATGTCTTGATGGCAGCTTATATTATTGAGCCTGCCAAGGGACAATATTCTTTAAAGGATTTGATTTCCTCCTACCTATTCCGTGAGGTTAATGGAGAGGGACATCAATTTGAACTAGCCAAAACCCGTGAGTTGAAAAAGTTAAGTGAAGTTTTAGCTAAACTTATTCGAGAAGCAGGCGCAGAAGAATTGCTTTATGAGGTGGAGCAACCTCTTACTAATATTATTTCAGATATGGAAATTGAAGGATTCCGCATAAACCGTCAAGTACTAGATGATGCAGCGGAAAATATGAAAAGCGAGATTGAACGCATCGAATCGGAGATTCATGACTTAGCTGGTGAAGAATTTAATGTGGCCTCACCTAAGCAGTTGGGAGTGATTTTATTTGACAAACTAGATCTTCCCCATGGCAAAAGGACAAAAACTGGCTATTCCACTAATCAGAAAGTTTTAGATGGTCTTTTGGATAAGCACCCGATTATAGAGAAAGTTCTCTACTTCCGGCAAATAAGTAAGATCTATTCCACTTATGTAGTGGGTCTTCGCAACGCCATTGATGAAGATGGCAAGATTCACTCTAATTTCCAACAGACTTTGGCGGTTACGGGACGACTTTCCTCTACAGAACCAAATTTACAAAATATTCCAATTCGCCATGAAATGGGTCGAGAACTGAGAAAAGCATTTATCCCGGAAAATGATGAATCCATGCTGTTATCATCGGATTATTCACAAATTGAGTTGCGTGTATTGGCTCATCTGTCAGAAGATGAAAAGATGCTTGAAGCCTTCGCATCTGGTGCTGATATCCATACCAAGACTGCCTCTGAGGTGTTTGGTAAGACGCCAGAAGAAGTCACGCCTCAGGATCGGTCCAATGCAAAGGCTGTTAACTTTGGAATTATCTATGGAATTGGTGACTATGCCTTATCTCAAGACTTAGGCATTAGCAGAGCTGAAGCAAGAAATTACATTGATATGTACTATGATCGATATCCCAAAATCAGGAATTATTTTGAGGAAGTAAAAAAACAGGCAAAAGAAAAAGGCTATGTGCCAACTATTATGGGAAGGCGTCGCCAAATACCAGAAATCAACGCTTCCAATAAAATGGTTCAAGCCCTTGGTGTTCGTTTAGCTATGAACTCGCCGATACAAGGCTCAGCAGCTGATATTATAAAGCTAGCTATGGTTAAAGTTCATAATGCCTTAAACGAGGCTGGGCTAAAGTCTCGGATTATTTTACAAGTCCATGATGAGATTATTATTAATATGTATAAGAGCGAACAGGCCATTGTGCAAGAATTGGTGGCTAGAGAAATGACACAGGCTTTGAAACTTAAAGTTGAACTAAAATCGGACCAAAACACAGGAGGAAATTGGTATGAGACAAAATAAACTCATCCGCATCGGGATTACTGGAGGAATGGGCGCAGGTAAAACAACGGTAACTCGTCTATATGAAGAGGCCGATATTTTGGCCATTGATGCTGACATGGTATCTCGAGATGTATTAGAAGAATATCCTGAAGTTCATGATTATATTAGGACTACTTATGGGGAGGAATACTTTTTACCCAGTGGTGACTTGGATCGTCGAGCCTTTGGTCGCCGTGTATTCTCCGACCCCAAAGCCCTTGCTGACTACGAAGCGGTGATTATGCCTTTTATAATTTATGAAATTAAAGAACGGTTTAATTATATCGATGATGCCACAGAAGATGAATATGCTGTTTTGGACGCCCCTTTACTGTTTCAGGTGCGAGAGCATGATGTGTATGATGTATCTATTACCGTTGAAATGGATGAAGCATTGACCATTGAACGGGTTATGGAGCGTGATGGCTTGGACCGAGAAGAGGTAATTGCTAGAATTTCTCAGCAAATGCCTCGTGCCCAGCGAGAAAAGTTAGCTGATTATGTTATCACCAATAATGGAACAGTCGAAGAACTAAAAGAAAAAGCCTTACAAGTTTTAGATGAAATCAGAAGAAAAGGGTCCCATGGCCAGGCGTAAGTCGAAGCGATCCAACCGAAAAATCATAGAAATGGTCATTTTATTTGTGGTTGGGACCTGGCTTTTAGTGGCAGCCCTTAAGGCTGGAACAGACCTTGCTGTTCCATATGATTACGATGAGATAATCGAAACCTATTCTAAGGAATACAAGGTGGAAAAGACCTTGGTAGCAGCAGTTATCTATCAGGAGTCGCGTTATCGACCGGCTGCCGTCAGCTCTGTAGGGGCCACAGGGCTTATGCAAATTATGCCGGATACAGCTCAGTGGTTATCTTCTAAGATGAACGTCACTTACAAAAAAAGTGATTTAATGGACCCCGATTATAATATTCGCATGGGAACCTATTATTTAAATTATCTTTTAAAAAAATACAATGGCGACGAAAAACTAGCCCTGGCAGCTTATAATGCTGGACCGGGTAATGTGGATGGGTGGCTTAGAGATGAACGCTATTCTGATGGAGGAAATCTAACGGAGATTCCTTTTAAAGAAACCAGAGATTATGTGCCCAATGTTATAAAGATGAAAGACGTTTACCAATCCTTGTATTCAGGTCGCTTTCAGGTAAAGCCATGAAAAGAGATTTCTTAGAAGAGGATATGTATGATTTGGTTTCAAACTATTTTCAAGAACTAGGTTACAAGGTTAATGGCGAAGTTAAAGCTTGCGATATAACGGCTTTAAAAGGTGATACCTTGATAATCTTGGAGCTGAAAAAAAACTTATCGGTCCAATTACTTATCCAAGCAGTCAAAAGACAACGATTGGGTGATTTAACCTATGTTGTTGTGCCCAAGCCCAAAAAGTTTACAAAAAACAGAAAATTCCAAGATATGTTATACCTTCTAAAAAGACTAAGTTTAGGTTTAATCTTTTGTGACCCTAGCCAGGATTTACTAGAAGTCATTCAGCATCCCCAGGACTTTGATATGATGAAGTCGAAAAAGGTTAGCAAAAAACACCGAGACCGTTTAATTAAAGAGATTCAAGGCAGGCAAACGAATCTGAATAAAGGTGGTTCTCGCGGCAAGAAGTTAATGACGGCCTATCGAGAAGATTGCATTAAGATTCTTTGGCTAGCCTCACGCCAAGAGTATATTGCGCCAAAGGATGGAGTTAGGCTTGGGATTGCTAAAAGCCCTTCTATTCTTAGGGACAATTATTATGGTTGGTTTCAACGGATTGCTCGAGGACGTTATGCTATAACCGAGACCGGAGAAGGGGCTTTAAATGAATATGCGGAACTCTTGGAGTCTTTAACCGAAGAATTAAAAGATAAGATTGCTCAACGTCAAGCAGAGGCCGAAACAAGTGAAGAGGCTAAAAAAGAAGATGTATAAAAGGAATGAAGATTATGAAAGTTTTTAGCTAGATACATATTCTGCGAAATGGAATGGACTCTATCCATTTAAAAGGGTGAGTCGGTGTTTCTTATGGTTTAGTTTGTGCTCATAAAGGAGATGTATGTTGCTGCTTCAAAACAGGTTTAAAACAGGTCGGCAAAGCTTCCTGAAAAAATGCTTTAAAATGGTTGCATATTTTAAAGCGTTTGATATAATAGAGAAGTCAGAAAAACAGCGGGAGTGCTGGAATGGCAGACAGGCACGCCTCAGAAGCGTGTGTGCTACGCACGTGTGGGTTCAAGTCCCATCTTCCGCACCAGTTTGATTTTCTTGACACATCATATTATATTCAGCGGGAGTGCTGGAATGGCAGACAGGCACGCTTGAGGGGCGTGTGTGCTACGCACGTGTGGGTTCAAGTCCCATCTCCCGCACCAATATAGAACTAAAGGTCGTGATACATTTTGTATTACGACCTTTAGTTTTTTTGTGGGCCCTTGGAAATTAGGGGTTGATGTCAATCGCAAAGAACGATCTCAATGAGATTTAAGGCTTCGCTTGAAAGTTAATATGATACCTAAAATATTTACTTTGTTTACATCATTTCTGGGGTTCTCGGAGCTGTTGCTGGAATTGTAACTTTATCGAGAATTAATAGTGGTTTGCCCAATGCAGCAACAGGCTTTGAGCTAGATGTGGTGACGGCGGTTGTCCTTGGGGGAATTAGTGTAAAGGGAGGAGAAGGCCACTTATTTGGATCAATTATAGGATGTTTAATTATAGGAGTCCTCGCTAATGGAATGGTTTTAATAGGTATTGAAGAGTATTACCAAATGTTAGTAAAAGGTATTGTGCTAATCGGAGCTTTGGGAATTGATATTAACTTAAAAAGAAGTAATCAGGAAACAAGCTATGATTAAACTGCACGGAAGAGGGGCTGGAGCAGATAAGTTTTTCCGACGAATTGTCATGGAAAAACTAAAAGAAAAAAGAGAGATGGTAAATGTCTTTCTAGGATATAAGAATCGTATGACTCCCCCGATTATAAATAGAAAAATTGAAGAAGAGATGAAATTAATTGAAGATTATTTAGAAATAGAGTTTGAGTACAAGGTTTTTCAAGAAAATCAGGATTGCTACGCCCTTGTCATTTATACTGTGGGAAATAAAATTGAACATTTGATGAATTGTTACACGGAGAAGGCAGAATCCATTCGAGCCTTAATAGCGGATAAACTGTCAGTGTTGGCTTTAGACTGCATTCAAGAGCTCATAGTTGATGAGATTGAAAGTAAACTAGGATTGTATGTAGTTAAAGAATGGTACCCAGGAAATCAAGGGTTTCCAATAGAAAACCAAGAGATTATTTTAAAAAGGATGGATTCCGTTTGCAGTATAAGTGTGAATTCATATTGTCAATTATTCCCTATGAAATCAGTGGCACTTAAATTGGAATTAGGAGAAAAGGCAACTGGGCATGTTAGGTGCATGGATTGTGATAATCCATGTGAACTTAAAATTGAAGCTACACATGACTGAAGGGCGTTGTATGATTCTAATCGACAAGCATTTCATCAATTTGTGTTTAGCCATTCGTCAACTCCCTACGAGGATTTATATTATTTATTGAAAGAGATATCTTTAGATGTGAAAAAAAAGTATCAAGCAGAAGGAATACCCGAAAAGATTTATGTTGAAACCATGACTGATCTTGATGTTTGGGCACAAGACTATAAAAACGAGCATGGCGTCTTAGGTATAAAAGAGTATAAATGGGTGGAGAAATCATTAGATTTAAAGGTATTTAAGCTAGGAAGATTGCAATTTGAGCCAGTTAAAGATAATCAAGTAGAAGAGTTTCTGCATGTGCGTGGAATTTTAGATGAAGTAATAATACGAAACACCCATATACAAAGTGGTGAGCCTTTGGATTTTGATTTGTGTCAACAATCCTATGAAACAGCAGTGGAATTTTTTAAGGCGAGAGGAAATGGAGGGGAAAAGGTCATATTTGTTTGTGATTCTTGGTTGCTAAACCCTAAACTGGCTACACTACTGAGCGCAAATAATAATATTGTGAAGTTTCAACAACAATATAAAATAATATCTAAAGATTTAAGTAAAAGACAAGCTGAGGAGCGTTTATTTCAGAAGGTTGAAGATAATCCTAAACTTTATAAGGCAACTACTAGTCTTCAAATGAAGGTAAGGGATTGCCTGATCAAAGGCGAAAGACTTGGTAACTACAAAGGGGTCAATACAAAATTTTTATAAGATTTCTTTTGAAATTTGCAGATAAAGTAGCAGATGTTGTGGGGGAAGGTTAGAAAATATTTTTTAAACCCCTTTAGTTTTGATTGAGTGTTAGTTGTTTGTGGTATTTGAAACAGGTTCATCGTTTTTTACTTTATCATTTAAAGCTGCAAGTAGAGTCGATTGATCGTGGAAACTAAGATGACCTAAATTTAGAACAATTAAAGCTCCACTTTTTAATCCTAGTTCTAGTTCTTCATTTATAACATTAATGTCGCGAAGTTTACTGTACGGAATGGTTACATCACGAAGAAATGAATAATGAATCTTAATGCGGTCATCATAAAGGTATACGTAAGGACTACCCCTTTGCTCAAGGCTATGGAAGGCCAACACCAAGGAAAGTAGTGAAGCGATTATTAAAGTTAATCCTTCTTCGCTATTGAGTTTAAAATCAAAATACCAAATGACGGTGAGAGCTAAGACAGCTGCAATAATCCACGTGAAGGTGAATAAAAGACTTGAGCGAAGCATCCGATAATGGAAGACGTGAGGGTCTTCTTTTTGTTTGCTTGGTGTTTTTGTTCTTAATTTATTTGACATATCTTAATCCCTCCATTTTAGTATATTTATTATAACCTTTCAGTCAACATTATGAAATTATCTTGACTATCACTCAGAGAAGTCGAATTATATGATATATTTTAGATAAGATAAAGGATTGTTTCGATAAAAGCAAGGAGAAATTATGAAAAAAAACTTAAAACGAGAAGATTATAAGTTAATTAGTAAAGAAGATATTATAGAACATCTCAGTGAAATGGAAAAAAAGGTAACCTTGAGCAATGGAACCGAGCCTCCTTTTCGCAATGAATATTACAACAATCAAGAAGACGGTATCTATGTAGATCTTTATACAGGGGAACCGCTTTTCACAACTAAGGAGCAGTACGATGCAGGCTGTGGTTGGCCAAGCTTTACAAAGCCAATCAAACGTGAAGTGATCTCTGAAAAATCAGATCGCTCTCACGGGATGGCACGCACTGAGGTCCGAACCGGAGAATCCGACATCCATTTGGGACATGTGTTCACAGATGGGCCACAGGAAGAAGGGGGATTGCGCTACTGCATTAACTCTGCAGCCTTACGCTTTATTCCCAAGAGGGACCTAGAAGAAACAGGCTATGGAGAGTTCTTACCCCTCTTTGAAGAGAAATAGGGTTTTGGCATTCCTTTGAAATTTGGGAAAAGGCGAGAAATAAGTTAATATAGCTTTATCATTTGGCGATTTAGCCTATAAGGATGAAAAAGTGTAAATGAATGGAGTGAAATTGTGGTTAAAAACAGAAAAATTCTAGTTGTAGAAGATGAGCGGAAGTTAGCTCGCTTTATTGAACTTGAATTAAAACATGCAGGATACGAAGTGGATACAGTGAATGAAGGCCAAACAGCCATCATGAATATTATGAACAATGATTATGATGCAATAATCTTAGACCTAATGATTCCCATTATAGACGGAACGGAAGTTTGTCGACGAGTTCGTAAATTTTCGGATGTTCCGATTATAATCCTAACAGCTCGAGATGGCTTAAAAGATAAGGTAGAAGGATTGGACATTGGGGCCAATGACTATATGACCAAACCCTTTGAAATGGAGGAACTCTTGGCCCGATTGCGGGTGATTTTCCGTCATGAAGAAGAAGTGAAAGATAAAAACATGGTCCTAACGGTGGGTGAATTAACGCTCAATAAAGAAACCTACGAGGTTCGACGATCTGGTGATCGCAAAGAGTTGACAAAAAAAGAGTTCGATCTGCTAACCTACCTGATGGAAAATCAAGGGATTGTGTTATCAAGGGAGAAAATTTTAAATAAAGTGTGGGGATTTGACTTTGAAGGAGAAACTAATGTTGTCGATGTTTATATTCGTTTTTTACGAAGTAAAATCGATGATAATTATCCTAAAAAATTAATTTACACCATGCGTGGGGCGGGTTACACCATCCGGGACATTGATGAAAGTTAAACTCCAGACTAAAATTACGCTTATATACTCCTTGATTTTCACAATGGTCTTGGTGGCTATGAATGGAGCGGTTTTTCTGACCATTCGTTTTTATAATCAAAGCAATGATAATATCCAGTTACTAAGGACTCGGAGTTTGGTAGAATCGGTGTTGCGCGAGACAGGAACATTTACAACGGCTGATTTACAAGCGAATGGAATTGGCTTTCCTTTAGTCTTGCAAATTAGATCCGATCATCTAACATTTAATTCCACAGATCGATTAAAGATTATTGAAGGGCAAAAGTATTCCCACTTGGAATTTGATTATTTAGGCGAAAGAGTCGCACATCGAGCTACCGTGATTCACACAGAATTTATTGGACCGGCTCAAGTCAGCTATAGCTTGACCATTGCTAAAAGCATCGAAGAGAATTCTTACAATCAAAGAGTAACGATTGTGACTTTAGTTATTGCCTCCTTTCTAGGCATGCTACTTTCTTTAGCGGTAGGCAGTTATATGAGTCATGAAAGTTTTAAACCAATTAATAATATGCGCCGGTCAGTGGAGTCGATCGATGCAGAAAATCTACAGGATCGGATCCGTGTTCCAAATACGAACGATGAATTAACAGAATTAGGGAATACCTTTAATTCTCTATTAGATCGAATGGAAACAGCCTACGCGAAACAAAGCAAATTTGTTTCTGATGCCTCTCACGAGCTACGAACACCTTTAACTGTAGTGAAAGGCTATGTTGAGCTTTTGGATCGATGGGGTAAAGATGATCCAGAGATTCTTGATGAGGCAATTACAGCTATTAAAGAAGAAACCTATAACATGAATAATCTAGTAGAAAACCTCCTGTTTATTGCTAAGGGGGAAAACCGAAAACTAAATGTGGTTCCAGAGTTTTTCGACTTACTTAAGCTAGTTGAAGAGGTTGCAGAAGAAACACGGATGACTCAACCAGTTCGGCAAATTGAGTTTCAAGGCAAGTCGTTAAGTATTGAGGCCGATCGTAAAATGCTCAAGCAACTTCTGCGAGTATTTATTGAAAACTCGGTTAAGTTTACTCCTGAAGATGGAACGATTCGGATTGTATTACAACAAGAAAAAGATAAAGCAATTATAAAGGTCTGGGATAATGGTGAAGGTATTGCCGAGGAAGATTTAAAACAAGTCTTTGAGCGGTTTTATGTGGCTGATAAGGCCCGAACTAAAGATAAATCAGGATCTGGCTTAGGTCTATCAATTGCTAAATGGATAGTGGATGTCCATAAAGGCACTTTACAACTCGACTCAAAGGTGGGGGAGTTTACTGAATTTACCGTAACTCTACCGCTTATGTTTAATGGAGATTTTAAATCTGTAGCTAGTGGTGAGCCGGCAAGTTATAAATAGGCTTAAGAGTAGATCTAAACTGTACCGTCAAGTAGACCTAAATTGTATCGTTAAAATGAAGTGAAAATAAAGTGGAAGAAGTAGCTCCACAACTTTCCAATCTCATTACATTACAATCAACCTTAATCGCAGGTGAAAGTGTGCTTTTACTTGCGATTTTACTTATCCTTAAACTGAAGACGAGTCCTCCAAGGAATTTGAAAAAAATTGCCAATGGGCAGGTGATAGCTGGCTGGCAAAGAGTTAACTTCCCCTAGAACTAAGAGTTCAGGATACGATAAAGGCAGGCAAAGAGAACAGTACAGAAGAAAAAGACAAGTAAATAAAAATTACTTGTCTTTTTCTAAGGACGATATGGGTAACCTAAAATAATTGATGAATCCTTGTTGGATTTAGGCAAACTAGCTTTTTACGTTAAATAAGTGGAGCATAGTTAGATGTAATTAATTTGAGTTAAGTCTGCTAGCTTATTCAGATTCAGATGGTGCCGTTTGTTTTTGGCGCTGTTGACGCATAAAATTATATTGCTTGACCTTATAGTATTTCCGTCCACCTGTATATAAAACTTGAAGTAAAAACCCAATTAAAAGTCCAAGAAAAATGAGTGCATACCAGGTATTCTGTAATGATGGTAACGAGAGATTATAAACTGAAATATCCCATTGACGCAAAAAATGGAGGTTTTGGCCAAGGAAGGCGCCTAAAAATGTACTGTAAGCCAATAGCTTAAATTCCATGGTTAAAAAAACCAAGATAAGGACACCCAAGCTTAAATAAAGCCAATTGAAGGCTCCAATGGTCCCAGGAATCGTTGAAACGTCTAAAAGACTTAGTGGATCAATCATATATGAGTACACGCCCCAGGCTAAGTGAGTCATAATAAAAATAATATAAGGAAGAGTCCTTATCAGTGTGGCTAGTAAAACATAGAGGGTTTTTCCAAAATATTTCAAATTGCCACCTCCTTTGTAAGATTTTAAACTATAAACATTATACTATATACTAACCAAAAAGCATTGAATTATCGTAGAGTCTATCAAATGATTGTTGGATGGGATGGCTGACCAGATTATTGGATAAATATATTAGAGCTTGTAAATCAAGATGGGGCTAGAGATAAAGTTGAATTTGCTAAAATTATGAGCCATGAGATATACTAAATAAGCTGAGCTTTAAACAGAGACAGTACAGGGATAATAAAGAAGATTTCTTTTATAGAGGAGACGATAATATTGAAAAATCGAAATAGATCACCCTTTAAAGGGTTAAAAAATGAATTTGGCCGTTTATCACTATTGCACCTCAGTCTTTATGGCATGATTATTACTTTTACTTCAGACTTTATTTTTAATCTTTTCAAGGTGCCTTTTAGCTTTTTCCAGCTTTTTTATTTTAATCCAGGTCGAATCATAAAATTAGGTGAAGTATGGCGTATATTGGGCATCCCTTTTTTATCGAGACCAGCAGGTGACTTTTTCTCAATCATCTGGTTTGGTTTTAGCATGTTAATCTATTATTTTGTTATTCGGACACTGGAAGCACGGGTAGGAATGTCGCGAGCTAATGTATTTATGGTATTAAGCTGGATTGCATTGGCAGGATATGGCTTTGTTTCTGGAAATTTTGTGGATTTCTATCCTGTTATCCTAGGGATCACGGCATTAGCAGGTCTATATAATCCTGAATTTACTATTTATTTTTACTTCCTAATTCCCGTTAAAGGGAAAATCTTAGGACTTATTGGTATCGGTCTAATGATTTGGAACGGTATTCAAGGTGGGTATGAATACTTTCTGATTTTAGCTTTGTTGCTTCTTTTAAACTATGAAGCTGTCCAAGAGTATTTCCATACGCGCAAACGAAAAGGCGAGTACACAAAGAAAATTAAAAAAGTTCAGGCTAAAACAAAAACAATCCATCGGTGTGAAGTATGTGGACGGACTGAAAAGGATGTTCCAGACATGATGTTCCGTTATTGCAGTAAATGTGATGGAAACTTTGAGTATTGCGAGGATCATATCAATAACCATGAACACCGATCCAACATTATTCCCTTTGAATCAAAGGTTAATAACAAAGAAGGGAATAATGATTTTAGCGATAAGAACTAACTTTAATGACGGAGAGAGTCCATCTGATTGCTGGAGTGTACTCTTTTAAGTAGTCAACTGAACTCTAAGGAACAAAGGATTCAAAATAACTTGAAAAGAAAAAATGGAAAATCTATGACTCTGCCCAATAACTATGGCAGAGTCGCTTTTAATTGATTTTTACTAGAACTATTAAATATTCCGTGAAACTATAGGGTTACAGCCTGTGACTCCGTACGGTATAATAGGAGACAAGATTATAAGCTCCTGAACAGGGAACGAAAGAGGAGGAACATCATGAAAAAATATGGGCTCTCTGCCAAAGACAAGGGCGTAAAATTGAATAAACTTCAAGTTTCTGGCAATGTTTGTGGTGAATATATTGAGTATACTATCGCGCAACATTATCGGAATTTGGGAGAAGATGATGTGCATTGCACCTATTCTTTCCCAATTCCTGAAACGGCGACCCTTACAGGCTTCTCCGTTAGCTTGGGTGGAAAAAACCTAGTAGCTTCGGTGGAGTCGAGAGAGGAAGTTCTAAAGATTTTAGAACGAGCCAGAGAGGAAAAAATTAATCCGATCTCATTAGAATCCGACGAAGAAGATGATTTTCAAATTACCATTGGTGACGTCATGCCTAATGAGAAGGTCATCATAAAGATTACTTATATGGATCAGTTAATATATGACGACAACCTTGTGCGAGTAATTATTCCTTCAGTTATTGACCCCACTTACATAAGCTCTGAGACTGAGGAAGAACTGGATGAAGCATCGGAGTTTAATCTCAATTTGCTAGTTGAAACTTATGGTGAGGTAACTATTAAAAGCCATAGTCATAAGATTAAAGTAGAGCGACATGACGAGACCCTGCGTAAAGTTACCATGGATCAAGGACAAACTTTAGAAAAGGATTTAGTTCTCGATATTGTAGAGGATAAACCTCGTCAAGCTGACGGGATTGCCTATGCCTATTACGATCAAGAAAATGAAAGCGATCAGGCAATTTTAATGCTACGTTTCTTCCCGATATTGCCAGATAACGAAATAGATGACCCGAAAAACTACACCTTTATAGTAGATAACTCCTCATCGATGGCTGGATTTAAGGCAGAACAATCCAAAACAGCTGTTTTAATTGCCTTGCGAAACCTAAATGAAGGGGATCATTTCAACATAATCAGCTTTGACAAAGAGATTAATGTATTTAGGTCACAAGGTAAGGTGCCTTATTCAGAAGAGTCTCTTGCGGCAGCAACTGAGTGGATTGAGAAGTTAGAACTCAATGACGGAGCAGATATCTATTCTGCCCTTCGTATGGCGCTGCGAGACGTTGAACAGGCCGATGTACCAGAGTATATGTTCCTGTTTTCAGACGATATGGTTGAAGATGAAGACGAAATTATCGAATATGTGCGAACAAACATTGGAAATGCTCGTTTATTCACCGTTGGCATGGATACAGATCTAAACTCTTATTTTATAAATAAGCTAGCAGAAGTAGGCATGGGCATGTCTGAATTTGTTGAGGAAGGCCAGAGGGTGGATGATATTATTCTCCGCCAATTCCATCGAATTCACAATCCACAACTTGATGTAACAGACATTGATTGGGGAGCAATGCAGGTGGAGAAAACTTTCCCTGGAACTATATCTTACCTTTATGACCGTGAACCTTTTACTATTTTTGCTGAAGTCATTGGTGAAATTGAAGGAAAAGTCACATTGAAGGGAAACGTCAAAGGTCGTGAAGGAGAACATGAACACATTCTTGTGGCGGATCTTGATCGTTTAGAGATTGTCGAAAACTCTAAATTGATAGAAAAAGTTTGGACCCGAAAGCTCATTGAAGCCTTGGAAGAGCGGGAGCGTAAAGTTCGCGGTCATGAGAAAGAACAGATTCGCGAGAGGATTTTGGAACTGTCAAAAGAGTATAAAATGCTGTCATCAGAAACGGCCTTTATTTTAACAGAATCCATTGAAGACCCTGTCACAGGATTTGCAATGCAAAGAGTTGTTCCTTTGGAAATGTCAGAAGACACCATGAGGCTTTTATCTGAGTCCTTTTTCTTGGATGATACTCGTTATTCTAGTGATATCACCATTCGTGAAACCATGGCTCAAAAAGGGATTTCGCGCAAAGAAGCGCTAGAAGTTATTCAATTTGAACGTGAGAATCTTCTTAGAATATTAGCGAAAAATCAATTGGCGGACGGCTCTTTTTGCGATGCGGGATGCACAGAAGAAACACATATGCTGGAAACCACGCTGAAAGCTTTACTTGCATTTACCATTGGCAAAGAACCAGCGACTATTTATCTTAATAACATTAACAAGGCATTTAGTTTTGTGATGAAGACCATCCGTAAAGATGAGGTTTTATTGACGGAACGAAACCTTATGCTACTATCCATTGCCTATGATATGGCAGATGGGAAACGCCTGATCAAGGAAAAGACCAAAGTAGCCTTAGATAAATTGTTTGACCGGATTGAGGAGGGACAATTCCCTTCATCATTAAAAGAGGTGGAAGCAGTAATCGACCATACCTCCCCACAACAAATGAAATATATTATGGCAGCAGCTTTAAATATTTCATCCTCACAAATTGAGGGCCTTGAAGAGATATTTGAAAAAGATATTAAGTCCAATATCTCAAGAATTTCTGAAGTTGCCTTGGCAAAAGCTTTATAAACATTGCACACCCGGCATCATTGTGCCTTGGGTGTGCAATTTCAATTTAGGTGTACCAATTAAAACTCACTCGTTTTTTACAGGAAGTGAATGTAGAATGAGGATTTTTAAAGTATTGTGCCACTTAAATGACGCTGCCGTGAATTTGTCATTGGATTGTAAGGGTTTAGTAACCAACTAGCAACAACTGACTTTAATATAAAAGGTAAAATGTAAAAGTATGGACTTATTTTCAGTATCTAAATTAGGGAGTGTCTATGAGAAGGTCAGCGTATTTCAATATTGGAATTATAATTATAATCCTCATCAGTTTCTCGTGGGGCCAAAAAGAAGTTCGAGCACAACCGGAAAACGGACTCACAGCTGATGTGAGCCTAATGGATGACTATGGCAATATACTGGTTGATTATCAGAAAAAAATATTTAAAGTTGAAAACAATCACTTTGTCTATTCAGAGCCACCAGCGTTAGCTGGCTATGTCTTTGCAACGGTGAATGTTCTAAAACTTGAAATTGACGATCAGGTATCATTTCGAGTCAACTACTTTTATACTCAGGATGATATTCTTCCAGGAACACTACCGGAACCAGTCCCACTGGATGAAATGCCCACGAAAAAAACGGCGCTGGAAGTGAGAAGTGTCTGGTTGTCTTGGATTGATGAGTCCATGAAGGAGTTGTCTGACACACAAACAAAAGATATAGAATATTTTTGGGAAACCTATAAAATACCTGAACCTAAAGCACTACAAGGCTACTATTTTGACCGACTAGAGACAGGAATGAAAACCTTAAAGGGAGTTAAGGTACCTCACTTTGTCTACATTTATAAAAG
>LSQX01333270.1_pt1 | contig 24943 bp, 26 predicted proteins | sample 654561 | NCBI WGS metagenome assembly LSQX01 (sample SAMN04489861, study PRJNA283612) | anaerobic digester metagenome | isolation source: 4 biogas reactors fed with cattle manure at either 37C or 55C with and... | place: Denmark: Kongens Lyngby | collected 2014 | reverse complement strand
GAGGACCTCGACGACGTCGTCTCCTCCCGCATCGGCATGATCATGTCGAAGGCACGCACCACCGTCGAGGACCGCCGCGTCGTCGCCCCCGCCCTGGCCGTCGCCCACCAGACCGGCGAGCCGGGCTCCGCGATCGAACTCGCCGACGGCACCATCATCACCGGCAAGACCACCCCGCTGCTGGGCTGCTCGGCCGGCATGCTGCTCAACGCACTCAAGCACCTCGCCGGCATCGACCGGGAGCTGCACCTGCTCTCCCCCGAGTCGATCGAGCCGATCCAGACCCTCAAGACGGAGCACCTCGGCTCCCGCAACCCGCGCCTGCACACCGACGAGGTGCTCATCGCCCTGTCCGTGTCCGCCGCCGGCAGCGACGACGCGCGCCGGGCCCTGGCCGAGCTGAAGAACCTCCGCGGCTGCGAGGTCCACACCACCACCATCCTCGGCTCGGTGGACGAGGACATCTTCCGTAACCTGGGCGTGCTGGTCACCTCGGAGCCGGAGTACTGGCGCAAGTCGCTGTACCGGAAGCGGTAGTGCTGTGATGCAACATAGATGGAAGCTCTGATGGAACATGCTTCATCAGAGCTTCCATCTATGCTGGAGGCATGCACAGCATTGATGTTTCCGAACAGATCAGCTTTCTCCGCGAGATCGGCGGCGATACCTGGAATATCGAGGCGAAACGCGCAGCTCAGGGCTACCCGGAGACGCTGGATGAGACGTTGAGTGCCTTCGCCAACATGCCTGAAGGCGGAACGATCCTGCTCGGAGTATCAGAGTCGGCTGGAAGTGTCGAAGTAACCGGTGTGAATGACCCCGTTGCTTTGATGGGCACTCTGGGGCAGAAGGCCCGAGAGAGAATTGTCCCTCCGATCCAACTCGGAGCTGTGGAAAAGCATGTCATCGAGGGGCAGGATGTGGTTGCCTGTATGGTCCCTCCGCAGGCCCCGGAGCAGCGTCCATACCGGGTGGGCAGGAACGGGCCCGCATTCATTCGCTCGGCTGACGGAGACTATGAGCTGAGCGAGTCCGAGGTGCGGGTCATGCTTGCGCACCAGGCTCCTCCCCGGTTCGATGTGCAGCCGGTGGAGGGGGCTGATGTCGAGAATGACATCGACGAGACGCTGCTGCAGCAGTACCTCCAGGAACAGATACAGGCTCTCCCGCCCCTGCGGAGCCTCACCCGGGAAGACCTTCTCATCAAGACAAATGTGGTCGATCGCGACACGGGACAGCCCACGATTGCGGCTCTGTACGCCCTGGGGATCTATCCCCAGCAGTTTCTGCCTGCTCTTTCAGTGAAAGCGAGAGTCGTTCCAGGTCGCGGGGAAGAAGCGGAGTTCCGCGTCAGGAATCAAGAGGAGTTCGTGGGGCCTGTCTCGTTTCAACTTGAATCGACCATGAACTGGCTGGTCCGGAACATGGGCACTTCAGTGGTGTTTGATGAGTTCACGGGGCATGGACGGGATCATCATGAGCTTCCCCTGGTGGCGTTGCGTGAAATTGTGGCAAATGCCCTGGTACATCGAGATCTCTCTGCGGCATCTCAATCCAGCTACATCAACGTGATCAAGAAGCCTGACCAGTTGATCGTGACAAATCCCGGAGGGCTCTGGGGGTTGAGCGTGCGACAGTTGGGTACGACCTCCCCCAGCGCCAGAAATCCGGTTCTCTACCGAATGTGCCGCTCTGTGAGGACAACTGACGGGAACAGGGTCGTGGAAACTGCAGCTTCCGGCATCCCGACAGTAAGAAGACTGTTGAGTGAAGCCCACCTCCCGGAACCCAGGTTCCGGGATCGGGTCATCTCTTTCGAGGTCGAGATGTCTTCGGTGTCATTGTTCTCCTCAAGTGATCTGGAATGGTTGGAGTCGTCAGTTCCGCAACTGAGTCAGCTCAGCGTCAGCCAACGTGTGGCCCTTGTGGCGCTGCGTAAGGGAGAGCGGCTCACCAACGCTGGTTTCCGTGCGGAATTCCCCACCATGGATTCGACGGAGGCGCGTCGACAACTACAAGAACTCGTTCAGTACGGACTGGCGGATGCGGTCGGTGAGCGGGGAGGAACTGTCTATGTTCTGGCCGGTTCCGATGAGTCGAAGAAGACGCCGGACGGACCGGAGGCGCTCTTCGACCCGCCGCCCCGGAGACTCTCTGCGGATGAGAAGAACAGGCTGGTGATGACCGCCCTGACCGCAGCCCGGGATTCGATGTCCAAGGCACAACTGCTTGAGGCAACGCAGCTCTCGGAGGGGCAGATCAATCCGACTCTGCGGCTTCTCCGCCGGGACGGAAGGATTGAATTCACCGAAACTGAGCAGTCTCCCAACCAGCGTTACCGCCTGGTTGGAGGGGGCGTCGAGAAGCAGGACTAGACTTTTCCTCGTGGCCATCAGCAAAATCCTCCTCTACTACCGCTTCACCCCGATCGCCGACCCGAAGGCGGTGATGCTCTGGCAGCGCGACCTCTGCGAGTCGCTCGGGCTGCGCGGACGCATCCTCGTCTCGGAGCACGGCATCAACGGCACCGTCGGCGGTGACATCGACGCGTGCAAGAGGTACATCCGCAAGACGCGGGACTACCCGGGCTTCCGGGACATGGAGTTCAAGTGGTCCGAGGGTGGCGCGGAGGACTTCCCGAAGCTGAGCGTGAAGGTCCGCGACGAGATCGTCGCCTTCAACGCGGCCGGGGAGATCAAGGTCGACGAGAACGGCATCATGGGCGGCGGCGTCCACCTCAAGCCGGAGGAGGTCAACGAGCTCGTCGATTCCCGCGGCGACGACGTCGTCTTCTTCGACGGCCGTAACGCGATGGAGGCGCAGATCGGCAGGTTCCGTGACGCGGTCGTCCCGGACGTCACCACCACGCACGACTTCATCGACGAGCTCGAGTCCGGCAAGTACGACTGGATGAAGGACCGGCCCGTCGTCACGTACTGCACCGGCGGTGTGCGCTGCGAGATCCTCTCCTCCCTCATGCTCAACCGCGGGTTCCGCGAGGTGTACCAGATCGACGGCGGCATCGTCCGCTACGGCGAGAAGTACGGCAACTCGGGCCTGTGGGAGGGGTCTCTGTACGTCTTCGACAAGCGCATGCACATGGAGTTCGGCGAGGACTACAGGCAGCTCGGCCACTGCCTCCACTGCGGCGGGCACACGAACAACTTCATCAACTGCCTCAACGAGGACACCTGCCGGAAGCAGGCGCTGGTCTGTGAATCGTGTGCGGCGCAGCCGGCGACCGCGCACTGTGGTCGTCCGGACTGCGCCGACGTGGCGGCCCGGGTGGCAGCCGGGGCCTAGTTGCTGAGCGCCGCGATGAGGATCTGCCAGGTCTGCAGCATCCACATCATGGCGAAGGGGATGAGCACCCAGAAGACGCCCATCCACGGGCGCCACCGGGTGTAGCTGTTGAGCTTGCGCACCATGATGATGGCGCAGCCGATGACGCCGGCCATGGCGAAGGCGCTGGTGACGATGGGCCACCAGATCTGCGCGGAACGGGTGCACAGCCAGGCGGCCTCGCCGGCGTCGCACAGCGGGCCGCCCATCAGGCGGGTCACCAGGGCGAGGAGGAAGCCGCCGCCGATGGTCACCACGAACGTGCCGATCATCCAGGTGATGGCCTGCCGGGTGGAGCGGCGGTTGCGTTCCTGCTGGAGGATCGGGTCCGTGGAGGAGGCGAGCTCCTCGGCGGTCTTCGGCTCCGGGGGGCGCCGGTTGTGGAAGTCGGCGTCGGCCGTGAGGTCATTCTCCGGGTGATCCAGGAAGTTCCGCCAGTTCAGGCGGCCGGGATCCGGCTGAGAGGGTTCGTTCTCCGGGTGACTCATGGTCTCAACCTTAGACCCCTCGTCAATCCCGTGGCGACGGGTGGATGAACACCGGGACGTGCACGTGCCGCAGGAACTCGGTGGCCGTCGATCCGACGAACACGCGCTCCAGGGTGCCCGGCGGCGTGGAACCGAGGATGAGCAGGTCGCCCTTGCGCCATTTCAGGGCGTCGATGGCACCGGCCCAGCCGTGGCCGGAGCCGATGCCGGACTCGACCTCGACGTCGGGGTGCAGGTCCGCGATGACGTCCTGGCTGCGGTCGAGGATGGCGAGGGAGTGTTCGCGCCATTCGTCGATGAGTTCGCGGGAGAAGTCGAGTTTGTCGTGGAACGTCTGCTCGGCGGTGCACGAGGGGGAGAACGCGAGGATGCGCATCCCGACGTCCCAGCTGTCCGCGAGGTTCGCGGCGTAGTGGAGCGAGTGGTCGTTCTCGTCGATCTCGGTCTCGAGGAAGGCGTAGTTCACGCGGGTGACGCCGCGTTTCGACAGGCGCACGGCACGCGGTGCCAGCCCCAGGGGCACGGGGGAGGAGTGCAGCAGCGCATCGGCCGTGGAACCGGCGATGAACCGGCCCTTCGGTGCTGTCGACTCGGATCCGAGGATGATGAGGTGCGCCCCGAAGTCGTCGGCCGCCTCACTGATGAGGACGGACTCGCTCGGTCCGTCGAGGAAGACGGAGTACTCGTCGTCCCAGCAGCGCTTCTCGACGCCCGCGTTGTTCAACGCCCGCTTCACCGCGGTCTCGCAGACCTCGGCCTGCTTGCGGAGCCACTTCTGGTACTTGCCGCCGAGGCGGCTGAAGGAGGACGCCGGCCAGGGGCGGGTCAGGGTGGAGACGACGCGGACCTGCACCTCGGTGGTACGGCTGAGCCAGGCAGCGAGTTCGATGGACTCGGTGCCCGGGGAATCGGGACGCCACGCGACCAGGACTCTGGTGGGGGCGTCATCGGCGGCGATAAAAGTGGATGCCATCAAGTGATCGGGGTGTAGGGGGTGTTTACGTCCCCTATTATCCCTGTTTACCCGTCGTTTGTGTCAATGAGGTCGGCGCCGTAGTTGTCGGCGAGCTTGTTGATGATGTCGGTCAGTTCGCCGACACGGGCGAGGTCGTCCTCGCTGAGGGTGCCGAGCATCTCGGCGAGGTACTTGGTGCGCTCCTCGCCGACGCGCTCCAGTTCGCTCTCCCCGAGGCCGGTGAGCTGCACGCGCACGCCGCGACGGTCGTGCTCGTCGCGGATGCGCTCCACCAGCTCCCGCTGCTCCAGCTGGTGGAGGGCGTTGGAGGCGGTGGGCATGCGGATGCCCTCCTCGCGGGCGATCTGGCTGATCCGCGCGGGGCCGTTGTCCTTGAGCCGGGCCATGATCGACAACTGCGGTCCCGTCAGATCGGACTGTTCGGCAATGCGGAAGTACATGACGTACAGCTTGGTCATTGCCGGACGGATCCGGGCGGCGATGTCCTCAGGGGTCGATGGTGTCATGGTCTCCATAGTAGACACGTTTGCCCCCGAAACCGATCCGCCCGGAAGTCCCGTTCCCGCCTAGTCGTCGGCACCGATGATGAAGGCCTCGAGCTGTGCGCGGGCGTCCTCGTCGGCCATCTGCACCGGCGGGGACTTCATCAGGTAGGCGGAGGCCGGCAGGACCGGACCGGCGACCTTGCGGTCGAGGGCGATCTTGGCGGCGCGGACGGCGTCGATGATGATGCCGGCGGAGTTCGGGGAGTCCCAGACCTCGAGCTTGTACTCCAGGTTGAGCGGGACCTCACCGAAGGCGGTGCCCTCCAGGCGGACGTAGGCCCACTTGCGGTCGTCGAGCCACTCGACGTAGTCGGAGGGGCCGATGTGGACGTTGCGGTCCTCGGTCTTGCCGGCGATGGGGGACTCCACCAGGTTCGAGGTGACGGCCTGGGTCTTGGAGATCTTCTTGGACTCCAGACGGTCACGGTCGAGCATGTTCTTGAAGTCCATGTTGCCGCCCACGTTGAGCTGCATGGTGCGCTCCAGGCGGACGCCGCGGTCCTCGAAGAGCTTGGCCATCACGCGGTGGGTGATGGTGGCGCCGACCTGGGACTTGATGTCGTCGCCGACGATCGGGAGGCCGGCGTCGATGAACTTCTGGGCCCACTCCGGGTCGGAGGCGATGAACACCGGCAGGGCGTTGACGAAGGCACAGCCCGCGTCGATGGCGGCCTGGGCGTAGAACTTGTCCGCCTGCTCGGAGCCGACCGGCAGGTAGGAGACGACGACGTCCACCTCGGCGTCGCGAAGCGCCTGGGCGACGTCGACCGGCGCCTCGGAGGACTCCTCGACGGTCTCCTGGTAGTGCTTGCCCAGGCCGTCGAGGGTCGGGCCACGCTGCACGGTCACGCCGGTCGCCGGGACGTCGGCGATCTTGATGGTGCAGTTCGGGGCCGCCACGATGGCGTCCGCGAGGTCGGTGCCCACCTTGGCGGCATCGACGTCGAAGGCGGCGACGAACTCCACGTCGGAGACGTGGTAGTCACCGAACTGGACGTGCATCAGGCCCGGGACCTTCTCATCGGCGGGGGTGTCCCTGTAGAACTCCACGCCCTGGACCAGCGAAGTGGCGCAGTTGCCCACACCGACAATTGCCACGCGAACCTTGCTCATATATACGTTCACTCCTTGCGTCAGGTTATTCAGCGTTCCATCGTATGCCGTCGCATGCGCGGAAAGCAGATCGGGGCCCAGCAGGATCGATCAAGAAGACCGGTGCGGGCGGGGCGCGGACGTGCGTAGACTGCACGGCGTGACAGGAGAACACGTCGTCTACCGCAATGAGGTCTCGCACCGTTTCGCCCGCGCTGAGCTGCTGCGTCGGTGGCGGGCCGGTGAGGTGTCCCGTGACGAGGTGTGCGACGCCGACTTCCTGCTCGTCACCGCAGCGCAGTACCACGGCGTGCCCGCGGGCCACGTCTGCCCGGTGTGTGAATCCGACGACCTGCGCATCGTGCAGTGGATCCACGGGGAGCAGCTCGGACGGATGGCGGGGACGGCCCGCAGCGACGAGGAGATCGCCCGGATCGTGGCCTCCGGCCGGGAGGCGACCGTGCACACCGTGGAGGTCTGCCCCCGCTGCCGGTGGAATCATCTGCTGACCGCGGTGACCGCCACGACCCGCTGACCCGCCCGACCCTGCGGAAAGATTCCCCAAGAGGCCCTCGGGGCAGTAGTGTTCACGTGTGTAACAACCCTCATCAGTGATCACAGCGGGGACAACACGTGTCAGACAAGAAGAACACCAGCTCCACCGGCTCGTCGCGGGCGGCAGACCGGGAGAAGAAGGGCATCGGTGCCCGGGCCCGTCGCCACCCGATTCTCACGACCGCTCTCGGAGCCCTGGCGGCGCTGATCCTCATCCCGCTGGGCGTGTTCCTCGTGGCCTACGCCACCGTGGACGTGCCCGAGCCGGGCGAGTTGACCTCCGCGCAGGTGTCCGCCATCTACGCGTCGGACTCCACGACGGAGCTGGCGCGTGTCGTGCCGCCGGAGGGCAACCGCCGTCAGGTGCCGCTCGAGGAGGTGCCGGTGCACGTGCAGAACGCGGTCCTCGCCGCGGAGGACCGTGAGTTCTGGACCAACCAGGGCTTCTCCTTCACCGGTTTCGGCCGCGCCGTGATCGGCCAGATCACCGGCAACCCGTCCGCGGGTGGTGGCTCCACGATCACGCAGCAGTACGTGAAGAACGCCCTCGTGGGTGACGAGCACTCCTACGTGCGTAAGGCCCGCGAGCTCGTCTACTCCGTGAAGATGACCAACGAGTGGGCCAAGGAGGACATCCTCTCCGCCTACCTCAACACCGTCTACCTCGGCCGCAACGCCTACGGCGTGGAGGCCGCGTCGCACGCGTACTTCAACAAGTCGATCTCCGAGCTTACCCCCGAGGAGGGTGCGGTCCTCGCCGCCACCATCCAGCTGCCGAGCCAGCTCGACCCGTGGAACAACCCGGAGGGCGCCCAGGCCCGCTGGGACTACGTCCTCGACGGCATGGTCGAGATGGACGTCCTCCCGGAGGCGGAGCGTGCCGGCCTGCACTACCCGGAGACCCGTAACCCGGCCGAGTACTCCGCCTACACCGAGGCCACCGGCACCAACGGCATGATCAAGAACCATGTCATGGACGAGCTCAAGCGCATCGGCATCAGCGAGGAGGACGTGACCACCCGCGGTCTGCGGATCACCACGACCATCGACATGCAGGCCCAGAACGCCACGGTCGACGCGGTCCACACCAACCTGGCGCAGCTGCAGGAGGACGCCCGGGCGGGTGTCGTCTCCGTGGAGCCGGGCACCGGTGCCGTCCGCGCCTACTTCGGCGGTGACGACGCCGCCGGCTGGGACTACGGCAACGCCGCCCTGCAGACCGGCTCCACCTTCAAGATCTTCGGCCTGGCCGCCGCTCTCCAGCAGGGCATCCCGCTGTCCGCCGTGTACGACTCCTCCCCGGTCCGCCTGCCGGGCAACATCGTGGTGAACAACTGGGACGGCGGTAGCGCGGGTTACACCACCCTGGCCGAGGCGCTCAAGCAGTCCTTCAACACCAGCTTCATCCGCATGCAGGACGACCTCACCAACACCACCCAGGACACCGCCGACATGGCGCATGCCCTGGGCATGGCGAAGACCCTGCCGGGTGTGCCGGCGACGCTCACCGAGGCCGGCGAGCAGCCCTACGAGGGCATCATCCTCGGCCAGTACCAGTCCCGTCCGCTGGACATGGCGACGGCGCTGGCCACCCTGGCCAACCGTGGCGTGTGGCACGAGACCTACTTCGTCGAGCGGGTGGAGACCTCCGACGGTGAGCTGCTCTTCCAGCACGAGGTCGGTGAGGGTGAGCGTCGCGTGGCGGAGGTCGTCGCCGACAACCTGCTCAGCGCGATGGAGCCCATCGCCGCCTACTCCAACGGCAACGCCCTGGCCGGGGGCCGCCCCTCGGCCGCCAAGACCGGTACCGCGCAGCTCGGTGACACCGGCCGCAACAAGGACGCCTGGATGATCGGCGCGACCCCGCAGCTGGCCACCGCCGTGTGGGTGGGCACCGCCGACAACACCACCGCGATCTACAACCAGTGGGGCGGCAACATGTTCGGTGCCGGCAGCCCGGCGTCGATCTGGAAGGCGTCGATGGACGGGGCCCACGAGGGCAAGGAGATCAGGTACTTCGCCACCCCGGGCCCGATCAACTTCGGCACCGGCATCCCGTCCGGCGGCAACGCCCTGAGCTACATCCCGGCCCCGCCGGCCCCGGTGTACCAGGCCCCCGCCCCGGCCCCGGCCCCGGAGCCCGTGGAGGAGCCGGTGGAGGAGCCCGTCGATGAGGTCCCGTTCGAGCCGGTCCCGGAGCCGGACCCGGTGCCGGACACCATCGAGATCCTCCCGGGCCTCGTGATCGAGCTGCCCAACTGATGGCGGCCCGAGAGATGACGGAGCGCGTCTCGCCGGCCGCCACGGAGCCGGTGGCGCGGGGCGTCGTCGATTTCCTGGGTGGGCCCGTCGGGCGGTTCGCGGCGGTGGGTCGCCAGCGGTGGTGGACCCCGCTGCGGGTGCTCATCTCCGTGGCGCTGGTGTTTCTCTCCTTCGGTTTCCTGTCGAAGGCGCGCTGCCTTGAGGGGGTGCGTGGGGAGGACGGCGTCATCGGTCTGAACTGGTCGGGCAACCGTCAGTACGTCGCGGCCTGCTACAACGACATCACCCCGCTCTACGAGGGGCGCGGGCTCAACCTCCCGGGGTTCCCCTACGCCTACTCCTGGGTGGAGGACGGCCTCACCCGTTACCTGGAGTACCCGGTGCTGGCGGGGCTGTTCCAGGGGGTCGTCGCGGGGTTCTCGCGTCTGACGTACCCGCTGGTCGCGCGGACGCCGCTCATCATCGCGGAGGCATCCTGGTACTTCGCGCTCACGGCGCTGGCGATGTCCGCGCTGTGGGTGCTCACCATCCGCATGGTCGCGGAGCTGGCGGGCAACCGTGTCTGGGACACGGTCCTCGTCGCGGCCTCCCCGCTGGTCATCGTCCACGCGTTCACGAACTGGGACATCCCGTCCATCACGTTCGCGGTCGGGGCGATCCTGGCGGCCTCCCGGGGCCGTCACGCGACGGCGGGCCTGCTCATCGGCCTGGGCACGGCCTTCAAGCTGTGGCCCCTGTACCTGCTCGGCGCGTACCTGGTGCTGGCGATCCGGGACCGCCGTTTCGTCCCCTTCCTCACCATGGTGGGCACGGGGCTCGTCGCCTGGCTGGTGGTCAACGTCCCGGTCATGGTGCTGTACCCGGAGGGGTGGGGGGAGTTCCTGCGCCTCAACAGTGAACGCGGCGCGGAGTGGACCACGGTCTACGCGATCGTCGACCGCAACACCCTCCTGCCGACGCTTCCCGTCCCGCTGCTCAACGTCCTCTCGTTCGGTCTGTTCGCCGCCGCGTGCCTGGCGATCCTCGTCCTCGGGCTGCGGGCCGCCCGCCGTCCCCGGGCCGTCGAGCTGATCTTCCTCATCGTGGTGGCGTTCCTGATCTTCAACAAGGTGTGGTCCCCGCAGTACTCCCTGTGGCTGGTCGTCCCCGCCGTCCTGGCGCTGCCGCGCTGGCGTCTGCTGCTCACGTGGATGACTGTCGACGCCCTCGTGTGGCCCCTGCTCATGTGGTACATGATGGGCGCGGAGAACAAGGGCATCCCCTCCGAGCTTCTCGACGCCGCCCTGATCACCCGCCTCGTCCTCCTCACCGTCATGGTGGTGCTGGTGGTGCGGCAGATGCTCGCCCCGGTGGAGGCTGAGGAGGCTGAGGAGTCGGCGGAGGACCGTCGTATGGTGGACGCATGAGCACTGTCACCGTCCTGGGCATCGCCTCCATCGTCATCGGCTTCCTCTGCATCGCCGCGGCGTTCCACACCTTCATGAAGAAGTACCCGACCGTCTGGCCCGTCGCCTTCGGCATCGGCGCCTTCATCTTCGTCACCGTCATCCCGGTGATCCTCGCGGTGTTCTTCGCGACGATGCCCGGCGATGTCACGCGGTGACGCGGGCGTCGGGAAGCGATTAACTCTTTGCGCCCTTCGTGCGGTACGCTGCTGGGGTTGCTTGACGCAACAGACCCTCCTGTCACGCCCACGTGGGGCGTGGCCGAACACAATTACTAGACCATAGGAGGTGATGAGGTCGATGCGTCACTACGAAATCATGATCATCCTGGATCCGTCCCAGGATGAGCGCACCGTTGCCCCGTCCCTGGATAAGTACCTTGAGAATGTCCGTAAGGACAACGGCAAGGTCGAGAAGGTTGATGTCTGGGGTAAGCGTCGTCTTGCCTACCCGATCAACAAGAAGGAAGAGGGCGTCTACGCCGTCATCAACCTCGAGTGCGAGTCTGCGACCGTGCTTGAGCTGGACCGCGTTCTCAACCTGAACGACTCCGTCCTGCGCACCAAGGTTCTGCGCACCGACGCTTAAGAACGGATACTGGGTGACGAGCACACGCCCGTCGCCCGGGCCCGTCACTGGAAGGTAAGAAGAACATGGCTATTGGAGATACCCCCATCACCGTTGTCGGCAACGTCGTCGCCGACCCTGAACTCCGTTTCACCCCCTCGGGTGCAGCGGTGGCCAATTTCCGTATCGCCTCGACCCCCCGTGCCTTCAACAGGGACACGAACCAGTGGGAAGACGGCGAGGCCCTGTTCCTCACCTGCAACGTCTGGCGCCAGGCGGCCGAGAATGTCGCGGAGACCCTCACGAAGGGCATGCGCGTCATCGTCAACGGCCGCCTCAAGCAGCGCAGCTACCAGACGAAGGAGGGCGAGAACCGCACGGTGTTCGAGATCGAGGTCGATGAGGTCGGCCCGTCGCTGAAGTTCGCCTCCGCCCAGGTCAACCGCAACCCACGTGAAGGTGGCGGTTCCTACGGCGGCGGTGGTTTCGGTGGTGGCCAGCCCCAGGGCCAGCGCATGCCGCAGGGGCAGCCCCAGCAGCAGCAGTCTCAGTACCAGGGCGGTTTCGGACAGCAGGGCCAGCAGGCCCCGCACGTCCAGCCCCAGCAGGCACCCCAGCAGCCGCAGCAGATGCCGGCCAACGACCCGTGGGGTTCTGCCCCGCCGGCCGGTGGTTTCGGTGGTGCGGCCGATGACGAGCCTCCGTTCTGATCGAGCAGATCAAACCACTCAACAGAACTTTCCCGACAGGGATGAACAACGAAAGGCAGGGATCATGAAGCTGATCCTCACCGCTGCCGTTGAGAACCTCGGAGACGCAGGAGACGTCGTCGAGGTCAAGAACGGTTACGGACGCAACTACCTGCTTCCCCGCGGCCTGGCCATCGTGGCCACCCGTGGTGCTGAGAAGCAGATCGAGGGCATTCAGCGTGCCCAGGAGGCCCGCGCAATCCGCGACCTCGACCACGCCCGTGAGGTCCGCGAGCAGCTCGAGCAGCTGTCCGGCGTGACCGTGCAGGTTCGCACCTCTGACTCCGGCAAGCTCTTCGGTTCCGTGAAGACCGACGACATCGCCGACGCAGTGAAGAAGGCAGGCGGCCCGGCCCTGGACAAGCGCAACATCGAGCTGCCCAAGGGTCTCGTGAAGAAGACCGGTAACTACCAGGTCATCGTCAAGCTCCACGACGACGTGACCGGCAAGATCAACTTCGAGGTCGTCGCCGCGTAACTCGCGCCATGACGACGGTCGGAGCCTCCCCCGGGAGGTCTGCCGGCCCAACGACAACAGCTCTCGACGCCCCGCGGAACGTGAACCGCGGGGCGTCGTTTTCGTCTGTGTACGCCGGGGTGTGGACAATTGTGGACAAACTGGGGAGTGTAACCTCCACTTAACCCTCCGGTGGCCCGGCGGATGCCCGGCCGTCGCCTTCGGCTCTCCCGACGGGCCCTGTCAAACATGCTGGTGAGGGCAGTTATTCACTGTTCGTGGGAGGTTATCCACAGCCCGGGAAAAGGCCCCTGGCCTGCCATTATGGTGGTTTGTACCCGGGCGGGGGAGGGGGTTGTCCACAGTTTGTCCACAGGGCCGGTGACGTCGAAAAGCGCTTTGACTGCCGTTAACCAAGAGTTATCCACAGAACCTGTGGATAAACCCCCCTCCGAGGGGCCTCCGGACCTGTGGATGTCCCCCTGTCACGTGTCGGGGGAAGTGAGTTATCCACAGGTTCCTGTGCAGATTCGTGTCCGCCGGGGCGGTGACTAGACTGCGATTCATGACTTCAGGAATCGGTGACGCCAGCTTCGACGACGACTACGTGCCGCCGTCGGAGCCGGACCTCCCGGAGGACCCGGGTGCACTGGTCCCCGCGTTCCAGGCCCCGGAACGCCAGGGCGGACGGCCGGAGCGGCGCCGCAACCGGGGGAACACGGGCACCGCCTTCGGCGAGTACCGCCAGCCGCCGCATGACCGGGAGGCGGAGCAGGGCGTGCTCGGCGCGATGCTGCTGAGCCCGAACACCGTCGTGGAGATCATCGGCGAGCTCTCGCCGGAGGACTTCTACCACCCGGCGCACCAGCTCATCTACTCGGCGATGATCGACCTGTTCGGCGAGAGCAAGGACATCGACCCGGTCATCGTCGCCGGCCGCCTCGACCGGCACAACGACCTCGAGCGCGTCGGCGGCGCCCCCTACCTGCACACCCTCATCTCCTCGGTGCCGACAGCCGCGAACGCCCGCTACTACGCGGAGATCGTCGCGGAGAAGGCGATCCTCCGCCGGCTCGTCGACGCCGGCACGCGCGTCGTCCAGCTCGGTTACGAGGGTAACGAGGGCGCGGAGGTCGAGACCGTCCTCGACCTGGCGCAGCAGGAGGTCTTCGCCATCGCGCAGAAGACCGAGACCGAGGACTACGCCGTCCTGGCCGACATCATCGAGCCGACCATGGAGGAGCTCGACCAGATCGCCAACCTCGGTGGCCTGGCGCAGGGAGTGCCGACCGGGTTCGTCGACCTCGACAATCTGACGAACGGGCTCCACGGCGGGCAGATGATCATCGTCGCCGCCCGCCCGGGCGTGGGTAAGTCGACGATCGCGCTGGACTTCATGCGTTCGTGCTCGATCAAGCACAACAAGGCGTCGGTGATCTTCTCGCTGGAGATGAGCAAGTCGGAGATCGTCATGCGCCTCATGTCGGCGGAGACGTCGATCAAGCTCTCCGACATGCGTTCCGGCCGCATGACCGACGAGTCCTGGACCACCCTGGCCAACCGGGTGGGGCAGATCTCTGAGGCGCCGCTGTTCATCGACGACTCCCCGAACCTCACCATGATGGAGATCCGTTCCAAGGCCCGCCGCCTCAAGCAGAAGCACGACCTGCAGCTCATCGTCATCGACTACCTGCAGCTGATGAGCTCCGGCAAGAAGGTCGAGTCCCGTCAGCAGGAGGTCTCGGAGTTCTCCCGTCAGCTCAAGCTGCTGGCCAAGGAGCTGGATGTGCCGCTGGTGGCGATCTCACAGCTCAACCGTGGTCCGGAGGCGCGTACCGACAAGCGCCCGCAGCTCGCCGACCTCCGTGAGTCAGGCTCCCTCGAGCAGGACGCCGACATGGTCATGCTGCTCTACCGCCCGGACTCGCAGGACCGCGAGGACGTCCGCGCCGGCGAGGCCGACATCATCCTGGCGAAGCACCGTGGTGGCCCGATCGACACCGTGACCGTCGCCCACCAGCTGCACTTCTCCCGTTTCGTGGACATGGCGCGCGGCTGACAGGAAGCCCACCGTTCCGGTGGGGCTCTCCGCTATGTCAATAGCGATACACCACTATTGACATAGCGATACATCGCAAGTTACGGTGACGGCAGACATTCCGATATATCGAAAGGAAGAGAGAATGTACGACATCACCATCAATCACGGTCCCACCGACGACTGCTGTGGCGGTCACGGCGGACACGGCCACCGTCGGCGCCGCCGCATGCACGGGCGGCACGGCCACCACGGCCACCACGGCCGCCGGGGCAGGGGGCGCGGCGGGCGCGCGGGACGCGGCGACCTCCGCCAGGTCATCCTCGTGCTGCTTGCCGACGAACCCATGCACGGCTACCAGCTCATCTCCGAGATCGACGAGCGTACCGAGGGGGCGTGGACCCCGTCACCGGGCGGCATCTACCCCAACCTCAGCCTCCTCGCGGACGAGGGCCTGATCACCATGTCGGTGGAGGAGGGCCGCAAGCTCGCCACCCTCACCGCCGAGGGCCGTGCCCGGGTCGAGGCGAACCCCGGGTGGGCGGGCATCCTCGACGACTACCGCGAGCGTTCCGACGAGGACCCGCGGGGCCGTTACGGACGCGCCTTCCGGGAGCTGAAGGAGGCGGTGCGGGAGGCGGGCGTCGACAGGCAGGAGGAGGTCGCCGCGATCATCGCTGCGGCGGCCGAGCGGATCCGCGGCCTCTAGCGATGTGCACCACCGGCCCGATCGAGACGGCGGCGATCACCGCGCCGCCGAGGAAGAGCGGCGGGTAACCGAGCAGCGGGCCGAGGTAGGACAGGACGAGCGGGACGAAGAAGCCGACGTAGGTCAGGGAATAGAAGACCGCGGTGGCCGCGCCCAGTTCCCGTGGCGGGGCGATGATCTGCACCTCGCGCAGGCCGGAGACCATCATCACGCCGTAGGCGGCGCCGAGCAGTACCGCCGCCGGGAAGACCAGCCAGGGCCACCCCGTCACCGCGACGGCGGTGGCCGCCAGCATGCCCAGGATGACGAAGCCGAGGCCCAGGGTCGCCGGCGGCACCAGGTCCGACCCGAAGCGGGAGACCAGCGGTTGAATGAGCACGCCGGTGCCCATGGTGACCGCCACGACGAGGCCGGTGAAGGCCACCGGCCAGGTCAGGGAGTCGTCGACCAGGGCAGGGAGGACGGCGAAGGAGGTCGCCACCGCGCCGAAACCCCACGGTGCCCAGGCGGCCACGGCGAAGAGGAAGTGGCGGGAGAGCACACTGCGGGAGAACAGCGCCCTCCGTTCCACCCCCGGCCGGGGCGCGCCGCCGGGTGTCCGCCACACCAGTGGCGCGATGAGGGTGAGCAGGACGATGTGCATCAGGTAGGGCAGCAGGTGGGGGTGGGGGAGGAACTCGGCGATGAGGCCCGCCAGCAGGGGGCCGCCGCCGAAGCCGAGGGAGAGGGCGACTGTGGCGCGACGGGCCCCCAGGTGGGCCGGGCCGGTCGACAGCTCCTGCAGCCAGGCGGCGCCCGCGGCCATGATGAGCCCGATGGCGGTGCCGGCGACGAGGCGTCCCACCGAGAGGGCGAGGAAGGAGCCGCCCGCACCGAGGGCCAGGATCGCGGACCCTGCCCCGCCGAGGATGAGCGCCGGGCGGATCATCGCGCGGCGGCCCTTCACGTCCGACAGGGGCCCGCCGATGAGGAGTGCGGGGACCAGGCCGAGCACGTAGACCGCCAGGAGGAAGGTCACCTGCGGCTGGGTGAGCCCCACCTCCGCCCGGTAGGAGAGCAGGAGCGGGGCGAAGAGGTTGGCGCCGAAGGCGAGGACGAACATGCCCAGGCCGACGCGGACCCAGGTACGGGAATCGGTGCTCATCCGGTCCTCCAGGGATGGTGGTACTTGTGACGGTCCGCACAGTCTATGTCCTGCGGGGAGGGCGCGGGGGCAACCGCCTTCCGGGTGGGTCGGATGCCATGACACCCCCGGAAGAGGGTGGATCGTTCGTGATGCCCCAGTCGGCGTCCGGGCTATAAGTGAGGAAGGTCACGCCTCAAAGGGTTGATTTCCTGCGGTTTCCCTGCCTTTTAGGGTCACCTATTTAAGGTGAACATTACTAAGGTATGGCTTACCAATGGTGCCTGACCTGCGAAAACGCCGTAGGCTCAGCTTCAACAAAGCAACGAATAAGACAACAAGACGCAGCACCAAGGAGGGACATCATGACCACTCGAGAGTTCAACCCCCGGACCGCAGCCTTCAACCCGGCCATCCGCGTCGAGCGCACCGAGAGGGCCACCATCCTCTCGGTCCCGCGCAACCTCGACGACTTCACCCGCGAGCGCAGGCCGAGCCTGCTCGACCGCCTCGCGTGGATGTTCTACTTCGGCTAGACGTCCAGCACCTTGCCGCGCTGCTCGGGGAGTGTCAGCGTGGCCACCGCGGCCAGCAGGAACGCCGCGGAGAAAAGTCCGAACAGGGCGATCGAGTCGCCCCACAGCAGGATCGGGGGGACGATCAGCGGCGCCATGATGGACGCGATGCGTCCGAAACCGGCCGCCGCACCCGTGCCCGCCCCACGCACGTGCGAGGGGTACAGCTCCGGGCCGATGGCGTACAGCGCGCCCCAGGCACCCAGGTTGAAGAAGGACAGCAGGCAGCCGGCGGCGATGATCGTCGTCTCCGTGGAGGCGGTGCCGAAGAACAGTGCCGACGCCGCCGAGCCCACCAGGAACGTCGCCAGCGTGTGACGCCGCCCCCACGCCTCGATGAGCCAGGCCGCCACGGCGTAGCCCGGCAGCTGCGCCAGCGTGATGATGAGCGTGAACTGGAAGGACCTCACCAGGGAGAAACCGTCCGCCACCAGCAGTGACGGGATCCAGATGAACGCGCCGTAGTAGGAGAGGTTCACGCAGAACCACACGATCCACAGGGCGGCGGTGCGCCGCCGCAGCCCCGGCGCCCAGATGGACGTGGCGTCCGCGAGGTCCTCGCGCGGGAGATCGCGGAGGCGCTGCTGCTCGGCGGCGTCGATACGCTGCAGTTCCTGCGTGTCGACGTCCGCCTCGAAGGACGCGACGACCTCCTCCGCCTTCTCGTGGCGGCCCTTGTCCTCCAGGAAGCGGACGGACTCCGGCAGGCTGCGGCGCACGTAGATGGCGTAGAAGGTGGGGATCATGCCGAGGGCCAGGGCCCAGCGCCAGCCGTTGTCGCCGCTGGTGACCACGAAGTAGCCGATGAGGGCGGCGGAGATCCAGCCGACGGCCCAGAAGGCCTCGAGGATGACGACCATGCGGCCGCGGTACCGGCGCGGCGAGAACTCGGAGACCAGGGTGGACGCGACGGGCAGTTCCGCACCCAGGCCGAGGCCCACCACGAAGCGCAGGGCGATGAGCACCGCGAGGCTGCCCGCCAGGGCGGAGGCGCCGGTGGCCAGGCCGTAGACCAGCAGGGTGAGGGCGAAGACCTGGCGGCGGCCGATGCGGTCGGCCAGCAGACCACCGAACGTGGCGCCGAGTGCCATGCCGACGAAGCCGACGGAACCGAGCCAGGAGGTCTGGGTGGGGGTGAGCCCCCAGTGGACGACCAGCGCCGCCATGATGAAGGAGATGAGGCCGACGTCCATCGCGTCGAGCGCCCATCCGATGCCGGAGCCGAACAGCAGTTTCCGGTGCTTGCCTGTGACCGGCAGCCTGTCGAGGCGCTGGTTCCTGGTCAGTTGTTGGTTCATGTTCTGATCCTAAACCCGCGCGCCCGCGCCGACTACCGGTGCTGTGCCCGGAAGCCGCGCAGCCGCAGGGAGTTCGTCACGACGAACACCGAGGAGAACGCCATGGCGATGCCCGCGAGCATCGGGTTGAGGAAGCCGAGTGCCGCGACCGGGATGAGCACCACGTTGTAGGCGAACGCCCAGAACAGGTTGCCCTTGATCGTGCCGAGCGTGCGGCGGGACAGCCGGATGGCGTCGACGGCGGAGCGCAGGTCGTTGTTCATCAGGGTGATGTCGGAGGCCTCGATGGCCACGTCCGTGCCGGCCCCCATCGCGAGGCCGAGGTCAGACTGGGCCAGGGCGGCGGCGTCGTTGACGCCGTCACCGACCATCGCGACGTGGCGTCCCTCCTGCTGGAGCTTCTCGACGACCGCCACCTTGTCCTCCGGCATGACCTCCGCGATGACGTGCTCGGGGTCAATGCCCACCTCCGCGGCCACGGCCCGGGCGGCCCCGGCGTTGTCGCCGGTGAGCAGCATCGGGATCATGCCCAGCTCCCGCAGGGCGGCCACGGCGGCGGCGGAGGTCTCCTTCACGGTGTCGCGGACGGTGATGACGCCGGCCGGCTGTCCGTCGACGGACACGACGACCGGGGTGCCGCCCTGTTCCTGGGCGGCGGTGAAGGCGTCCTGCAGCGCGCCGGGCAGCTCACCGGCGGGGCGGCCGACGGCGATCGTGCGGCCCTCGACGGTGCCGGTCACGCCCTGGCCGGCGAGGTTCCGGAAGTCACTGACCTCGGGCAGCCCCTGGCCCGCGTGGCGGACGACGGCGGCGGCGATGGGGTGCTCGGACCCCGCCTCGACGGCGGCACCCCATCGGAGCACGTCCTCGGCCGAGTGTCCCTCGCCCGCCTGGATGTCCGTGACGGACATGACGCCGGCGGTGACGGTGCCGGTCTTGTCCATGACGATGGTGTCCACGCGCCGGGTCGACTCGAGGACCTCCGGGCCCTTGATGAGCAGTCCCAGCTGCGCGCCCCGGCCGGTGCCCACGAGCAGCGCGGTCGGGGTGGCCAGGCCGAGGGCGCAGGGGCAGGCGATGATGAGGACGGCGACGGCGGCCGTGAACGACGGGGCCAGTCCGGCGCCGAGCGCCAGGTGCACGCCGAGGGTGATCAACGAGATCACGATGACCACCGGCACGAAGACCTGGGAGATCCGGTCGACGAGCCGCTGGACGGGGGCCTTCCGGGCCTGCGCGTCGGAGACCAGCCGGGCCATCTGGGCGAGCGTTGTGTCACCGCCCACGCGGGTGACCTCGACGAGGAGGCGGCCGGAGGCGTTGATCGTCGCGCCCGTGACGCGGGAGCCGACGCTCACCTCGACCGGCACCGACTCGCCGGTGAGCATGGACTCGTCGACCGCGGAGGCACCCTCGATGACGCGGCCGTCGGTGGCGATCTTCTCGCCGGGGCGCACGATGATGACGTCGCCGACCTGCAGATCCCGGACGGGGACGCGGACCTCGCGGTCGTCGCGAAGCACGGCGGCGTCTTTGGCACCCATGTCGAGCAGTGCGCGCAGCGCCTCGGAGGAACGCCCCTTGGCGCGGACCTCGAACCAGCGGCCGAGCAGCAGGAACGTGATCACGACGGCGGTGGTCTCGAGGTAGATCTCGTCCATCGTGGTGTCGGAGGGGAAGAGGTGCATCTGCATCTTCATCCCCGGGTGGCCGGCGTTGCCGAGGAACAGCGCCCACAGGCTCCACAGGTACGCGGCGGAGGTGCCGAGCGTGATGAGCGTGTCCATCGTGAAGGAACGCTGCCGGAGGTTCGCCCACGTTGCCCTGTGGAACGGGGCGCCACCGAAGAAGAACACCGGCGTGGTCATCGTCAGCACCGCCCACTGCCAGTTGGTGAACTGCAGCGCCGGGATCATGCTCAGCAGCACGATCGGGACGGTGAGCACCGCCGACATGATGAGGCGCTGCCGGAGGTCCGCGGACTCGCGACGGCGGGCGGCCTCGTGGGGGCTCTCACCTGCTCCCGCATCCTCCTCCGCGGGGGTCTCCGCCGTCCCCGCGGTCACTGCGGTCTCGTCGGCGAGCTCGAAGGCGTCGTAGCCTGCGCCGCGGACGACGTCGATGAGCGCGTCGGGGTCGACCTTGGCCGGGTCGTAGGAGATGGACGCGGACTCGGTGGCGAAGTTGACGGTGGCCTCCACGCCGTCGACCTTGTTGAGCTTGCGCTCCACGCGGCCCGAGCAGGCGGTGCACGTCATGCCGGTGACGCCGAGGTCGAGGCGGACCACGTCGACGGGTGGCTGTGTTTGTGTCATACCCACAGCCTATACCCCCCTAGGGTATCGGGCAACGACGAAAAAGCCCGGACCCTCGGTGTGGTCCGGGCGGCCCGGGCTGCCGGCGGCTACTCGACGACCCGGTAGCCGGCCTCCTCGATGGCGGCGGTGACCTGCTCGTCGGTGAAGCCCTCACCGGTGACGGTCACGGTGCCGGTCTCGTGCGAGGCCTCCACGCCGGAGACGCCAGCGACCTCGCCGACCTCCTCCTGCACGGACAGCTCGCAGTGTCCGCAGGTCATGCCCTCTACCTGGTAGTTCTTGACGGCCATGAGAATCCTCTCCTCGGTGGGTGATGAGGTCGAGTCTATACCCTCAGGAGGTATCCGAAAAAGACTAGTCCTGCTCCTGCAGCCGGTAGCCGGCCGCCTCCACCGCGCGGGCGACCAGCTCGTCGGAGATCTCCTCGCCGGTCACCGCCACACGGCCGGTCTCCAGGTCCACATCGACGCCCTGGGTACCGGGGATCTCGTTGATCTCCTCCTCCACCGAGGCACGGCAGGCGTCACAGGTCATGCCCTCGACGACGTAGTTCTTGATCATGGGGTCCTTTCCTCCGGGTGTTCCCTCCGAATGGGAATAAGGTTCAGCCGGGTAGGGTTGAGCTAGAAAGACACCGCATAAATGCGGTCATATGTAGAACCATACAAAACGACCCAACAGGAGAATCCCTTGGCAACCATTGACGTCACTGAGACCACCTTCGAGCAGACCGTGACCGGCGAGGGCATCGTCCTCGTCGACGCCTGGGCATCGTGGTGCGGCCCGTGCCGTGCCTTCGCCCCGACCTTCGAGGCCGCCTCCGAGAAGCACCCGGATGCCACCTTCGCGAAGCTGGACACCGAGGCCCACCAGGGTCTCGCCGCGGCCCTGCAGATCCAGTCCATCCCGACCCTGATGATCTTCCGCGACGGAATCATGGTCTACCGCGACGCCGGCGCCCTGCCCCCGGCCGCCCTCGAGGACCTCATCGGTCAGGTCAAGGCGCTGGACATGGAGGACGTCCGCCGCCAGGTCGCCGAGGCCAACGCGGCCCGCGACGCCGAGAGCCAGTAACCCCGGCTGCAGCCCGGTCCACATTCCTCCCGGAGGAGTGCGGACCGGGCTTTTTCATGCCGACATGACCGCGTCTTTCGCTCTAAACTCTGTCGTATACCCATTTTCGTCAGAAAGCGAGACCCACGATATGCCTAATCCCCTCTCCAAGGGCTGGAAGTACCTGCTGGCGTCCTTCGATGCGAAGATCGACGAGAATGCCGACCCCAAGGTCCAGATCCAACAGGCCACCGACGCGGCCAAGAAGCAGCACCAGCAGATCACCGAGCAGGCGGCGGCCGTCATCGGCAACCAGAAGCAGCTCGAGATGAAGCTGGACCGCCTGCTCAGGTCGCAGCAGGAGCACCAGGAGCAGACGCGCACCGCCCTGCAGGCCGCCGACCGCGCCGCCGCCGAAGGCAATGAGGCCAAGGCGCAGGAGTACACGAACACCGCGGAGATCTTCGCCTCCCAGCTCGTCGCCGTCGAGCAGCAGCTCGAGGAGACCAAGCAGCTCCACGCCCAGGCCACGCAGAACGCGGAGCAGGCCACCCGCCAGCAGCTCGAGTCCGAGGCCCGCCTGCGTGAGCAGCTCGCCCAGATCGACCAGCTGCGTGCCCAGGCCGACCAGGCCGCCATGCAGGAGACCGCCACGAAGGCGATGGACTCCATGCAGGAGCTGCGTCCCGACGGCAACGTGCCCACCCTGGACGCGGTGCGGGAGAAGATCGAGCGTCGCTACGCCGAGGCACTCGGTGCGCAGGAACTCACCCAGAACTCCGTCGGCGACCGCATCGCGGAAATCGCCAGCGCCGGCACCGACATGAAGGCCGCTGCCCGACTCGCCGAGATCCGCGCCTCCATGGCCGGCGGCAAGGAGCTCACCGAGGGCAAGGCCGAGGAGCAGCCGGAGCTCGTCGAGGCGGAGCCGGTCGAGAATGACGACGACGCCGCCGGGAAGGGGCAGACCCTGGATCCCGACGGCGTCGACAAGCAGTAGAACTAGGGAGCTACTCGCGGATCTCGCGGCGGTAGTTGATCAGTACGCCGCGGATCCCCGAGTGGAACCCGTCCCGGAGGTTGACGCGCTGCGACTCGCTGAGCGTGTACTCGTGGAGGGTCTCGCACGCGAACTGCAGCAGCGGACGGTCGATCTCCGGGGGCAGGCCGCCACCGGAGAGCAGATGTGCCTGGTCACGCTGCTCCGACGTGGCGGCATTCTCGTACCACCAGGTCGCGTACTGCTGACCGACGTCGAAGGGCGTCTGGAAACCGGCCGAGGACCAGACCTCCTCCGGCAGCGGCACATAACGCGAACGCAGCTTCCGGCGGGGAGCCATCATCGACGGCTTCGGGGCCGCCGGACGGGGAGCCGGCTTCGGCGTCTCCTCCTCCTGCTTCTCGACGTCCCCCTCCTTCTCCTTCTCCGCCGCCGCGGGGGCGGGCGGCTGTGTCGGAGTGCGGTCCTCCTGCAGGGGCCGCTCGGGGAGCGGCATGTCGGCGTCGTCGATCTCGGAGGCCTGCTGCGGCGGGCGGAGCGGCTCCGGCTGCGCCGACACCGCGGCCGCCTCCTGGACGGCGGCCTCCACCGGCGACGGGGCCTGCGACAACGGGCTGGCCGGGGCGAAGGTGCCCTCGGCCGGGCTGCAGTCCTCCGCCGGGACGGTGGGGGAGTGGGGGGCCGCCGGAGTCCCGGCGGTGTCGGTGCTCTCGGTGCTCTCGGCCCGGGGTGCGCCGTGCGGGCTGGGCACCGCCGTCATACCGAGGTCCTCGATGGGCTCGGCGTCGGACAGCGGACGGTCGCGGACGACCGGCGGCAGCGGACCCTCGAGAACCTGCAGCTGCATGGCCTCGGCGAAGTCCTCCCGCGGATCGAGGATGGTCGTGGAATCACAGGCGTGGCGCAGGGCCGAGGACATGGAGTCCCAGCCGAAGCCGTAGAGATGGACACGGATGCCGTGGTTGGTGGCCTCGTTGACGCCGGGGATCATGTCGGCGTCGCCGGAGACGAGGACGATGTCGGAGACCTGCTGGCGGCAGGCGGCAACGACCATGTCCGCGACCAGGCGGGTGTCCACGGCCTTCTGGGTACGGCGCTCGCCCCACTCGATGAGCTGGCCGGCGCGCAGCTGCACGCCGTCGCAGGTCCGGAGGGCCCGCTGGTAGCGGTGCGGCCCCGACTCGGGGATGCCGTCGTACCAGAGCTGCCGGTGAATCGGCTGATGGAGCTGGTTCTGGATCATCGACCCGAGGACGTTGACGACCTCGGGGAGATCAATTTCTAACTGCGCACGAGCACCCGTCTCCCACGAGTTGTAGAAACTCGCGAGGAGATAAGAGGTGTCGACGAAGACAAGTGTGCGTTCAAGCATGGCTCCTAATTTCTTTTTTGTCCGGTATCTAAGGTGAGTTTCTTCCCCACCAGCATGCCTTAACCCGGGGCGCCACGTCGATGGCGGGCAGGGGATTCCCGGCATTCACGCAGGTGGCAGGGGGTGACGGTTGCCGGATCGTAATCTCGCCGATAGGTTGGTTAGTGATGTAATCAACCGCCGAAGGGTGCCGATGGACGATACAACCGCCCCACTGTTCCGTCAGATCGCCGGACTCATCGAGGACGGCGTCATCGACGGCACCCTCTCCCCCGGATCGCGCGCCCCCTCAACCAACGAGCTCGCCGACTTCCACGACATCAACCCCGCCACCGCCCGCCGGGGCCTCACGCTCCTCGCCGACCGGGGGATCCTGGAGAAGAGGCGCGGCCTCGGCATGTTCGTCACCCCCCGGGCGCGGGACATCATCCTCGCCCGCCGGCGCGAGGACTTCGCGGCCAACTTCCTTGTCCCGCTTGTCGACGAAGCTGCCAAGCTCGACTTCACCCGCGCAGAGGTGCGGACACTCATCGAGGCTGTCGCCGAGAGCCGGGGACTCTACCGCTGACGTACACACCCACGATTGCCTGTTGAGCGGTAATCGGCGTGTTTTCGGTGTGTGTCGCGTGTGACGTTTAGGTGCTGTGACCTGGGGATTTGTGTTGGTGTGTGGTGGTGTGTAACTTTATGTGAGTCAGCGCGACCGACAACGCCCCGCAGACAACACCCCGACCAGGGAGTGCTGGATGTGAGTAGGCGGCAGGAAAACAGGCCCTGACAACAAGATAAATTCACGGACAGAACATGGATTTGACTTCGGTCAGGTCGCTTCAGTAAGTTCGTAACTCGTCGCCGAGACCGGTGCCAGGGACATTCTCCCGGGTGTGTGTCGAGGTGTGCAAGTGTTGTGTGAGAACTCAATAGTGTGCCAATGTACTTTTGTTTGTGGTCTATTGGTTGTGTGTGCCGGCCAGCCTCG